>Ga0065711_1007950_pt1 | contig 13773 bp, 8 predicted proteins | sample Hoacrofraction12_FD_59098 | JGI IMG/M metagenome (GOLD analysis project Ga0065711, IMG submission 59098) | Hoatzin crop microbial communities from Cojedes, Venezuela - Epithelial fraction 12 v2 (version 2) | ecosystem: Host-associated > Birds > Digestive system > Esophagus > Crop | place... | reverse complement strand
CCCCCCCCCGGCTCCTCCTTCCCCCCTGCAATAAATCCCCCACCAAGAGACCAGACCGGGAGCAATCTGTGCTGGCTGGGGTTTTATTATTTATTAATCCGAACTTACAAAAAAAAAAAAACCAATCCAAACAAAAGCATTTTGACACCCTGTCAAGGTCAGGGTGGAGGGGAGGGATAAGGCGGCGATGGTTATAAAAGGGGACCTGGTGGGCGAGGAGCAGGCCGTGCTCTGCCCCCGTTACGCAAGGCTGCGAGGGGAGGAGGGGAGGGAAACGAGAGGGGATTTAAGACACTGTTGGCACAGACACCGCAGACGATCAGCAAAACGGGCTGCTCCAGGAGCGGCGAGAAACCAGCAGCTGCCCAGGCTTTGCCCGCAGCCAAGGGCGGGCTCCGCTGCGGCAGAGCCCGGGAGCTCCTCCCGAGAGCCCGCCGCGGCCCCTCGGCGTGGGGAAGGCGGGGGGCGGCTGCCGGTCCAGTTCGACAGCGGTGAGGCCGAGGCAGACGCCAGGGCAGTTCTGAGCGCTGGAATGATGCAGCAGCTGGCAGAGGTCAGCCGGAGCAGGGGGAAAGGCAGGGGGGCCAGAACTGACAGATGCCAGGCTGGCGTACCTGGAGCCCACGGGACGTCACTCCCAGCTGTCCCGCGGCAGGGGATCATCGGTCAGGGGCCTGCTGACCACCACAGCACAGGTTCCCCAACGCTGGGCTCCGTCTCACGAGCCACCAGCCTGGCCGGGCAAGCACTCAGCTAGATGAGAGGCTGGCACACATCAGCCCCCGGCCGCTGGCTGGCTGCGGGAGCACGCTATTGACAGCAGAAGAGCCACAGGCCTGCTGTCTTCTCCTCCCCCCGAGCCCTGGGAAGCAAGCTTATGACGCATGGGTTCATCGCAAGTGATCCACCACTCCTCTCGGGGTAAGCGCCACGGTGGCCCGGCTCCAGCCACTGCATCCGCACCAAAGGAAAGGAAGGGAGCAGCTCGCTGCGCCGGCCAGGTGCAGAGCCGGGAGCAAGGATGTGCTGGCAGGGAAGAAAGCTGTCCCCGAGCTACCTGTGGCTGAGCAGCAGTCTTAAGATGGGATAAAACAACTGGATCGGCTTTTATTCAGCTCACTCATCTAAACAGACGTGTAAACAAGAAGTGACAAGGAACTGGAGGGTTGGGGTGTGCACACCCCCGCATCACGGAGCGCTCGGGCGGAGGCTGAGCTAGCTGGAAGAGCGGACATCTGCAGCACCCCGGGCCTGGCGGTGGGGGGAGAGATGCCAGCCAAGCCTCCTGAGCGACGGGGATCTTTGCAGAATATTTTTTTTTTTTTTTTTAAGCTGTAGTATCAGCATTTGCTGGTGTTGCGATCCCCGGAGGCATGCTGCATCGCTACAGAGCAGCCCTTTGGCTGGGTGGCATGGTCCGACAGGCCGGCAGCCAGCTGGCATGCCCCATTTGTTGTGGAAGAGGTCACCTGTTCCTGGTTCTTTGTAAACCTGAGCTGTTTCTTCCCCGGTCCCCCACCTCCCCCAGCAGTCACTGCGGAGGAAGAGGGATGCCCCGCGGGTCAGTGACCTGACCCTCTTGCAGGTTCTTGACGAGCTGAGCCAGCCAGCGCTTCGTGGTGGTGTCGTCCTTCAGGACCTGGGCAAAGGTGGTGTCCTTCAGCTGGTCAGGAAGGCACTGCCTGAGAGCTTCACGTGCCCTACATCAAGAGACAAGAAACGGGGCCCAACAAATAAACTCACAGGGGCAAGTGGGGAGCAAACCCCACTGGGGACACGGCACTCCTTTGCCTGGGGGTCTCCCCGGCAGGGCCAGCCAAGGAAAGCACCAAGGAGCGGCACCACAGCATGCGGCGCCTGGCCAGCCGGCACAGCTCCCAGCCCTCATACTAGACCCCACCAAGCCAACCCCTGCGCTCTGACACCTGTCAGTCAAGAACAACACGATGCCAGGAGAGGTCGAGATAGCAAATTTGCACCCAGTGGCTTCGGGCAGAGCTGCTGACCAGCATGAAATCAGTTGGTATTCCCTCAACTGAATTTCATGTACTCGCTTCTGCTGCTAACAGCCCCCACGATGCAGAAGAGGGAGAGCACAGCGTGCCTTCCACCTCAGTCCCCCCCCATACCTAGTTCAAGGGACATTTAAGCGCAGGCAGTCATAACCTGCACAGCTTGAATCTGCGCAAGCCCCAAACAGTCACAGCTTCTTCCACGTACCATAAAAGCTCCTGGGACTAGCAATGTAAAAACCAAACCAACCAAAAAACCCACCCGTTTTCCACTCTGAGCTCAGGCTGATGTAAGGACAGACAGGGAACCTCGACTCTCCCTGAGTGGGCACTGCGGACAACTCCTCCACTTCCAAGGGAGTGGGAGAAGCCCCTGCCCAAACTTCTAAAATGTTTACCTGGGGTTATCGGAAAGGCGAAGATAGCAGCGGACGACATGCTTCAGCAGCCGTGCCGACGGCTCCTTGGAGAGCTGCAGGACCATTTTACCCTGTTTGACAGAGGCCAGTGCCACCAGTTAAAGTCTTTGTAAGAACAGCTTCACAATCAGCAGAGACTGGGGAAGACCATTAAACCACTCACCCTGGCTTCCCACGCATCACAGCCCATTAGCTTTCATCCAGACACCCCTGCATGGAGCCCAGCGCTCTGCCTGGCAAGATGCCTTTGAGAAGCGAAGCTAGCCACGACTTGGAAAGGGTTCCCCCAACAGCTCAGGGAAAGCTTGTCTCATCATCTCTATTTAGTTTTTACCTCCTCAGGACTGCTTAGTGGTCCAACTCGCTGCTAGATCAAAGAGAACCTGGGGTTTCCCCCTCGTGGAGGAAGGCGAATGTACCCCAAATGCTTTGATAAGCTCAGGCTGAGTCACCCTCTGAGGTGTGTTCCCAAGCTCTGCCATATTCCCTGTTCTCATCTGCGTTGCCTTCACTTCAACGCGCTTTTAAAACGTTAACAACAGCCTGAGAAGCCGTGCCAAAGGACTGGGCTCACCCACACCACGTACAGCAAGATCCACATCTGGTCTTAGCGTGCACCTAAGAGTTGTATTTTCTTTCTGCTACGTCTCTTATTAAGCCATCACTGGGAAGCAAGGCCAGAGCAGATCTCCCTGGCCCAGCCTCCGTTTCTCGCACCACACAGGACCTCGCACACGGTTGCACCCTTGAATGCACCCGGCCCAGCAAATGGCATGGATGCCTCCACATGCCTGCTTTGAAGGAGTTTAACCATCTCCTTCCTCATATTTAGGAGTCAATCAGATCTGCCCAACGAGATGTTTTTTGTAAACTACATTGGCCAGCACAGGAGTACACTATCCTGATTTTTGAGACAGAGAACAGAAACATCTACAACCATTTTCACCTTTCTCCGTAGTGCTATGGAATATTAATCCTGTCAGTGTTTCACCTAATGGTGGGATTATACCACAGTCAGCATTTCTTCCATGCTAACACAGCTTTACATGCCGACATCCTTCTGTTTTTGTACCCTTCCCAGCCACGGATTCTTCCTCGGTCTCCTTCCCTCCCCTGTCCCAGGGTTTCTAACTGCATCCTTCACTTTGCCCCTGAGCCAGATGCACTCTCAAAGCCGACTCTTTTCTTGAATGCAAAAATCATGGCATGTTTGGTATTGTGGACATCAGCTCACAATTGTTCTCATTCTGCTGTTTGTAGTTAAATTAGGAGGTAACATTTTCTTTACATTTGGGAAAAGACAGACAAATAAAAATTTCCAATGAAAGCATGAACATTCAGGCACAGAACCAGCACTGCAAAGTGCTTAGCTTAATGCTGCATTTATTTCTCCTGAGACTGCTCTTTAAAAAGCAAGCAACTAAACAAACACACACAAAAGCAGGGCAATAGCTATTCCAGGGCAGACATGTATTGCCCTCGGCGAGCTCAAAGATAATAAAGCTCAAGTTGCAGCTATTACTCCTGGGATGAACAAATTATGAGTACCCCAACTTCTCCTTCACAGGGGACAGGGAACGGACAAAATCTATCTGCTCTGTGTTCCAACACAGGAATTAGTCATAAGCAGCAGCTAGCAGGAGTCAGGTTCAAAGAGGAAAAAAAAGAGGTTAGCCTTCCAGGCAGCAAACAGAAAACCCATGAAACTCCTTGGTAAAGGACACTGCAGACACAAAAAGTTTCCACGGGTTCAAGGGGAGGACAGGACAAACACTGGGGGTTACTGCATAGAAAACCCACAATTGGCCCCAGAAATCCAAAGCTGAAAATAGCTGGCAACTGCAAGACTGTTATGAGGTCAAGTATCATATATGCTTGCCCTGCTCTTACTCCTTTGCTCAACCTGTTGCAGGACAGCAATGGGAAACGGATCCATGGTCTGGGCCACGTGATCATTCTTACATAAAATTAAATCAGTTCACATCCAACCAAGAACCCTGAAAATTCTTTTTCTTCTCTGGAGATGTTTACCCAGTTTATCTTGGGGACTCATTATATTACAACTAATATGTGTTCTCTTGACATGCAAACTACAAAGGAAACATGGAAGCAGGGAGCTACAGCGTCACAAGCAATAAGCTCAAGAGCTATTTGCCTCCCTCATCCTGTGCTCCAGCCAGAGAGCAGTCAGTAGCCGCTGAAACAGCTGGCTGCTAGAGCATAACTTTTTCTTTTTTTAAAGAGAGGAAACAAATAATCTTACCAGTATCATGGCAACATGGGAAAACCGCTCGTAAGTCTGACAGATATATGCCAGCCCTGTGTCATCCAGGAGGATTTTCTGAAGAATAAACGTAGCAACCTAGAATGGGGAGAAACCAGAAAAGAAAGTGTATAAACAATTTATCCATCCTGAAAAGGGACAGCCTTTGTGCTGTGTTCTTTTCAAGGCAGCCCCAGAGCTGAAAGGCTTTTCAGCAGGCAGCAAGTGCTTTACTCAGTGAAAGTTTAAAGCCAAAAGAAAATGCAGGACACTACACAATGCCTGGCATCTCTGGCTAAAGAAAAGAGCTGGACGCAAAGCACGGTGTTCGAGATGACTGGATGCAGGTTGCATAAGACCACCGGGCCACTCAGGACAGCCACACTATGCTGGTGACAGTGCAAGAAGCAGCAGAAGGATCTATCCCTTGGCCCCATCATCTAGACAGCAAGCTGACTTCGGTTTTCATCTTGAGCATTACAGATTCATCACGAGACATGTGACTTTTGAGAAGAACCTCAGCCAGCTACACAAGCAGGCTTCACCAGGGAAGCACAGACAGACTAAAACCTGTGGCCACCCTTACCTAGGTCATCGGACCAGTCTGACCACAGATCTGAACTCGTGGGGGAAAGGGGCCCCTGATCAGAGGAGCAGACAACAAACTGGCCTGGTGCGGTGAACATTCCCATAACCACCAGTAATAGCTGCCACCCAACCTCTGCACTGTGTAGCTACAGCATTTGTTCTCTCAGGCCAAGGAAAGTTGATCCAGCTCAGGCCTGAAAGTTACTCTGCAGGGCTGCAAAGGACAGAATGCGTGTTGAGAGCAGCAACATCTTTCCCAGTAAAACTCCCGAGCTCAGGAACTCCAGCTTAGTTTGGTGGTTTTGGTTTGGCTTTGGTTTGTTTTCTGAGGAGGCAAAAACTCCACCTAGAGTTGCCCCAGCATTTGCAACAGGCCACAAGCCAACTCTGCAGGTTACTGGTTGCCCAGTCAGTCAGAGATAAACAACAAGTCTTAATTAAGACAAAAAGAGCAGGTACCGTTTTGGAGAGTTCACTGCCAGACTCCATAATGCGTAAGCACAGGGGGATAATTTCTGTTGTCAATAAGAAATTTATCACTTCTTGCTCATCAGTTTTCACCAAGGCCCCTTGAAGGAAAAACAAAACCCAAAATCAATAAATGATAACTCGATTCCAAAAATTTCGCCTTTCAAAGAGGGCCTGTGCTGTGTCCTCGCAAGAAATCACTAAGTCTGAGTGGCAGGCAGAACAACTGTCATCCCAAATATGTTGCAGCACGTGGCTGGAGAAGAAACTGTTTCGGCAGCACAAAAGTAATCAAGCTGGGTTTGGGGGCTGTTTGTTTTTCAGAAAGGGTATGTATTCTTGGCTCTCCTCCAGTGGTAACACAAACACTAGAGGATCATGCCACCCACAGCAACCTCTGGGAAGAAGAAATGCATAAAGACCCTGTCACTTTATGCATTGAGATAAATGTTTTGGGCAGCAAGAAGGAAGAAAAAAAAACAAACAGGAAACGGCGAAGACAGGGCAAATACACCCATGTCAATAAGCAACAAAAACACCAAGAAAGCCCAGCCTGCACGCACTCATACCAGTGTCTAGTTGGCTGGACTGAGGGTGAAGACACAAGAAGCCTGCAGGTGCTTGTGCTCACATTTTTGGCAATGCACCCAGATTTCAGTGTTTTCTTATTAGTGAAAAGCCCAGTTCCTACACACTAAGAGGAACCTGCCTCCACAACTGATGGAAAAGGAGCAGCTCCTCCTGTTAATACTACAGGACCCCGAAGATCCCAATAGAGAGAGACCTGTGATTTTGGTCATGCAGGTCTCTACACCCACAGCAGGAACTGCATCCAACTTGATAAGGAACCAATGCTCCAGTGTTACTCCAGCTGCTTACCAATCACTCCGAGGCTCGTGAGCCGCAGGTACTCAAACGGACGCGTCTTGCTAACTGTGTGCAAGAAGGGGTACAGGAAGAGAGGGATATGAGCTGCCAGAAAAGCTGACCTGTAGGAAAGAGAGAATACCCAACGTGAGAGACAAGGAAAATAAAGCGAGCCCACAATCCAGCATTACCATGCAGAGCCTCAGACTGTTCCTGACAGACACCACTGCTGCTGCTCCTCAAAAGAGGGTAACAGTTTGCTCTCTGATGGAAAGGCATGAAGTAAATTCTGCACTGGGCGCAGCACAAAACCTGAGACCTAAACCGTCAGTTACCTGCATCGCTGCTTCTAGGTGACTAGGAACAGAGCATGTTCTCTTGGTTTTATTACTTCTTCCTGCCACTCAGACTCTATGCTTTGTACATTCACTGTTGCATTTCACCTTGCAGGCTCCCATGGGCAGGGACAGTCAGCCACAATGCACGCACAAAGCCTCTGCAGGACAGAAATCCAGACCGCTGATTTCTAGGAATCACGGTTTAAATGTGCACAGCCACCTTTTCCCAAGAGTCCTCAACACAGCCTTCTCACAACAGTGAAAAACACAGACTGCAGGGAGTAACTTGGAGATTGCTCTGCTAGCAGAGGGAAGCTCTCTTGCACAATCATCCAAAATTCTTCCTCTGTTTTCAGTTTTCAAACTTTAAATGCAAAGGTGCGTGGTGTAAAAGTACCCTATTTCTTTGGATATCATCTCATGAAGGGTTGCAGTTTAACACTACTTTGCAGCAGCTCTAAAACAACTTCAGCTATGCAGCACTTTCTTCTCAGCAGGAACAGAAGCATAAGATCATAGGTCTCTGGGTAGTTTTCTTCCGAGCTTTGGCTACTGATTTTGGCTGAACATACGTCATCTTTGTCCCTGCTGACATGGGCTGGACACAGATTAAGAAAATCTGAAGTCAGGCACTGGCTGAGGACTCCAGACATGGCTCTGCTATTGCTCCCTTGCCACACATGGTCTCTGGGAAGGACAGTCCTGCTCATTCCACCCTTTGGACAGCTGGTCTAAATAACTGCAAGCTCATTACAACAAGTATCCTGCACACAGCACTCAGCACAAAGGCACCCTTATCTCTGGCTGAGCTCCCAGGAGCTGTCACAACCCAATGTTTTGGGAATTTGCAGGATCTCAGGATGACTCAGGGAATGCAATGCATTTAGAACCACCATAAAGCTGTCATCCTGCTAATCCACACAAACAAGCGAAAGCAGCAGGCAGCTGCCTATCTTCCAGCTCTGTCCTCTGTTCCACTTCCCTTGGTAAAAAAGAAGAAATAGCTTCCGTGCTTCTGTAGTCAAACAGACAGGCTGAGCTGTCAACATCAACACCTCAGAGAACTCACACACTTGGAAATGCTCACCTCGTTTCAGGATGTGATGCAACACATTGTAGTAGAGCTAAAGCATTGCAGACTCTGTTGGACTGATGGGCTGTCAAAGTCGGAGGGTTGATTGATGGATAAATATTTACAATTTCCTAAAAATTAACAGATGAAGAAAAGTTAAAGAAGAAAGACATCAGAAAGCTGCACCAAAGCACTTGCCCAGTGAGGAACTATGATGACACGAGATGACAGCCTGCTTTCACCACACATCACTCTGAAGTGACATGGCAGCCACCATGCTGCCCAGGCAAGGGCAGAGCTGGGTCAGAGTCAATTTGACCAGGAGTCACAGGAACACAGTCAAACCTTAATTTCAGTAAAAAAGGGTACATTTGATTTCCTGGCTCTTTACTTGTGTAGGTACTGCTTTGTTTTGAACTTCCAGATCGAAGAGGCATGTTGTTCCTGTGCCTAGAAGCAGAGCACACCCACTCTTCATACTGTAGCTCCTGGTCCTCTTCTAACTGAATGCAGGGGAAGCAGCTGAGGGCAAGAAATCCGATTCAGAGATCTCCCTGCTTCCAGTTACAGCTCCCTTCTAATTTTCTTCACTTGTTTCAGGGCCACTCTGAAAACAGTTTGACACTGTCAATCCCACACTCTTTTCTTTCCTTCTTTGAAAGAAATTACTAGATTCAGCACTGACAGACAGTCATCAGCTGTACAGCAGTTTGCCCAGAGATAAGCTGAGCCACTCGGTTTGACATAAGTGCAGGTACTTTCCCTTGTAAAGATCTCTGGCAGAGTGAGCAGCATTCCTATGCTGCCCTTCCCCCGGGCTCCGTGCAAGGGCAACCTTCTGACCAGGAGGTGCTCAAGCTCATGGAAAAATCAAAGCAGAGAGCTTAGGAGTAAGACTGTTGTTGCTCTGCTATGACACTGTATGAAAATAAGCAGAACGTGATCCACAGGGAGCTCATATACCCAAGAACTTGCCTGTTCCCCTTCCAACTATGTAAGCTATCCAATTAGAAATCTTACAGTCTCTGCACACATCGCCTTGCTTGTGATGATTAACAGCAAATGGGCTCCCCGCATCTGCTCCCCTTACTACAAGACCCAGCATACATCTCACTCCCAGCAGCGGCAGCGAGGGACCCCACCAGTGCCTCCCCACATCTGCCCCACGGACGCACAGGCTCTGCAACGTGCTGGAGATGCACCACGGAATAAAGATGTCGCCAGCCCTACGCACCTGAAGGAGCGCTGCGATCGTGCCAAACGAGTGCCAGAGCATCGGGGCAAGGTCAGGCACAGACTCACGCTTCTTGCTCAGCTCCAGCAGCGCATTCTCCCGTGTCTCGGGGCTGGACAGCTCGTTGATCCACTGGTAGATCTTTTCGCGGTCAACCTGAGCCAGCGCTGTTGGCACAGGCTGGGAGGGAGACAAGAAAACTTCAGTCCAAACGTTTCATCCAAGTCTCACCCAAACCCTTCCCGCAACCTGGCAAATAAGCAAAAAAAGTGCTCAAGAAACTCCTGACTCGGGGAGGAAGGAACTAAAGCTGCATTAAGATGCTCTGGACATGTATCCCTTCCTTAGATCTGTCTTATTATTTCACCTATTTGAAACGCAAAGGTTTTACTTTCTGGCCTAACTCGTTAGGACAGTCTCTCTTAATCCACTTGTCAAGTAGCATCTTGTAACTTCATCCAGCAATAGATGAGCACCATGCTGCTGCCCATCTGTGCCAGCAAAGCTCCCAGCGAGGTCACACATACTCTAGCCAGCTATCATTTGCTCCACCTGCATTTAGCACGCATTCATTTCATGCTTCAAGTGTAAACTTTCACAAATTCAAAGTAAGGCAGACGCCACCTTTTTCTCTTCAAAAACATCCACGACATTGTAACCTGCCAACAGGATTCACCCAATGTACATGAGAAAAATATTCATGCAAATACTAGAATAATTCCCACTGCTCCAACATCAGCATGACACCGTCCACAGCCAGTACACCTGCTGTTAGAGACGTCTCATATTCACCCCATGTATCTTGTTTACATGCAAGGAGCTAAAAGGGACTTTTTCAAGACTGATTTTGTGCAAAAAATCATGTTCAAAACAAACCCAGAGAAGATTCACAGTAAAGGCACATTTTCTACTACTCAGGAGAAACGCAGCATTTCTCTTCTGCTTTTCTTGGAACATCAGGGAAAGAACAGCATCAAGTCCAACAAGTTTTCAAGCCAAAAAGATGAGGGAGGGCTGGGAAGGAAAAGGAGAGAAATGGGGACTGTGGAATTGTAGCATAGTTTCTGTGGAGGGGGTAAGGCACAAGTCTTTTAATGTAAGTTTGTCTCACCCCTCTGCTGGCACAGCAAGCACTCAAGGTGCAAACAATCACTCAGCAGGTGTCCTAAGGAGACAGCTTGGTGATTCAGAAAATTTTGAGGCAGACAAACATCAGCATTGTGTGAACACTTCCAAAAGGCATTTCAGAACCTACTCAAACACTCTGCCACAGTGTTTACTATTCAAGTAAAGCATAGCTCTGTTTGTACACTGCTGCTCCCGAGCTAGCCTGTATGCAAATAGTTCAGCATCCCCACGTGTACAGCCATGACGACTGGGAACAGAGAACAGACTGTATTTTTTTTTTTTTTAAACCCTGACTGAAACTTTTCATGCACTTACTGCAGCAGATGTGAGCACTGCCTGTAGCGTACTGACAGCAATGCTACTAGTAAGCGGCTCATCACCGACGCAATGAAGAGAACACACAGGAGTTCAGGAACTGCAAGCAGCTGGAACCAAACCTGAAACCCTATGCCAGAGGCAGGCTCCCAGAACTGCAGGAGGGACGAAGGGAGACGCCTTCACCTTTCGCAGACACCTCCAGAGCTTTCTGTCTCCATTTCTGCAAAGGTTTCCTTCCTCCGTTCGTCCACATATTATACCCATAGTCACCTCCAAGAGATTCTTCCCCAGCTGTGGGACTTCTCTCTCCTCCAGCCACTTCCACCATATTATTTAACTGAAATTTCTATAGATAAGCCAATGTACTGTTATCAGTCCCTACAGTCTATGGCTCAAATAACTTGTTAGCTGTTCATCTTTCCTCCTACCCTCTTTTTATTCTTGCCTACTCTTTTTTTTTTTTTCCAGAACCTCACACTAAATCAGTAATCCTGATAAATTTACTGTCCTCTTACAGCTGGGAGTGCAATTCCAATTGCATCTCTTACACTGGAGCTCAGAAAGAGAGGGAGAATGAACAGACCTCATTTGTTTTTATTTGGGATCGTAGATGACAAGCAGCATAGTAATAATGTTGTTATAATTGTGTTATCTAAAGCTTCCATCTATTTTTCTAGACTCACTGGAAGCTTCAGTTCCTGTAAGCTTAAATACATTGACCCTTTAAAAGCACAAACATGTGCTTGTGATCCCTAGAGAACACTAAGCAGATTTTCCACACAATTAAGTTTATGATGTCCAATATTTGTCTTAGCCAGAACCAACTGCTTTTCACAGGCTCTACAGCTGCTCCTCTCATTTTAGTTTGAATTGAAACACACATTTTCTCCTGATTTCCTGCTTTATTGTCATTCCCCCTTCTTCCTCTAAAACCTAAAATTCTAGGGAACCCTCAGGGCTATACATAAACCCTACAAGCTCCAAGACAGAACCCTACCAGGCAGGCTTTCTTTGACAAAACTAGCCATCTCTGCATCATGAAAGACCTTGTAACACCTTCCTCAAGAGAAAAGGCATTACTTCAAACATACACATCCAATTACATCTCCAAGAATCACATAATGAACTGGATTTAGGCAATTGGCTTTCTTTTCCTAACTGAGCAGTTGCTGCTAGGTACACCAGTAAAAGTACTCGTCATCCAAAGCAAAACACTGACTAACTGGATACACATGCTTTTTAAACTATTCTGATAGATCACCAACTCAAAAATACCAAAACTCACTTCGAATTTCAATAGCAGTGAATCAGCTGTTTTGAGTTTGGCTTTCAATGTGTTACTGCTAGTTACAGCTACATTTATCAGTTTTAGCCTGTTCTCGAGCCTCTAGGATGTTACGCTGTCTTCAGGTCTGAAATCGAAGTGTCAGCTCTGCCACCAGCACCTCTGTGTAAAGACCAATGTGCTGGCTTACCACAGCTTTATCATGACAGCATTCACAACACCCAAAGGATTCTTGAGCCAACTCACGACGCTGCTAAGGGATAATGTTATTTACTGCAGCTCCCATGCACATCTCCAGAGCCAAACACCCTTCCCTGTCACCTTTAGTCTAAGCGTACTAACAGACTGTGGTTGGTTACAGAACTATATAGAACTACCACATCGCGTGAACTATGTGTAAATTAAATACACTTTCAAATGAGTCCCACAATAAAGGTGATTTCTATTCCTGAAACAAATAATTTTGTTAAAATTGTCTTTAAAAAGAATCCTTTTATACAGAGGTGACTAGAACACGGGTAGAGGATTAATGGGAGATACAACAGTCCATCATGCATTTTGACAACCACTCAGGAATTACATTGCTATAAAAATGCAAATGCTGACTAAGAGAGTTCACTATGATCTTGCACACCCGTCTATGTTCCAGAAAGTGTCACTTTAAATCAGAAGTATTTGCCAGCACTCCAAGAGCACATTTAAAGTCACAAGCACTTCAAGAAAGTGGGAAGACTTAAAAAGTTCTCTCAAGTCCTGCTCGTAAGTACTTTACTACTCTTGTTTGCTTGTTAGTCCAAGCAGATCCTTGGTCTAAGTTCATCTGAAAACAGCTCTAACTGCTGGTCTCACAATACACCTCACAAACCCAGTACACACCAGAGACTCAATCAGCTCTAGTAAGTCTCATACATGCGATTAAGGTGCATTTGGAGAAGTAAAAACCGAAACACAAACCCGCTCAGATGGGAGATAAGAAGCAATAACCACGTTGCTCGAACTCAGCTTCCGTTTTTGAGCCCAACCAGGCCAAGGTACTGTTCCACTCCCACCAGTCTGAACACCAGGCACCCCATCCCACCGCGGCAGCTTCCTGAGGGGCAGCAGGGCAAGCACCAACTACGGACAGCACGGCAAGGTATTGGGGCAAGAGGGAAGCAGGAACAGGCAGTCTCTGCCCTTCCTCCATGCTCGCCCACCACCCTGAGGAAGTCTTTGCTCTCTCCTCTTTCCCTCCACAGTCCAGGCCAGAAGAGCTCCCCAGAGCACAGAGGAGGTGGCTGGGCGCGCAGGGAAGGTCCAGGAGCAGGGAGGGAGCGCGGCGGGCACGGGAAGGGAAGGAGGGAAAGCCCTCGGTGACACGCAGCGGGCGGAGGGCCCACAGCCGGGGCAACCGGCACGGAAAACCCCCCGGGCGAGCCAGGCCGTCCCCAGGAACAGCAGAGCAGAGCGCGGCCCCCAGGGGGCACAGAGAAGACCCCAGGGGAGCAGCCGGAGCGACAGAGCGCTCGCCCAGCGCCCCCGCTACCGAGGGGGCGCCGCCGCCGTCCCAGCCGGCCACCGGGGCGCTGAGGGGAGGGAGCCCGCCGGCGCCCCGCGGCCCAAGGCCTCCCCCCGACCCCGGCCCCAGCCGAGGGAAGCGTCCTCTCGCAGCTACGAGCGACCCGCGCGACGGAGTCCGCTCCCGTCCCCAGTCCCGCCTCACCGCGGCCGTGGCCAGGCTGTGCATGGTGCTGCCGCCGCCGGGCCCGCCTCAGGAGGCCGCCGCTGCCGCCATAGACTCA
>Ga0065711_1044957_pt1 | contig 13774 bp, 12 predicted proteins | sample Hoacrofraction12_FD_59098 | JGI IMG/M metagenome (GOLD analysis project Ga0065711, IMG submission 59098) | Hoatzin crop microbial communities from Cojedes, Venezuela - Epithelial fraction 12 v2 (version 2) | ecosystem: Host-associated > Birds > Digestive system > Esophagus > Crop | place... | reverse complement strand
CTCTGGAGATATTCAAGCCCCGCCTGGACAAGGTCCTCTACAGCCTGCTGTAGGTGACCCTGCTTCAGCAGGGGGGTTGGACTAGATGACCCACAGAGGTCCCTTCCAACCACTATCATTCTGTGATTCTGTGATCATCCTCACTTGTTTATTGCTGAGGCATTAGTAGACTTCCCCTCCACTACCAGTGGCTACTCAGTGCTTCTAAAGGTATATCCCGAGTGGCACCACCTCTCTCATTTAAGAATCATTTATATAAAACCTTAAAAGAGGAGAAAAGAGCTACGAATTTGTAGTATGACTAGCAATTTTCTGATATTTATCTAGGCTGCAGATGTGGCAGGTACTTTAAATATAATGAAGATGTAGACTAATAATCTTCTCATGTAATGTTTATTTTATTATAAGTACAAGGTGCAAGTCTGACAGTGATACATACATGTGCATCTCAGACTGACATTTCAAAAAAAAGTCAGTCCTAGTGAAAGCTATAGAAAGACATATATTCCAGACTTTCTGGTAAATACTTTGCACATTTAGAATAATTTAAAAATTTCTTTTATCTTTCCTCTAAAACTCACCCCAGAAATTTTCAGGAAACTGTCCATGATACCAGCCTCCGCTGGTGCTAAGATTCACTATTATTAAAGGCTTTCGAGAGGTGGTTTTAGAAAGACCCTCATACCATAATAATTACAATAATCCCTCAAAAACTTCTTCTAAGTCATATCCAACTGGAGAAATGCAGATAAATATGTTGAAGTTGCTCTAAAGCACTTGAACTGCTCAAACCAGAGATCTAAGGCTTCCTGTAGCAACCAATTTTTTTTTTTGAGCAGAAAATCATTAATAGCATTGTCATGTGCGAGACGAAGGAATAAAGTGGGATAAACAGGAAATTCTTAGGTTTCATAGCATGCAACCACATCCTAAAATGGAACTGAACAATCAGTTCCTCTCTTGTAACCTGGAAAACTGAGGGAGTAGTGAGGAAGTTCAGAGCAGCACATCGGTGAAAAGCAGCATACCGTCAATAAGGAAGTTGGCTGAGAAACCCTTTTGGAAGGCTTTGCCATATGGGCTCTTCCAAGGGAAGATGCACCCATATCTACAGTCAGAGTACTAACATTTAGTAATTTTTAACTCTGGACACTGATACCACAGGGTCAAATTCGAGGTAAATTTAATGAAATCTTGCAATGAAGCGGGTAAAAGTGACAACAGTTATCACTCAGTTGTAGGGTCAGTTCCCAGAAGGTTATCGTCTGCATTTTCTTATTTTCCCAGATTGTTTGGGCCTCCCTTACCCTACTCTGGTCCTTTCCCATTCAATGCATACATGCTTATCCTTTAGCATGGAAAGTACTGTTACACCCAAACTGCTCACCTTACTTTTCCCAAACATAACAACACATCTATTCGCTTTCAATAAAGTCTTAGCCACAATAAAATTCGGCCTTTTCTCCGTGCTACGTAAATCCTTCCATGACCCTGCACCCACTTCTAGCAGGGGCTCCCCGCTACTCTTCACTGACCAGCTTCTAGGCAGAGCTTCCTGAAGGTCCCTTTGTCCCAGTTGTGATGAGATTCTTCTCATTGTTACTATATTCCATGGGGGAATCCTCCAGGGGAAGACCTTTCACCTCTTCAGTCTTTCATATCAGCCTCTTTCTACTATCATACTTAAGAGTCACAGGGCTCCACAAGAGGACACTCCATCCCGACCACTGTGCTGCCATCACAGCTGTATAGTCAGTCAGTTTGGCTAGCCAGTGCATGGGAAGAAAATGATTCTTTCTAATTGTCATTAGACAAAGCAACATGTCAAATTCATTAATCTGTACCTCCTTTGCAGGTCTTATCCCTGCCTCATCAGGGAAGCACTGCTTTAGCTCATGCTCTCCAAGAAAATAAAATACCCCCAGAAAAAATGGTCTCCAAACTGGAAGAACACAATAATCAAAATGCTACAATAAATCAATATATATTACTTGCTTTGACACCACTGAGGAGAAAGCATTAGCAGTAACAGACTTCAGTATTGTTTAAAAGACTTCAGGAACAAGGGCTATCCAAGCCTGTCCCATCTATAACTAATATCTCTACATTATTTCTGTAACTTGCCTCTAGTGAGGCAAAGTGCCACCTTCCCTTGGCATGAATATTCTAGATTGCAGGGAAGTGGTTGGAATTGGAATAAGTACTGAGTAGCAATTACAGTATCAAAAAAAAGGCTAAGCAAATCTCCTAAGAGAACCAGAGAAATCACAATTTCCTGTTCAATTTCAGGAGAAGGCTGTCTATGTGGACATGGGAGTCAACTATATTCATGTGTGTCCCTCTCTGAGAAAGGGGCCAAGAGGATAAAATTGGATTTTCACTATCAGTATGATCCCTAGATAACTGTGTTGGATTTTGAAAAGCATATTAGAAGTGGCCTAGTCAAACCCAATGAGGCCTCAACATACAAAGTGACTCTACATGGTTCTATCTTGTATGAGATCTAATGGTTGCAAATCCCGTGGGTCTAAAAGCGGATCTTGTGAAAGTGGTATGGTGCTAGTTTTGACATCTGTAGTGTATACAGGATAAAGTTACTGCATACAGACCAGCCTAAGAACGGCCTCTGTCCAAGCAAACAGACAGTGAGGAAAGTTATCCTGCCGTACTTTCTACTAAAGAAAAGAATAGCGCCTTTTACACTACACCCTTACCTCTTTCCCTTTTCCAGTAGGGCCATATCTCTGATCAACTAAAGGACACCAGGAGCAAACACACTGAATTGGCTAATAAAAAAATCTGCAGAATACTAAAACTAAATGTACACTGTTTGGAGAGTACCCACAATCAAAGTTGCTTTGCCAAGTAATTTCCCGAGTGCAAATACAGCCTGAGCACTTCCAGAGTCAAGTTTCCCCCTTCAGTCTACCAAGCACAGTATTACTGTATTCCATGTTTTTGTACTGCTAACCTCTGACAGATAGGCCTCACTGGCAGCGTAACAGAGTACTCACAACTTGAGACCAGTCCTCTAAAAACACCACCAATTTGAGTGAATTAAATAAGCTATTTACCAGAAACAAGAAGCAGTATGTTTTGAAGTGACAGGCAAGGTTCTGACACTTGAAAAAATATCACCACATACTTTGAATCTATGAAAAAACCACCAGTTTACCTCTCTGAAATATTTTAAAGATAGATATTAAGCTTTCTTCAGGTTTTCCTGCCACTCGGTTTCCTTGCGTCCCTTACACAGCATGGGTTACCCCCAAGTCACAATTGCTTGGGACTGCCCACAGGCCATAGACTCTTCCGAGGTTCACTGCCTTTGCGTGGAGTGTCTCCTTTCAAAGATGCATCTTCAGCAGCGCATCTTCAGCAGCATGGCTCTGGTAGTATCTTCACCAGCTGTGTCTCTAGCTTCTAGGTGCTACTGGTTTTTTTCAAAAATATGTTTGGGCAGGGGCACTGTGTGCTCCCCTAGCTGGCAGAAGTTCTAGCAGCCAAGGGTTACTTCACATGGCTTTCAGAGCTGACTGGAACCAGCTGTGACAGTCGTAGGGCGGATCACAGCTACCTCCTACACAGGTCACCTTGCAGTCCCCTGCTACTCAAACCCTGCAATTTATGCCTAATACAGTTCCCTATCTGATAAAAACTTGAAGCACTTGTCTCTCAAAAAATTTGAGCTTAAAAACTAGACACCTCATCACTTTTGTTGAAAGCCACCTCTATTCAATAAAGACATCTCTGAGTTCAGTGTATCAGGTGCAATAGGTCACTGACCACTCTTTCAGAATTGCATAACCTAGAAAATTGAGCTTTTATTAGCCAACTAAACACCAGTTAGTAATATGCAAGACACCCAGTTCTACTTCTGCATGATCTCCCTACACCAGAGGCAAAATATTCCCTGTGTCTCCTTTTTAAAAAGAAATGTTTTACAGGTTAGGAACGTCAAAGGTACTCCTAACTTCATGCAGCTTTTCCCCAAAAGTGGAAGCTTTTCCCATCAAAAGTCTATTGTGGAATCTCTCATGAGAAACTTTTGGTTAAGAATGGACAAATATGCTCTCACAAAAGTACTCAGATGTTTCCTAGCATCACATGACTCAGCACTCAAGTATCAGGATATGGTTACATGTCCCAATACCTGATAGAAATCTGTGTTTCTTGGGTTATTTTTCATGTCAGTAAGCACAATACATGGTATTCTACTGAAGAAAACCCCAGGCTTAAAAAAAAGAAAAGTAACTTAGAGATAAAAAGATATGGAGAGTTGCAGGGGAGACAACATGACCCAACACACCATAATCTAAGGACTAATCAATTAACACTACAAAAGTACTTTGATTAAACGCTATCAGAATAAAAGGAAATCTTTTGTGGTCTCAATTTCTTGATAAAATTTTAATAAAGTGTCCGATACAGGAAGACAGTTGTGGATTTTAAAATCAAAAGTCCCATCATATACAAATTCACAGGCATGAGAGTTTTTTGGGATCCAGTCCTGCATTAATAAAACTTAAGTGGAAAATGGACATCACTGTCTTAGATATCTGAAAACATTAATTCATAAATCATCCTAACATTTTTGATCAGGAAAGGCTGTGTTTCCCAGAGACGAATTAACTTAATTTCATTTTTCAGCATTTGACTCTAAGATTAGTGACACTATATACTAACAGCAACAAGTGCTGCTAGTTTATTTAGCAGCTTGCTTACTAGCTTTGAAAGAGATCTAGAAAAATATATACCAAAAAAAAAGGCAAAAGAAAAAAAATGCTTTTCTGCATTTATTAATTTTAGGAAAATGTAGGTTGACTGCTAAATAAGGGACCATGTAGCTCTGGAAAGCAATACTGAATACAGAGCCTTTAAAATTCCAGTTCCTACAACAAACTATGTTTAACTCATTTAAGTGTACCTTAATTACTTTAAATAATTGTCACCAAGACAATGTAAACGTAACTGACACCAAAGAAAAACACCCACCTAATTTTTAATCCAGTGTTTACACATTTGGAATATATGATGAGAAGAAATAATAAAATGCTATATACTTACTCGGATCAGATTTAGAAAATGTATCTCTGTCCAAAAGATTTCTGTTAAAAAAAAAAGATAAAAATAATCTTATTTGTAAAAAAATGGTGAAATATGCAAATCAGATACCAATGCATACGTTTTCAACAATTTTCATAGAGAGTCATCTTAGTTTTCTGCCCTCCTAATATGCAAGATTTACTCAGTCAGCACTATCACTTCTTACATTTCATTTTACTACATGTTTTGGATTTGAGCAAGCTGTGGCTCATATACTCCAACATCACGAAGTGAAAAGCAACACAAGACAAGCACGTTAAATATATACAATAGACATCAGGAACAGAAATAACCAACTTCTGTCAGAGGTGAACATGCTGGTTGAACTCAAAACCTTTAGACTTTGCTTAAAAGAATGTCTATGAGATCTTCGAGCCACCAGCAAGTATCTGTTAGAATATGTCATGGATGAGTAAGGTAGAGAGAACCAAAGCATACACAGGACATATACAGAAATTAAGAACTTTCTAAATATCTACAAAATACCTAGGAAATAGTAAGAACTAATGTATTTGTTACACCATACAGTCCCAGTATCATAGCCACACTTCAGCCAACTGAGAATCACATACAGATGTGCAGATTCAAATCAACAAGAAGTCTAGAGAAGCAGGACTGACCAGAAAAATCATTCTCAGAATAGTTACCAACATGTCATCATTTAAATATAAGATTAAAAAAAAAATCAAATTATCTTGACAAACTAGAAGAATGGTCTGAAAACAGGACGCCATTGAACAGGGACAAGAAAGAGCTATTAAACTTGGGCAGGTAGTTTAAGTTAGGTATTAAACATGATCAATAGCAAAAATGCAGCATAACTGCATATAGCTGGATATACAGCAGTTATGCTAAAATGGTTCTAGACATCAGCATAGACCACAAATTGAATGCAAGTCAGGAATCTTGTGCCTTTGGGAGAAAGGCACACTGGAATACATAAACAAAAATGCCACTTTAGAGTAATTGTCTCATCTTCATAATACTAGTAAACACTCAATTCAACCAATAATGTTTTGGGCACTCCAATTTCTTGTAATGTAAGACAGACATGGAGCCACTAGAGTCCAGCTGAAGAAGAAATAACCAGAAGTCTATAGAATATAACTACAAGGAAAACGCTGCTGCAAATTGAAGCTGATCTCCATGTGGACAAGGCAAATAGGAACAGGTTTAACCCTAAATTGAATCTTCTGCACTGCAGATGCAGAAGTTGAACTTTATTCCACTGTTTTACCATATTTCATTGTTAAAGGCGACCAGACATGAAGCAAAATCTCCACCACTGAAGGTCTTTAAGAACATGTTAGGTAGCTACAAGTCTTAATAAGTTCTTTGATCCTATCCTGGAGCAAGAGGAAGGATTAAATAACCAGTTTACATCCCTCACAGCTTACTATTTTTAATAATCAGTACAACCTCTTCAAAGGTCACCATTTATTACTTTCATTCAGACCTAAATCACATTATTTTTGTGCTACTGAACAGTGCTCAAAAGCTTATTAATATGTTGTTCAATACAGGTGTTTTAAATGGTCCACTCAGACTCCAACACGGAAAAGATACCGTATTCCCAGTTAACCTACTTCCAAGTCCACATTTCAGAACAAACAATAGTACAAAAGACAGCTTTAAAAGAACGTTGGGTGCATCTGGTTTATTTCCTTTAGCCAAATTAGGCATTTAGGACTAAAATTAGTACTTGTGAATGAACCTGAAGCCTGCACATGCTACTTCTTCAGACGTTCTCTAATCCGTTCAGAAGTAAGATTTTTATATATGCATTTAATTGCATTCAGAAAGACTGTATTCCATCTTAATAAAAGATGTGCAAATATAAATTGAAACACTAACAAACCCAGAAAAATCAGTGATTCCAAGTCTATATTTGACAATGACCACTACAAACTGCTTTGAAAGACAGTACAGTAGGTTCTGCAACATCAGAATTGTCAATCCAAAATTAAAATTGCCTCCTATTCGTCTTTAATTGTACACACTGAGATATGCTGTTAATTCACGGTGACTAGAATTGGTTTTATTATCCCAAAATGGATTGCTATAAAAACCTAGAATTAGGGTTATACGAAAGAAACAGTACATTAGGTTTTCAGATAGGCCTCCCATGCTCACCATTAGGATTCCAAGTAATTTTAATTCCTCTGCATAAATACTATACAGCGACTGTATAATTGGTATGTTAGTGTTTATTATTGCAGATTAAGATTAAACCATTTTAACGACTCTTATGCTGAGCTAAGGTTCTTTGATTTTTTCTTTTTTAATTCCCTACTCTTATTTTGTTCCTTTTTAAGTTGTCTTCCTCTATTTTCCCATATACATAAGAACATAGACTGGCCATACCGGGTACTGTAAAGCTCAGTCTATCCCAATACTCTCAGCAGCTGCAAAAAGTAGCCATCACAGGAACAGTGTAAGAGCAAGGTAAGAATCTGTAATACTTTCCGAGAATGTTCCTGATCACCAACCACTAGCTGCTCAGGGACTTCTTGAATTAAGAACATTTCCACACGGACAGTATCCCTGAAAGGACTGTAAGAGCTGAGATACCAAAGCTGAACACTGTAATTCAGGTCAGTAAGTGTCATTAATACAGTTTTGAACTAATACAGCTTGTAATATCCTCAATTCGACCCTTCATACATTATACCATAAATAAACAATGTCTTCAGCAAAGTTTGCAGACATGTCTGATCTTCCAAATCATTAATAACCAGCCATAATAGTAACATAAGAACTTAACAAGCTGTTCAAGCAACACAGCCAATTTCAGAAGGAATTTAAAGACTAGTGCCAACAGAAAAAAAAAAAAGAAAGTCTGATTTGTCCAGTAAATCACCTGACAGCTCAAGAGGCTGCTCAATTTCATTTGTGCATTTTCATTTTAGGGGGAAAACAATCAAAATGCTCTCAAATATATGAAAACTGCATGGCACATAAGCATAGGGCAATCTACAACCAAAAGAAATGCTAAAAGCAAATGGAGAAAGAAGACTGGATGTATTTTTGGAACTTTATGTATATCCCCTTAACAGTCAATGGCACTTTCTGCACAAGCTGAGTAATACAGTGTGTGTTTCTTTCCCTTTTTCCTGAGAAAAGCATTCTCTTTGGTAGTACACCATTTCGTCTCAGGAAATAGTCCTAAGAAAGCTCATAAACTCAGAAAGCAGAAATATCTGAAACTTCTGTTTCTTCCTCCTAATCAAAGTATTAAGAGAAACAGACTTCTATTCTGACTGAACATTGTGAGTGTATTTTTTCTATGTCCATTAAGCCTTTCAGAAAAAAAGAATGCAGAAAGAAAAGAGACAGAACTGCTATCAATTATGAGGAAGCAAAAAAAAAAAATAAAAAAAATCTATATGCTTTTACCTGGAGAAACACGCACATCAAATAACTACAGCAAAAAATTCTCGGAACATCTGTGCAGAATGTATTATTCTACCACCACAGATCCTGAAGGAATTCATTCTGCACCTGCCCATTCTACAGTGGACCTTCCAAAACGGTTGCAATAGCATAGATGACTAAGGGAAAAAAAACAAATAGGAGCCATGGCAATAACACCTACTTAGTCTAAACTGGAAAGCACAAGACAGACTAGAAATGCTGGGACGAAGATTTTTTTTTTTTTGTTCTGTATAATGAGAGCAATTTACTCAGGGGAAAAAAGAAAAAAGGAAATAATCATTAAGTGAGAAAATTTAAAACATATTTAGTTATGCCTTGCAGAATCACTTTGTTCACACAGTTTCATGAACTCCATAAAGACTTGTCAAAATAACAGTTTCTGCCCAGTGCATTGCTTCAAAAATTGAGAATAGAACATTTCAGTTGGAAGGAACCTACAACAGACATCCAGCCCAACTGCCTGACCACTTCAGGGCTGACCAAAAACTAAACCATGTTATTAAGCACATTGTCCAAACGCCTCTCAAACACCGACAGGCTTGGGGCATCAACCTCGTCTCTAGACAGCATGCTCCAGTGTTCGACCACCTCCTCAGCAAAGAAATGTTTTCCATGTCAAGTGTTTTGTACTATACTTAATACAAAAACATCTCCTGTGTATAAATAAGATACTTCAAGATTCACTGATCTAGTTAGCCATGGTAGCGAAACAGAAATCATTACAGCCTACGTTGCTTTGTATGACCTCACACACTCCATGCATTTTACATATGTTGACAAAGACTGACCTATGCTAAAAGGTAACATTTACTCACCTTGATCACACATACTTTGCTTCAAATTTGACTATATTTTAACGACCAATATCTGAACTTCCTGCTTTGTAATTTTTTTGTTTTAAATTTAACCCTTTCTTAAAGCCAACTGCTAAGCAGAAGTAAATCCAATTCTCCCCTCAGAAACGACAGAATTCTGGCACTGAAGAACAGATCACAGTAACTACAGAACTGAATAGTTTAAAATCTATTTCTCTAGTTCCAAAAAAAAAAAAAAAGAAACCAAACAAAAAACCCCACAGCTGTTCACATGACCGGAAAAATACTTCTTTATACACTGCTTTCAACAGCTCTGCAATCCTTAACGATAAAAATGTGGTTTACTTCAGATGAATTTGTCAGAATCTCCCCAGCTGTTAAGGTTTTATGATTCTCCTCATCTTTATACTACATTCAAGTGCATGCAGAATGCCTTGGTGCTCAGCAGTTTGCAAACACAAAAGTTAGTTACTCATGCAAAATTATTTTTAATTTTTAGAAAACATACATTTTCATTATATTATCACAGAGGCATATACTACTTTTCTCATAGTACACTCGTATCACTCCAGGGGAAAAGGAACGCATTTCTGTTTCCCTCACTTAATGCTGGGCCCAGACGCCTTTTTGAAGAAGATCCTGGAAAAAAAAGAAGCATGTCCTCACTTTTTACTGTGCAGAATAGTATCCATTCTACTACTAATTATAACATAACTCTATTACATCCTAGTAGCCACCATCTCTCAGCCTTAACTGGTATTACTGGACTTACAACAGTCAGTCCTAGATAAGATGACGTATGAGCCAAAGAGCCTACTAGAGCGAAGAGTCCACTTGAGTTCTTGCAGAGAAATTTCACAAACAACTTTTCAGTTGTAGTGCTAGCTTAAGTAGTCACCCTTCCCTAGCTGTTTAGTCTCTCCTCCTGTATTCCGTCAGAACACAATATAAAGCAAGCTATTCGCCTCCAGATCTCTCGATTCAAAATACCCTGGTCCTAAAAGCAGATTAGACAATTTCTCAAAATTTTATCTTCTTGTTAAAATAACTGGTTCTCTTAGGAAAGGCTCACAGGTGAGAAAATTGTGGCTCTCCCAACTAAGAGGCAATTAGTAGGACCTCTTCCTTTCTGTTCAGATTGTCTCCATTCTTTGGTGCACTAGGAAGGACTGGGAAGAAAGCAAACATATCTCTGATATGCAAGCTTAAGAAAACATCCACAACACCTCTTCATAACCTTTGGAGAAGGAATTGACTCTTTTTGTTCACAGGAAGACGAAGAAACAATTTTCAGCCTTCCAGTAACTTTCATTGTCAGTTTAAACATACATCGGTTCAGAAGCCATTCTCTTAAGGGAAAAAGAAAGGGAGAAGCAATGAAAAGGGTCAGACCAGCAATGCTTCCCTGAGTTTTATGACAACCCACAGAAAGTCTTCTCCGGCTAGGTGTACGCAGTTTTAGGAAGAAACCTCTATTGAAACTGCTGACTATTTCGAGGGGCAAAAAAAAAAAACCCAAAGGAATTGCCAAGTTTATTTACTTAAACATAGCAACAGTTTGCAGGAACTCTGTGGAAACAGACAGAAGCACTTGATTATGAAAAGATACTCTGGCAGATGAAGCAGACCCAAACACAATCTTGGACTGTTCCAGTTTAAATAAAAAAAAGTCCATTTAGGAATATCACAAACTGGCTGAACTCCACTTCAATACCAACCCAATTATTATTTGAAACCAACAGAACGAACCATCTACATTTATGTTTCTAAGGCTGGGCAGGTAAACATCTCTGGCTCTGAGCTACTGGTGACATATCCCAGCAGAGGCACTAAGGATTGCTGGTGGTCGAAAGACCTATGCAATCTAGTGTCAACCTGCTGGTCCTTTCCCGCTGCTTTCACCCAGCTCATCCAAATCTGTGGACATGCTGTCCTATTTTAGATCCGATTTCTTTAGGAATGTATATTTAATCTAGTGTTTCATCAATGTATAACAATATATAAAACATACAGATTGGTTTTGTACAGTTTTTCTGAAGCAACTCTTTAAACGGTATACATCAAAGAAGTCGTTTAGGAAGCAAACGTGTACCACCAGTGTAATACTCCTCATCCTTTCCCAGCCAGTGCGGGGGTGTTGGTGGGTGAGGCACTGCTTAGACGGGCAGAGGAAAATGAGGAAAATCATACTACTACAGGAAGTCTTCATAATAATACATTTAAAGCTCTTACACAGTTCCTAGTACCTAGCCCTTTTCCTGCTGTCAGGCTTTCCTTTATACCACCCTCCTGAGGCCCAAGATTGCTGGCTTCAGCTGCGGAGGGTGGTACAGTGAGCCGTGTGCCAGCGTCCCACGACATTTGCAGGGGTGGAGCAGGTGGTCTCAGAAGGAGCAAGATGTTGATGGCTTCTTCCTCCCCACTCTGAGGACCCCCACCTGGGCTATTTGTCCAACATGCTCTTACATCTTACTCCTGCTTCATTTTACATCCACATTTACTGTATATAGTGTGAATTATATCTGCTTGAGACTTGCTCTTCCAGCTCTTCCAGTTTTGCCCAGCTCCCAGCCTGCGCTTCTTTACCCACTCTGGTGAGCTCTTTGCAGCATGGGGGGCCCCAGTGGCATCCCAAGACCCCTCTTTTCAGCCCCTGCTCCTGTTCCTCCACCCACACCCTGTGTTGCTGCTTGCAAGGCGTCTGCTATCATACCACACCGATGCTCCTCTGCACTACACTGTTCTTTAAGGGTCACAAATACATCATTATACATAGAATAACTACTTGCTACTACCAGCTGTAGAAAGAAATATGGCCATACTAAAAAACTACACAAAGACAAGCGAAAGTGAAAGTAACTAAGCAGTAGCTGCCTGGTCATTAAAACACTGGGTTTGGGTTTGAAGCTACACAACTCCACAGAAAGCTCCATGTAGGCAAAGACCAGTTTAGACAAAACCTGACAAGTCCTCAGGCTTGCACAGTTGGTGTGAAACCTGGGGCCCGTTCCCAGCAATCACAAGACTGAATTTACAGGGCAACAAATCTGCCTTAAATTCTAGGAGTCACATGGGTGCACACTTAAAGTTCAAACAGTATAGACACAGGAGAAAAGCAAACCATGCAGGCTATCAGGAATGCATCTCCAGGACTGTTTTGATGGACGATGTCACACATTTTGTTTTCTTCTCCCAACACACTACTTTTTCTCAGCTGAAGCTAGATGGCTGTCTAGGCAGTTTCAAAGAAAAATCATGTAAGATCAAGTGTCTGTTGTTAGTCACACAAAACCACTCCGCAAACCTTTAATCCAACCTGAACATACACACACACACAGAGAAAGCAGGAAAATGAAAACCAGACTTACAACCAGGATGTTCTTAATTTTGTAGTATACAAAGTTACAAGCTCAAATAATTTGTTACGGATATCTCTTCTATTATTGCATTGTTCTGCGACTGGGATTTCTAACAAATGATTAATATTTCCAAAAAAACAGTAGGTAAGTACACCGGCTGAAGAGAAGCGATCTTGCCAGAAATCAATGCCTAAGACAATCAAACACATAATTAAACATACTTTTGTGTACTGCAGCCACTATAGAGTGGTTGGTTAAGACTTTCAGACTGCCAAACAAAAGGCAAAAATTCTGAAGTAGTACTTTTTGTTCCTCTGTGCAAGAAACTTGAAATTAAATTATCTTCATTACTGAGAATAGGAGTTGCTTAATTCCATTCAGCCCATTCATTAATACTAGATTTCTGCACAAATTGTGAAGGGTCACAGAACTGATCCAAAGCAAGCATGGGCAACCAATTGTATTTCTGTTGAATTAACCACGATAAGGAGTTTATGCTGCCTTTACACACATTATGCCTGGTATGGGAATACAGCCAGGGGAGAGCCTAGCCAGCATAAACTCAGAACAATAAGGACAGACTATCTGATTGACCATAAAGCTTAGCAGAGCAATATTATCCTTACAAACTTCATGAATTAGAAAAGTGTCCCTGTACAGTGTCAATATTTTACAACACTTTCACCATCTTTCAGATAACCATGTCATCTTTGATACACTACTAGCAGTCATAAAGTGACCAAACTACAGCTTCACTTTCCTACAGATATTAAAAAATTACTCTCAGGAAGATAATTCCAACTGATAACTCCTCATTCAGTAAATAAACAAACATTAACATGAGACATAATGAAACTCTTGGCCTTTCATCTAAGATAAGGTCTCATATAGGCTGCAGCTCAATCACGAGAGTACAGGAAACAAACTAGGTCAGTCCACACAGTAACCACGAGGAGCAGAAATCACCATTATACAGATCACAACAAAAACTGAAAAACATGAGAGCCCACTGAACTACGTTGAATGCTGTATATTCACACACAGCACAAACTGCAAGAT
>Ga0065711_1044955_pt1 | contig 13774 bp, 8 predicted proteins | sample Hoacrofraction12_FD_59098 | JGI IMG/M metagenome (GOLD analysis project Ga0065711, IMG submission 59098) | Hoatzin crop microbial communities from Cojedes, Venezuela - Epithelial fraction 12 v2 (version 2) | ecosystem: Host-associated > Birds > Digestive system > Esophagus > Crop | place... | reverse complement strand
CTGCAGTCCATGGAGGTCCACGGTGGAGCAGATATCCACCTGTAGCCCGTGGAGAACCCCATGCCAGAGCAGATGGATGCCTGAAGGAGGCTGTGAACCCATGGGATGCCCACGCTGGAGCAGGCTCCTGCCAGGACCTGCGGACCCATGGAGAGAGGAGCCCACACTGGAGCAGGTTTGCTGGCAAGATTTGTGACACCATGGGGGACCCACGCTGGAGCAGCCTGTTCCTAAAGGACTGCACCCCGTGGAAGGGACCCATGCTGGAGCAGTTCATGAAGAGCTGCAGCCCGTGGGAAGGACTCACATTGGAGAAGTTTGTGGAGAACTGTCTCCCGTGAGAGGGACCTCAAGCTGGAGCAGGGGAAGAGTGTGAGGAGTCCTCCCCCTGAGGGACAAGGAGCGGCAGAGACAACGTGTGATGAACAGACTGTAACCCCCATTCCCCATCCCCCTGAGCTGCTCGGAGGGAGGAGGTAGAGAAAATCAGAAGTGAACTTGAGCCCAGGAAGAAGGGAAAGTTGGAGGGCAAGTGTTTTAAGATTTTTTTATTTTTATTTTTTATTTCTCATTACCCTACTCTAACTTGATTGTTAATAAACGAAAATAATTTCCCCAACTCGAGTCTGTTTTGCCCATGACACTAATTGCTGAGTGATCTCTCCCTGCTCTTATCTCGACCCACGAACCTTTCGTTATATTTTCTCTCCCCTGTTCAGCTGAGGAGGGGAGTGATAGAGTGGCTTTGGTGAGCACTTTCACAGATCTAAATGATCTTTCTGGCACGTACCATTGATCACCATAAGAAACACCTACACAGTCTTAGTTCTTTGGACAGGTCGTCAATTTGGCACTTTTCATCACTCAGCCAGCAATAACACCATAAGTCATTGACATGACATTTCCCACATTTGCATGAGCAATGCCACTACCCAGCTGGACATTTCAGAAGTGAGAACATTCCCTAAGAATTGCTGCTTGGCTAGCACAGCCTGCTGGAAATCCACAATATAAAGTGCATTTAGAGACTTCAGCTACCTGGATTACCTTAGAGGAAAGCCAGGAGCCTTTTGCAGCTTTGATGAATTGATACTTTAGGATCTTTTTGGTTTAAGAACTAAAGCTTTTTGGAATGAGTCCTTGGAATAATCATTTCTGACAATACTCATCCCACTTCAGCCTATTGATTCAGTTATCCAAATTAGGAATCAATGCTTACTCTTTCTCATTCATTCTCTTGAGGAACAAGAAAAGAAAACATTAGTAAACATCACTCATGAAAATATGACACTACTGGAAATAGTTTGAGCACAAGTGCTGTTGTATAAACAATACAGTCATTTTTATGTCTCCTAAACAATGGCTGACATGAACAATAAAAGTAAATGTTCCTATTGATTTCCTATCTGGTATTCTTTTTCACTCCCAAGGCATATTATTCAAAATATATCAGCACAGATTCTCTGTGAAGAAAGAGACAACAATTCATGTCAAAATATTATAGACACTAATGGAAAGACTATAGTAAAAGAACAGGAATTAACCTTATGAAATCAAGTCACCATATTTTTCTTCATTCATTGCTTTAATATGGATAACTTTTGGTTCCCTCCAAACGTCACCAAACACATTTATTGTTTGCATATTTTGTCAGGTACTGAGCACTTCTCAGACAGTTTAGGCATCCACGAGGCCCTGCATGAAACAAGAGTTAAAAGTCCCATTCACTAACATAGACCTCCTACTATTCATCATAGAATAATTTTTCCTTAAATGCCCAATGAAGAATGGCTTTCCACTAAGCAAACAGCACGTTGCCTCCTTTTGTCATGCAACTCAGACCGTGTGCATTCAGTTCCTGCTATATCTCCTCTTTCTGCTGTCGCCTGCTGCCGAGGGAGAGCAGCAGCAAAGCCCAGAAGGGCAGACTGGAGCGAGGAGCTCCTGAGGGGCTGTGGTCATCACAGGAGTGGACCAGGATAACGGCAGGTCCGGTGCTGTCTTACATCTTCCTGAGTGACAATAAGAAAGTGAAAGGGGGGCAATATGTGATGAAATTTTAACTGATCTATATGCAAACTGAAGGAATAAATGATAAAAGGCTAATGTCAAAGACAGATATCTAAAATTTAGCACCCAGATCCATGTTTAACATTATCCAAATAAGTGCTCAAGTGTCACAGATGAGGTACAGTACACCAAAGGTTCCGCATCTTCCCGTCCCTCCTGAAATATATCATTTAACTCAGGAGGTCTCCCATTTACTTTGGGACCATACTGGTTGCTTTCCAGATCTATAAGATTTTATGCTCCAAAATTAGAACAGCTGCTGCTCAGCTCCAGCAACCCAGCACACACTACTCCCTCTGCGCTTTCTTTCATTTCCTTGAGAATTACCTCGGTGCCAAACTAAATGGGTCGTATTAACCCCACAGTTCCTCTGTGCCCTTGGACAAGACCAGCACAACAGGCAAAGTAAGGAACTCCGTGTTTCGCATTTGGGAATTTTGCTGTTATTAAAATGATTCTTGTACATGAAATCTAACTACTGGTCATGATTTCAGCTCTGTATTTGTAGAGCATCCTGTAAAAACCCTGAAGTCTTTCTCTCTCTCATTACCTTAGGTTAATTTTAGGCTTGCTTCCTTTACATAAAAGGCATTATAGTACTGTCATTACAGAAAAGAGTGCAGTGTGCTTCCTATCATCCTCACTAGACAATTAACCTTAGAGCCATTTGAATATAGTTGGAGAAGTTTGTTTGAAAAGGTGCTTTCATACCACCAGCATAGCACATCATTTCTGGCTACCATAAAAATATCTTTGGATGGCACAACTCACATTTTTCACAAAATTATTCTAGTTTTATATACAAAATTCAGCACTACCATGCTCCTGAGTTGTAAAAGAATATAACGGGCTCCAGCTTTTGCACTGGCTTTTCTATACACTTGCAAAAATGTGTGCCAATATTCACGTCACCACCTCAAGTGAATGTATAAATAGTGAAAGCACGAAGAAGTTGACAATAGAAATCCAGCAGAAGTACCCGATCCTCTACACAAGACAGTATATATATTTAGGACCAGATCAATTATTCTAACTTTTTGCACCTAATCTGAGGGGCATCATCACTTAATTCTCTAACAAATGGATAATAATAGGCAATTCCAGAAGATGAGACAGGCCTTAGACGTCTGGAATGAGATAGCTGGCACCCATACAGGTGTCTCTATAACACTGCCAGTTTTAAAGGGATTGTGGAGGACTACGCTCTTACATTACGAACTTTGGCTAAACATCTTGAAAAGCTAGGTTAAATCCAAGCATTCATGACAAACTGTAAAGTGCTTGTGCCAACTGAAAATCATCTTACTCTTTGAGACATGCTGAAATGAGAGACTTCAGCACAAAATGGCCTTCTAAGGGAAGCAGCTAGCCCTGTGAATAATTCTGTGCATACAGAGACTACATCATTCAAGTTTTTCATATGCATTAGTATTCATGACATCAAAGCCTAAATAATACCTAACACTAACTTAGCTACCACAATTTAGTTCTAAATGCAGTGAAAGAAATAGCCTTTGACTTTAGCCACCTAAGAATTAAAAATGCTACTTTAAAATATTTGTATCACATTAAAAAGTATTTTAGGATAGTCTATTCACAAAGCTAATTTTTCTTCACAGCTACAATGACCATGAAATACTAAAATTAATGTATTTAATATCTGATTACAACATTTTGATTTATTACTATAATTCATCTGCTTAAAAAGCTTTAAATTATTGTCAAAATTATGGTTGATGAAGTTTAGATTAACATGGCCTTCTTGCCACTAACGTGTAAATTCCTCATCCAGAGAGTGCAAAAAGCTGAATGCCTTCCCTGGACACCTTTACCAACAAATCCACTCTTTTCTGTCAAGCCTTGACACCAAGGATGGACAATTAGATCAGCTGAAACCTGTGAAGACCCTTTCAGACTTTAGTCTATCTAGCTCCAGGCCCAGTGATTCACTACTGAGCCTGCCATTTCCTGAAACCTTAATATACAATCGAATAAAGGAGTTTCTCTTGTCTGCTTACTTTTTACTGGTATCAGTTAGTCAAATAAGAGACATTAACTCTCCCTACTAACCCTGCCTTTTTTCTACCCTTCAAGCATGACAGCTATGCCATTATCACAACCCTTTCCTTCTACCAGGGTACTCCAGTCCCTCAGCCATGCAGCCAGGATCATCAGATTTCAATCTGCCTGTATACACCATCCCAAATTCCCCAAACCGATACAGTAGGTATCATGCCAAGAAAGCCTCTCCCATTGCCTAATAATCATTACATTCATGTGTGCTCCTCCTCCTCCTCCCAAGATTAGGCCCCAGAACTGTATTTCTAAAGACTTGGATGCTGCTCCCACGAAAGCAGTGAACTTGCACACCAAGCTAACAAAGCCTTTAAAAAGTGCTTCATTTCCAGTGTATGCATACACATGCGGCATTTCTCTGCACTGACTGATTTTTAAAAGCCCGGTTTCTGACAGATGGAAGTCTTGAGCAGCTACATTTTTCTTATTTATGTGCAAAGATCCTCTGTGGAGATAGATGAAGATTCATTTGCTCTGAAAAACAGTCCTCTAAATAAGGAGTAGGAATGCATTGCATACGTTCAACCTTTTTCAAGTTTAATTCATCTACTCATTATCTCAAAGATCTTCTCAAGCTGTTGACACAGAAAGGCATAGCACTTTATTTTACTACCACTTCATTTTCAAGAAGCATTAAATGAATATTACCTGTGCAATAAACTCTGTGCTGCATTTTGTAGAGTTTGGCCTGAATTCCCCAAAGCACCCAAGTGGTTTAAGATGCCTTGACTATTTCCAAAAACAATAAAATGCAGGTTATTAGGGGTCCTTAACCCTAAGAGCACCCGTCTGCTATTTTGTCATGTGTAGCAGAAGTCTGTCCACATCTGTTTCTTGTGTGAGTGTTCATTACTTGGAACATCTCTCCCTGGCTCTAGGACAGGTACACAAAACCAGAGGATCCCATTTGTAAGTTGCTTTGTAAATGTGGACTCCAAGATTTGTTCAGGCACAGGCAGTGGGGTTCAAAGCAGGACGACCGATACAATTGAAGGAGTCCTTGTTTAAAACTATATGCCACACAGCCAACACTCACCATAACCAAGCTCAACTGAGGTCATCCTAACTCAGCACATGCTGAGTTAAGAGCTCGGATCTAAAGATAGTTACTGTGAGTAAACAACAGCAGATATCAGTTGTGTCACAAAAACATGATAGTTTGCCTGGAGGTAAAGCTGAAATGTTAATGAGTCGTAAAAGTGCCTGTTCAGTGAGAGAAGATATTACTTCACTTATCAGAACTTTTTTTGGCTTGAGTAAATTTAGCAATAAAATTTCCTTTCATTTTGGCCATCTACCTTTCCATGAGCTATATTATCTGCTTTCAAGCTTCATTGTTAAACTTATTCTGAAGGCAATTTAAAAACTACTAGATCTCAGCTTTTCCAGTCATAGTTGCTATGGTTACATATATGCCAATATACATCTGGATAAAAGGAGGAAAAACATCTGACTGTTTGCCTTTTAAAAAGGGGCATTATGTTTCACAGCTAAAAGCATGACTGAAGATCATTTCACCTGCTCTGCTTCAAGTCAGTGGAAGCAGAGCTGAACTCCATGCCAGCTTCCCTCCGTCTGCCATAAACCACTGACCAGTATGAAGATTGACCACCCTGTCTGCAAAAGCACCACTGGATGCCTGCATTGCCAGGTACATGGGATGGACATCATGCCTCAGAGTGGTGCTCTGCACCCTTGCATAAAGCACCTCAACCATCATTGCCCTTTCTGGTCCCTATCACACTTTCACTGCACAGTATTTACTACCTTTGGTAATTGAGATTTGACCTTGTGGTTAATCATAGAATCATAGAATGGCTTGGGTTGGGAGGGACCTTGTAGGTCATCTAGTTCCAATCCCCCGCCACAGGCAAAGACACCTTCCACTAGACCAGGTTGCTCAAAGCCCCATCCAACCTGGCCTTGAACACTTCCAGGGAGGGGGCAGCCACAGCTTCCCTGGGCAACCTGTTCCAGTGCCTCATCACCCACACAGTAAAGAACTTCTTTCTTATATCTAATCTAAATCTACCCTCTTTCAGCTTGAGGCCATTACCCCTTGTCCTCTCACTCCATGCCATTGTCAAAAGCCCCTCTCCAGCTTTCTTGTAGGGCCTTTTCAGGTACTGGAAGGCTGCTATCAGGTCTCTCCGAAGCCTTCTCTTCTCCAGGCTGAACAACTCCAACTCTATCAGCCTTTCCCCATAAGAGAGGTGTTCAGCCCTCTGATCATTTTTTGTGGTCCTTTTCTGGACCCTCTCCAACAGATCCATGTCTTTCCTGTGCTGATGACCCAGGCATACTTCAGTTTTCAGAAACACACAAGCCCAGTCTAGCAGCTATTGTTTAGCGCCAGGGTCACCAGCGATTAGCATTTTGTACCAAAAACCAGGCCAGTCAGGTTGGCCATAATTTGGTACAAGCAAGAAAAAGAAAAAGATCTAAAGGGATTTTGAGGCATTGTTTCTGTGTGTAGTTTAATGCCAGTAGGCAGCAAAGCTCCACACAGCCACTTGCTCACTCCTCCCTGGTGGGACGGGGGAGAGAATCAAAAGAGCAAAAGGTAGAAAACTCCTGGGTTAAGATAAAGACTGTTTAATAAGGAAAAAGAAATAAAGTATTTTAAAAAAGAAAAAAAAAATTATGCAAAGAACCACAGTTGCTTACCACCAACCAACCAATGCCCGGCCAGTCTCTGAAGAACAGCAGCCCTAACAAACTTCCCCCAGAGATTTTATTGCTGACCACCGCGTCTTATGGCAGGGAATATCCCTTTGGTCAATTGAGGTCAACTGTCCTGGCTGTGTCCCCTCCCAGCTTCTTGTGCACCCCCAGTCTACTCACTGGTGGAGTGGGGTGAGAAGCAGAGAAGGCCTTGCTGCTGTGCAAGTACTGCTCAGCAATAACTAAAACATCCCTGCGTTATCAACATTATTTTCAACACAAATCCAGAGCATAGCACCATACCGGCTACTATGAAGAAAATTAACAGCCAAAACCAGCACAATAGCATTTTGCCACTTTGTGTTCCCAAATATCACAGTAATTCAGGTCATTAGCCATTATTTGACAATTCATATTTTTGTTAGTTTGGAGGAAAAGTAGTTACCTCTCAATTGCATCTACTTTGCAAGATCAAACTCTGTAGCATGAGCGCAAGGCATTGATCCTGGCACAAAGAGCTTCGGTGCATGTGAATTGGTTTCAAATCTCCCAAGAGAAAAGGTGATTCCTCCGCTTGTCTTGCAAAATTATAGGACATTTTTTCTTAAATGAGCATAGTTCTTACCAGAGCACAAATCAATCGTAAGTAGACTCTGACTAGAGTGGTTTCAGAGAAAAACCTTATAGTACTTTGTCCATTAAAATTATTGAACCTCCTCCCTGTTGCATATGCAAGATGTAGCCCTGGACAAGACTCAGAGCAGAGAAGCTCCACAAATAAACTGTTTCTTCCCATGAGACAGAACCCATGGCAAAGCATTTAACAGAACCTTATAAGCTGATCTGACCAGACTGAGCAAGAAAAATTCCTTCTTACTAAAAATTATAGTGACTAGGTAAATTATGTATATGCATATGCTACCTCTTTCTTACCAGCAACTAGAGTGAGGCAGTAAGAGGAACCTGATGTTGAAAATCCCTCTCCCTTGGGAAACCTCCACTGTACTTGTGTTTATGTTCTCTTCCAGTGCCATGAAAATTAATATTGAAATTACACTGCATTAACATATTTGCATAAAGCCTGAACAAGAAGGAGATAGTCATTACTGATATTAAGCTGCTGATATTTAAATAATTGCTTTCTTTTATCAGCCTTATTATCAAATGATCTTGTTACAGCTAAAGAATTACTTATAATCACTTGCACAGAAAGGATTTCAAGCCTGATCAGAAAAGAATCATTAAACATTAATTAACATACTGCATGTGCGCTTTGCATTTGGCCTGACAGTTCGCAGGAGCAGCCTGTTAAACAATTTCTACTAAGTGCAGAGATAAAGCAAGATGTGTCTCTACTGAGTGCACAACTGGGAGCTGGAAACACGACTTTAGTCCATTTATAAAGTTTTCTCATTAGGTTTCGATTCAGGAGCAATGCCACAATGATATTTAAAGGATATTCAATCACTCACGGCAGAAAAGCTAGACTGACATTGCACAAATAACATTTGATTATTACCAATCTATCATGTCAGTTAGCTGGAGGAAAAGATACATTTCAATTGATTTCAAAAGACCGCCATGACAAATGCATTCCAGGAAGCTGGTCAGCAACAGATTTCAGATACTGATTAATATGGTATGCACAAAACTGTATACCCTGGCCTTTTTTAAGCACATAACACACTCTTCAACAGAAAATTTGAGCAACTATGAGACCAAACACTGGATTATTTTCTTTCCAGTCTTTTATTTGATTCTTGTGTTTGTAGGCTCAAGCTAACCAGCACATTAGTATGTTCAGCTCTACAAGAGGTAGTGGTTGCAACATTCATTAAAAATCTGGACTTCTACTCATTTGCTATAATGTCACAATAAATAAGAAGTGAAAGAATGTCTTTGAGAAAATGACCCAAAATATTTGGGGACCATAAAAGTCGGTTGTATTACATAGGCAAAAGTAATACAACCAGCCAAGCTATGCTCCAGACGTGATGGAAAGGCAATGTTACCCATCAGCATTGCACAATCTGCTACCTCCAGCTGCTCTGAGGGGTGCCAGGGTCTGTTGAGGGATCTCCCTCAATAAGCAGACCTGTTTGTCAAGAAAACATCTCCGTTGAGTTCTTTCTTCCTTGCAACGTGTGGACACTGGAAGCGAAACCTGGTGCGTAGTGTTTTCCAGAAACAACGTGCAGGTTTTTCCAAGTCTTCTGCGTTCCAAGATTTGTTTGCCAAGTAAACACAGAAGAGCCATTGACCTTCCAAATACGAAGGAAGCATGAAATAAAAATAATATGTTCAAATCCAACACTCCCCAGGCAGAGAGTACTTATACAGAGGTTACCAGAGCATATGACTCCTTACAAAGGCTCCCATTACAGCAGGGAAAGCCATGGAAGTATGTTAGATTTACTTCTTAGATTATCTGGTGATTAAGACAAAGAATTGTCCTTGCAGGAATTCCCTTTCTTTTCCATATGGGTAACATAGCCAGACATTTTTCCAGGTGTTCTACATTCAGAATACCCCAGAGACACAGAATTTATTTTTTTAAAAAACAAAAGGTCCCTCAAATATATTTTTTCAAGGGTAGAGAAAATAGGGTACAAGGGAGAATTTCTTCTATGCAGGCTATTGCCTGTCTAGTTAGAACCATGTGATTGGGGAGATGGCTTTGAATATTACTGTATGTCATGGAAGACTAAGTGCAAGTACTCATATAAACCACAAGCTCCTTCATCATGCTTCTTTCACATTAACTCTGATGGTCAGGGCCATCAACAGAAAGAGAAGAAGTGTTACATCTTTTGCTAATGTGACTAATGATTAACTAAGACTGTCTAGCACTGAGGAAGTATTCCAACAATTAATGGGGAAAGCGTGAAATGTAGTCTGCTGGCTTCTTCGTTAGCTGAGGAATTTGAGAAGAGAATTAAGTTTAACAGTAATTGATGTGTGCTGATATAGCCAAAAAACAGGAGAATTAAACCTATGGTTCAATGTCTTGTTCTCTGGTCAACTGATGCAATCATAGAAAAACATCTTTTGCCTTCACACTGGAAAAATGAAACAAAATATGAATCAATGTGAGGCAGTCTTTCATTGGAATAGCTGTACAAAGAGACCTTTTTGGCACTTCTACCACATTTCCTTCTTCTGGCAACTGGCAAGAAGCATAATATTGTGGGATGACTCCCAACAGACTGATCCATAACAAAGGCTTTGGGAAACTCCTTGAATTCCAGATAGGGCTTCTGAATTCTGTGTCATGAAGTAAAAAAGAAAGCAGGCAACCAGCTTCCTTCCACACACGCCCATACTTTCTCACTGAGATTACAACTCTGACAATGTTTGAAAGTCTGATTTCATATTTTTCTCAAGGTCAGTTTCTCAGTACAGACATCTTTATTTCCAGCTGTAATGGCAACAACTTCCAGAAGAAAATCATCCCCAGTTTGCCTCACAGTGACAGCTACAAGGTTTATCGTGATTAACTAACAGGATGCTGAACATAGTTTCTTCTGGTCTAGCAAGGCTATAAAATCACAATCAGAAGCAAAGTAGCCATTTATTCTGCAGAACAAATTTTGCACTTCGATAAACTTTTAGTCTTGTTTTCAGTGACACTGTCCATAAAGTGAGGGACTGCTTAGTGAGAGTAAAGGAAGCAGAAATGAGATTTTTGATTGGCACCATCCTTGTAGTCATACGAACCACAGAATGCCATCTCTCTCCGGTTGGGTCCTATGGGGTGTTCTGAGCGCATGTAAAAACAGAACTACTGAACTAATTATTTCACACTTCACAGAAGAACAAAAAACAAACCTACTCTTGGGTCTGAAGTCTTGTGTGACAAGTTCCAGTCCATTTACTAAAACCCCTTGACATGTGGAATTCAGAACCACTGTGACGGCCTTAGTTTAAATTGTGCCATTATAATCTGTCGCTCAACATAACTATTGCCCAAAAATGATGTTCCTGCATATTCACTTCGTGAAACTTGGGCAGGCAGGGAAAGAGGGAAGGAGCTGGGATGGGGCAGCATGGCACCTGAAGTGGGCTTCACTGTCTTACACCATTTGTTGAAAAATGCACTTTGAAGTTAATCACATTACTTTCACCTCAATAACCAATGTAGACCCTGAATGTTTAATTATGCTACTGGTTTTATACCTAATCAATCTTTTTCATTAAAATCCAGTGAAGCAGACAACTGAGATAATTACTGAAGAATCATCTTAATTAAAAATTTTAGCTTCTAATTAAGAGTCATTGTTTACCTCATCAGAAAGCCATTAGGATTCAGGACAAGGTTGCCCTGTTCATTATGTTTTCACCTTTTTTTCTTTTAAGCTTTGGGCAAAGAGACTGATACAGGATTTTATGTTAAGAAAAGAATTATTATAGTTGTCCCACAAAAAGGGAGAACATGCACAAGCCAGTGTCACCATTTGTCAGAAGCCCCATAGCATTTTTAAACCCAGAGTAACTGCAGAATATATTTGCATATAAATTGACACTGCCTTGGTCCTTGAAGATAAAGCCATGTCTATGCTTAAAATGGACATGACCTCCTAAATTATTGCTTTATTGCTTTCCAGCTGCAATGAAGATAATTTCAAAATCCTTCAGCACTCCTATCCTGCAATCAGAAACCGTTCTGCTTTCACTGTTGTTTTCACAAATGCCTGACATTGGCTGAGGTCTACTCCAACTTCAGGAAAGCACAATCAGACATTTCATCTAGGGAATTGGAACTGCATAACAGTTAAATGACGTCACTGAAGATGTGCGGCTTCACCATGCTCACACTCACTGCAAAGTATCAGCACCAGCTATACAGAATCAATGATGCTTCAACTGACAAAATTAATCAGGGAAAATTATTATTCAGTCCTAACGCTTGCAGGTTTCCCCTCTTTATATATTCCAAGGCAGAAGGCAAAAAACAAAGACTTCTCCATATGGAAGTTTTTTTCCACCTTCACCTCTACTAAGGTGCAAAAATCATGACGACATCGGACTAAGACGCTGAGTTCAGACACTTGAGATGCAAAGCTAAACACGTATAGCTGAGATGGTTGCTATAAAGCACTGATCATCTGCTACAGACAAAGCAAACTATGTTAGGATCAGCACTAAAACAAGACAAAACCTATTTCATAGAAAATTCTTGTTCCATGTGTTTATTTATTTACTTTTAGTGGCATCCTGCAGGACATGGTGTAAGGAGCAATATAAACCTTCAGTTAAGCTTCTCAGCTGACCAATATTTCCAACACAAGCAGTTCACACTTTGGAAAACTGCTGATCCACTCTTCCCACGAGAAGACAGTACTAAGAGTTTGAAGAATTTCTTTTTCATTCAAGTTCTTTGTATCCTTTTATGTAGGTAAGTATAGAATGAATAACTGCCAGGGAATTCATGTAAAACTTTCAGGTACCACCTAGGTGTTATTAATTTAAGTAATAATTGCCTCTATCAGTAGGAATGACATTTGTCAATAATAGAAGGTAGTCAATTATGGTTCAGAAGAAAGTATCAGATTATAGGTTCATTTCAAGGGAGAGAGAGAGATGGAGAAAAGACAAGACATCTAAAATAAACTACACAGAAGAGTAAATAACTGCAGCTCCTAGCTGATTTCAGACAAAGAACTTCGTTGTGCTAGCTAGTGCCAGCACTTCTTAATCAGTCATACTTGCTCTAACTTTTTAATAAAGTCTGATTATGGGAGGCTGAAACAGTTCTTGCTCCACTCAACAGGTAATTTGAGCATGCACAGCTGTGGCAGGCAGCCAGGTACAGCACAACAAAGTGGCACACCAAGACAGAGGCTTTAGGGGTCTAAAATGCCAGTAGGCACACGTTTGCCTGGGACACTCTCACACAAAGGAAAGGCAAGACAAACGGTTACGTCTACAGATGTACCTAGGTGATCTCACTGAAGTTTCAAGTGATCTAATCCAAAACTTAGATCTTCAAGATATTGTCAGATGCTGACTGTATCATTTCCAATGCACAAATATTTCTACTACACTGTCACTGAACTGACCAAAATCTCTTGTCCAGTAAGTCTCAAGCCCTCTTGGGAGGCCACATCCTGTAAGCATGCTCAGATATCAGAGGTCAAGTTCAAATCCTCACTCTGTCTGCCTTGAATGAGTAAGCAGAGGAAGACCCACAAAATAGCCTAGCCATTAGGGAATTCAGACCCAACACAACCTTTCACTTTTCTGCTCCCAAGTAAACATGGGATTTCATCAGTGGGATCTTGGATGTAGAGGAAGGAGAACCAAGAGCAACAAAAATCAATCATTTTAAGAATCAATCAAGTCACCTAGCTTCTGGAACAGGTTCATGACTAGTCATCCAAAAGAAGGAGCAAAGCATTTCTTTCCAGTCAAGGGTTGGGTGCTTGCCTACCTGTGCTTGAGAACAGAGAGCTTTTCAGTATTGTATCTGCGGGAGCTTAGGCACCTCTTCACTCAACTTTTTTGATGCTCCGTTGTCGGCACTTCTGCCTCCCATGCACTACAGGGAAGCATATGTAGCCTGATTTTACTACAGAAATTTTCTAGTTACTAAGTTAACAAGACTAGTCCTTCTAAAGCTAAGCCCTACCCACCATTATAGAGTTGACTGTGAGTCACTTTTCCTGGTCACTTTATACTGTGCCCGTATAAAGCCTTTATTGTAGTCACTAACAGAAAACACATGCCAAACTAGTTACTTAGTACATCTGTAGGAAAGCTAATGACATAAAACAGGCACAGTGCCTCGCCACTGACCCCCTATAAAGTTTCAGGCCTGCCATTTTAATTGGTGGAACTAAATCAATATATCACTTAATTATCTGTCAATTTACAAAGAAAAGTGATTTTTTATTTGCTTTCAATCCTGCTGATCAGGGCTGCAGTGGCTAGAAAGTCAGAGATTTAAACATAAAAAGCTCCCGTC
>Ga0065711_1012050_pt1 | contig 13775 bp, 10 predicted proteins | sample Hoacrofraction12_FD_59098 | JGI IMG/M metagenome (GOLD analysis project Ga0065711, IMG submission 59098) | Hoatzin crop microbial communities from Cojedes, Venezuela - Epithelial fraction 12 v2 (version 2) | ecosystem: Host-associated > Birds > Digestive system > Esophagus > Crop | place... | reverse complement strand
CGGCCCAGATGAATGCGATGACGGGGATGAGTGCTATTTCCATTATGATGTATTTCTTTATCCACGACATCTTGTCTTTCATCGACTCCTGTATCAGCCTCTCGTTCACGATTTCCTGATTGGCGATTTTCTTCTCCAGTGCTGCCATCTGGCTTTTCATCTGCTCCAGTATAGAGTCGTTGATTGTCATATTTGTTGTTTCCATATTCTTCCTGTTTTTAATCGTTTGACATGTTTTTTAGTTGCTCCTTGATTCTGTATAGTCTCACGGACACATTTTTTGTTGAGATACCCACCACGGCTCCTATTTCCTCGTAGCTCATATTTTCCAACCAGAGCAGGATGATGGCGCGGTCGAAAGGTTCGAGCTTTGATATTCGCTTGCGGAGCATTTCCGCCTGTTTGCTGTCCTCGTCCTTGTCCTCGAAGAGGTTGATGTTCATCGACAGCGGAACGCTTTTCCTCTTTTTCTTCTTCCTGTCGATAGAGATGCAAGTGTTGAGGCTCACCCTGTAAATCCACGTTTTAATGTCGCTGCGCCCCTCGAATTTTGTTGTTCCTTTCCAAAGGTTGGCCAGCACCTCCTGAAAAAGGTCGTTCACTTCGTCGGCGTCGTTGGAGAACATGTAGCACACGGTGTAAATCGTGCTTTTGTTGTCTCTCACCATTCTTTCGAATGTTCGTTCTTTACTTTCCATTTTTATTCGTTTTCTTAAATCGTTTATACCTTAGACGCACCAAGGCAACAAAAAACTACACTTTTTTCCAACTTTTTTCAGAAATTATTAAAAATATTTGCCTTGTTGAAAGAAAATATTTATCTTTGCACCTGCGTTATCATTAGAAAAATGCTTTAAGGCGCAGGCATAGTAAACCTACAAACTATTACTTTATGGAAGAAAATCAAGATGTCGTTTTAGAGAGCAAGGATTTAGAGACTATTTTAAAATGGACTTTAAAAATCCCGTCATATCAGCGTATTTATTGTTGGAAGGAGAAAACGGTGTTGAAGTTGCTGAACGATTTATGCGAATTGAAGGAAAACGAGGAATATTGCATGGGCAACATCATTCTTCAGAAGAATACCGATGAGAATGGCGATGAATATTACGATATAGTAGATGGTCAGCAACGGTTGGTAACTTTATCGTTGCTCATTCAAGTGTTGGACGAGCAGTCAGCCAAAGACATAAAGCTTTTGGACCAGAGGTTTGAGAATATAGACGCACAGAAATTTATACAGTATAATAAGTTCCTGATAGAGAATTTCTGCGGGAGGCATAAAGCATCGTTGAGGGCGGATTACATATTGAAAGACATCATACTGAATGTCCTTATCTTAAAAGACGGCTCATTGGATTTGGCATATACGTTCTTTTCAAACGAAAATTCTCATGGAAAACCGTTGACAGACTATGATTTGCTAAAGGCTCACCATTTGAGGTATGTCGTATATGAAGACCAACAGAGACATCTTGCTAACAGGTGGGACGAATTGATGAAAGCAGAAAAGCCAAAGAATGCTAATTACAAATTGTATGAGCAAGCCCTGGCCATATATGTCTTCCGACTGCGTAAATGGTTGAATTTCGACTGGTGGGATGAGCGTGAGAAATATCGGGTGAAGAGTGAATATGAGGCTTCGCCGGTTATTGAGGCTGTTCCTCCTTTTTGTGAGAGTTTTAAATATTATGAGCCGATACAAGGCGGAACCCATTTCTTTGAATTTACAGAGCAGGCGATTGAGAAAATGAAATATTTTATGATGACATCTGAATATCAGATGATTCATAAACTTGACACAGAATCTTTTGTTGTTTTAAGGGATGTGATAGAGGCATTGCTCTTCGCGTATTTTTATAAATTCGGTATGCGGTATTTGACCGAAGCGTTATTGCTTATCACCCGCTATGTGTCGCAAGTGCGGTATCAAAATCGAAGAATTTTCCAGTCATCGGTCTTTGAGCATGTCAGATTGTCGAAAATACCATTGCTGATAGAAATGTATTCTTCACCCACTTTCTTTTTGGCGAAAATGAACGACACGAATTCAACATTGATGTCGCTCCAACAAATAAAGGCACAAGAAAACCGGTCAACAATATCTGATATCCGGGAAAGATATAATAAGAAATTAAAAGAATGTTTTAATGATATCAATGAAAATGATTTGATAATAAAAGGCATAAACGAATGGAAATAGAAATGGAAGACAACAGATATACACCCAGGAGTGTTTGCGAAGGCAAAGAGCATTTTAATATCCCGATTTATCAGCGCTTGTTTACTTGGGACAAGAAGAATGTTACTCAATTACTTGATGATTTATTGAGTCAGTATTCCAAGGATAAATCTAAACCTTATTATATAGGAATGCTGACACGGCATGGTGAGGACCTTGTGGACGGACAGCAACGCTTCACTGTGCTGTCGCTTATCGCATCGGTATTTCAGGATTATCATTCGGGCTGGGAGAAGTTCAAAGGGAAATTGTCGCTTAAAGCCCGTCTTGATGACCAAGAATATCTTGAAAGTCTATTTGAAGAGCCTCTCCAGACTGTAGAGAAGGTGAATTTTAAGATGAAAGAAGGTGTTGACGCAATCAAGGAATGGATAAAAGAACAGAAGGATATTGATGCGGTTGATTTCTTTGCTGAATATGTATATGACAAATGCACATTCTTTATAGCCACACTGCCAGAAGGGTATAAGCCGAAAGACTTAAATAAGTATTTCGAGGCAATGAATTCCACTGGGCGCAATTTGGAAAGTCATGAGATTGTCAAAGTAAAGAATTATTTAAAGTCGATGAGTTCCAAACAAGAAGAGTATAACCAGATTTGGAATCTTGTAGCCGATATGGACACTCCACTGATACGTCAAAAAAATGAAAGTGGAAAGAAAGAGACAGATGAGCAATTTAAGGATAGATACTTTAAAGCAATTTCTTTAATCGACGACAACTTTCCTTATAGCTTGTATGAGAGCAAGTGCCTGAATGATTTAAAGAAAGAAGAAACCAGTGGCGATATAAATATAAGAAGCATCCGCGATCTGGGGTCGGATGTGCATAACCCTGATGTGCGACGTCAGAATAAATATTATGGAGAAGGAGTGCATGGTATGCTCAACTTCCCTGAATTCCTCTTGCAAGTATTGTATATCTATCTCAATAAACCCTCGGTAAATGTCAATGACTTCTTTGACACGCATATTTTAGGTAATACAGTGAATGAATATACAAAATCTTGGGGTGAGTCGGAATGGCAAGGCTTTGGCAAGGAACTGCTGCGCTACCGTCTGCTCTTTGATTTGTTTATTATCCGAATACCTAATTCGGAGATAGTCGAATATAGTTTGGACTATTCAGAACAAAAGCAAGGCGGCATAGATGGACTGGTTATTATACAGATGCAATCGTATTTGTATGTTGACTCATCATCGAAAACCCATTATCGTTGGATGGTGCCTTTCTTGGAATATTTGAGAAATGAGCAAGAGCCGGCATACGGGAAGTTGTTTGCAAAGCTACAGGAGATAGATAATGGGATTAAAGACCACTCAAAAGAATTTCTGAATGATGAGACGCAGTTTTCGTATGGAGGTCGAAGAACTGTGTATTTCTTGCGGCGGTTAGACTTTTATTTATGGTTTGAAAACCATTCTTTGCCTCCTGTTGACAAGTATATCAATGCTTTCAGATTCAAGAGCAGCATTAATTCACAGGAGCATCTTCATCCCCAACACGATGAGGACAGAGAAGGGTATAAGCCGTGGGGAGATGAAAAACATAAGTTTGGAAATCTCTTCCTTATCTCTTCGTCCTTTAATTCTTCTCAGAGCGATGATACGATAAACACAAAATTCGGACGGATAAAAGACCAAAAGGAATATGGCAGCATAGAAAGTGTAAAACTGTATAAGATTTTTACAGAATGCCAGGAGAAAGAAGAAAAGTGGACGATAGAGCAGATGAACGACCATCATAACGAGATGCTTGCCTTCCTGAAAGACACATACGAAAAAGAAGAGGATAAAACGGGAACTAAGAAATATATGCAGTCGCTTTACGAGAAATATGTGCGGCCTGAATTACAGCAATTCGCCAATGACAATAATTTGATATACGAAGACGATTATGGTATTTGGGATAAGGTAGGGGGATATGAGAAACCAAGAATATCTTTCCGGGAGACATCGTGGACTAACAGTGCGATATTTATACGCACGGACTATAAAGAAAGTTTACGGATGTTTTATTCTTGCGTGTCATACATTGACAATGCTGATGATTTTTTAAATTCTGTTCTTCCTATTCCAGAAAACAGGTTGCCTATGTATGATGCGCAATCAAAGTATTCCCCTCTTGGATGGAAATATCTTGACAAGTATAGAAAATGGGATGCGACAATAAAACCTGATATAGAGAACGGGGACTTTGCAAAATATATCGAGAACTTGGTTCTTCAAATCCGAGAGCAGATTCAGGAAAAGGGAATAACGTTGCCATAATTTAACAGCTTATGTTACAATACATTTCCAATACCGCTCATTATGAGCAAGTGCTTTTGCGTGCGTCCAAAGTGAAGAGCTCTCTTTGGATTGGCACGGCTGACATTAAAGACCTTTATACAGATAAGGGCAAGCAGAAGTTGCCATTTCTTGGTGTGCTGGCGGGCCTTATAAATAAAGGTGTGTCTGTAAGACTGATTCATGCCAAGGAGCCGGGTCCGAATTTTCGGGAAGACTTCGACCGCTATCCGATTCTCGCCACAGGGCTTGAGCGAGTGCTCTGTCCCCGTGTGCATTTCAAGATAATGGTGTTCGACTATTCCTTGGCGTATATCGGCTCGGCGAACCTCACAGGAGCCGGCATTGGTTCCAAGGGCGAGAATAAGCGCAACTTTGAGGCAGGTATCCTTACCGACATCCCCGAAATCGTGGATGCCGCCGCCGACCAGTTTGATGAAGTGTGGATGGGGAAGTTCTGCAAGAAATGCCTGCGAAAAGACTTTTGCCCCGACAGAATTGTCTAAAAAGTGCGATATCGGGATGCAAACCAACTGTCGCAAAATTTGCGATAGTTTAAGGCGATAGAAGGGGGGATAAGTATAATCGGTCGATTCTTAGCGGAATGTCGATAAAAATACATAGATTCCGCTAAGAATCGATTTTTAAGAGTTTTGCCAAGGATATAAAATTAAAAATATCTTATTAATTTTCAATTTTTTACGAAAATATTTGGCGGTTTGATAAAAAATGCCTAACTTTGCCGAAAATTAGCGGAATGTGGGTAAAAATACATAGATTCCGCTAAGAATCGATTTTAAATTAGAGGCAGACAGGTATGATTATAGGCAGAAAACAGGAGATTAGCACGATAAAAGAGGTGTGCGAAAGGGACGAGTCGCAGTTTATCGTGGTTTACGGCCGCCGCCGAGTGGGAAAGACGTATCTCGTAAGGGAAGTGTTTGACAACAAATTCACTTTCCAGTATTCTGGCGTGGCCAACGTGAGCAACGCGCAGCAATTAAGCGAATTCCACAGAGCTTTATTAAGCCAAGGCTTGAAAACAGAGGAGCAGCCCAAAGACTGGTTTGACGCTTTCCATCAGCTTTTTCATCTCATTGAGCAGTCACAGGACGAGAAGAAAATAGTGTTTATCGACGAAATGCCTTGGATGGATGCCCGCAACTCGCATTTCGTTACTGCGCTGGAACATTTCTGGAACGCATACGCCACCACTCGCAAGGATGTGGTGCTCGTGGTGTGCGGCTCGGCCACTTCGTGGATTATTAAAAAGGTGTTCAGAAATATCGGAGGTCTATACGGGAGGGTCAACCGCCGTATATACCTGAGGCCTTTCACCCTTAAAGAGTGCGAGGAATATGCGCAGTCAAGAAAGCTGCACCTAAGCAGGGAAGAGATAATGGAGGCTTATATGATATTCGGCGGCGTGGCTTTTTATTGGTCGCTGTTCACCCCAAGTAAGAGCCTCACGCAAAATATCGACAGCCTGATGTTTGAGCAAGACGGAGAGCTTAGACACGAGTTCAACACGATATACGAGTCGATGTTCAGCACACCGGAAAGCTATATAAACGTGGTGAAAGCCTTGGGAGGGAAAAAGGCTGGAATGACGAGGGAAGAGATTATTAAAAAGGGGAAATTAACCGATAACGGAGGGCTTACCAGGACGCTCGAGGATTTGGAGAATTGCGGTCTTATCAGGAAATATCGCCCGCTCCTGAATAAAAATAAGGATACGCTGTTTCAGTTGATTGACAATTTCACTCTGTTTCATTTCCATTTTCTTATCGACAAGGCAGAAGGGGTTACGTGGTCGCAACTTCAACAGCAGCCAATATATAACACATGGTGTGGCTTGGCATTTGAAAGACTGTGCCTGCTACATATCGACAACATCCGACAGGTCATCGGAATAAATAAAATCCTCTGCGGCGTATATTCGTGGGTATGGAAGGGCGACGAGGTGTATCCGGGATGCCAAATCGACTTGGTAATCGACAGAAGCGATGGAGTGATAAACCTGTGTGAAATAAAATACAGCAAAAAAGCCTTTGTCGTAAACAAAAAGACCGATATGGAGATTAGAACGAAGGCCGGCATATTCATAGGAAAGACTGGCACGAAAAAGTCGGTGAGAAGCGTGTTAATCACTGCCAACGGACTTGTGAGAAACGCCTATTCCGACGACATCCCTGACAAGGTTGATGCCAACGATTTCTTTTAATTCTTCAAAAAATCGCAATAAATAGTGCTTTATTTGATAAAATAGGCTGATTTTTTGGCTATTTTACAAAATAAGTACCCCTTTATTTTGTAAAATAGGTATTAATTTGTAACTTTGCGGACAAATAAAGCTATAAGAATGGAGCAAATTTTTATCCTCTGCCTCGTTTTGGCATAGGTGGTTCGTACCTTTGCACCCGAAAATAATTACAAAGATAATATGGAAGGACTGAATTTTATTGCGATAGACTTTGAGACCGCCACTGGTAAGCGGGCTTCCATTTGCGAGGCCGGCATCTGCGTGGTTAAGAACGGCAGGGTGGCGGAAACTAAATCGTGGTTGGTGCGGCCGGAATACAACCGGTACAGCTACTGGAACATCCAGGTACATGGCATAAGACCCGAGGAAACTGCTGGCGCCCCCGAATTTCCGGAGGTGTGGGCAGAGATTTGCGAATATCTCAAGGACTGCCCCGTGCTCGTCGCGCACAATGCGGCATTTGACATCAGTTGCATCCGCCATTCTCTCGAACTTTATGGTCTGCCGAAGCCCGACATCACTTACTTCTGCTCCCTTCGTGCGGCAAGAAAGATATACGACTTCGGCTGCAACACCCTCGANTNNCTCTGCGACCAGTTCGAGATACCCTACGGTCAGCACCACCGCGCCGGCGACGACGCTGAAATGTGCGCCCGCCTCTTCCTTAGAGAAATCAAGGATGCAGGGTGGGTGGATTTAGATGAAATGACTTATTGTAACGGTCAATTATGATATACTCATTCAAACAGGAACTTTAAAATCAAAACCTATGGCAGCAAATATTTTCGGGCGATACGTGTGGCTGATAGACACCATTCGGCGGCATAAACGGTTGACTTTCGAGGAAATCAACAGCCTGTGGAAGCAAAGCGGATTGAGTTATGGCGACAATGACAAATTACCTCTGCGCACATTTCATAATCACCGCAAAGCAATCGCAGATATTTTCGATGTTGATATAGAGTGCGATGCCAAGGACGGTTATCGCTACTATATCAATGACCCGGAACAATTAGAGGACGACGGGCTGCGTTCGTGGCTCATCGACAGCTATAGCGTGCTCAACCAGATACAGGCAGACAAGAAATTGCAGAGCAGAATAATCTTCGAAGACATCCCTTCCGGCCATGAGTGGCTCACGACAATCACTCAGGCAATGCGAGATGGGAAAGTGCTGATTATCACCTATCAAGGTTTCGACAAACCGGAGGAAAACTGTTTTGAAATCGAGCCATACTATCTCAGGTTAATCAATCGCCGTTGGTATGTCCTCGCCAGAAGTCCCTATTATTCCGACCTCAATAGACGCCGGAATAAAAAGGATGGTGGCGATTGCCCGAAAAATGTTTATCTGCTTTATGCCCTCGACCGCATTCATTCTGTGGAAAAGACTGACAAGACTTTCAAGATTAAGAGCGACTTCGACATCGATGAATATTTCGAGGGCTACTATGGAATTTCCACGGAAAGGAATGTGCCAATCGAACGCATCGTGATGAAGGTGTATGGCGTTCATCGCAAGTATGTGGAGAGCCTCCCCCTCCATAAATCCCAACGGAAAATCGCCGAGGACGATGAAAGTATGACCTTTGAATACTATGTGCGTCCCACTTTCGACTTCTATCAGGTGCTGTTGTCGCAAACCGATGCCGCAGAGATACTTGAGCCGGAAGATGTCCGTAAGACGATGAAACAATTCGCAGAAAATATATTGAGCCACTATAAAGACGTATGAAATCATAAACATTTTCAATGATGGCGAACTCCAGTGAAAGAATAACGTGCAGAATTTACACGTTAATGGAGAATATATATTTTCACGGATGTTTATGCTATATTATTTCATATCCGCTGATGCTTCGGCCCGAAAGGCAACCACAGGCGACGCTGCAAAGGTAACCTTTTTATGGAATAACGCAAGTCTTTTGGGAGCTTGGATTATCGAAAAAAGAGGGGAAAATTGCACTTTATTGCATGCGAGTTCGGGATTTAATCTTGAAAAGACGTTTCATCCTTGACAAGATGTTTCGGGCAACAGATGAAGATATCAAACGGTTTAGGCAAGTTAATGACCTGCTTTTGAGTCTTACTAATTAGATCTCTGCAGCACTTTTCTATATTTTTGCAACAAAATAATATCGAACCTGGAGCAGCTTTTGCTTATTTTGCAAAAAATCGTGTTTTTTTTTGGAGATATGAAATAAAAGCATTACCTTTGCAAAAAATAATAAGAAACGGAGGTGCTATGGAATATCCTGTAGGCGTGCAAACATTCGAGAAAATAATCAATGGGCATAAATTTTATGTCGATAAGACAGACCTTGTGTATAAACTCGCGCAAGGCGACTATTTCTTCCTGAGTCGTCCCCGACGGTTCGGAAAAAGTTTGCTTATCTCAACCCTCAAGGCCTATTTTCTCGGGCAAAAAGATCTCTTTGACGGTTTGAAAATGGCGGAGCTTGAAACGAAATGGGAGACTTATCCTGTACTTCATCTTGACTTGAATGCCAGAAATTACACGGATGAGAAAGCCTTAACAAAACAACTCAACCAGCATCTTGAGAAATGGGAGAAACTCTATGGAGATGAGTTTAAAGACCGCGACCCAGAGGAAAGGTTCTCTCAGGTAATAGAATTGGCATATCAAAAGACGGGCAAACCGGTAGTGATTCTAATTGACGAATACGACAAACCTCTGACTGCGACAATCGACAATGACGAGCTTAACGAAAAGTTCCGACAGGAGCTGAGAGCCTTTTACGGTATATTGAAATCAAAAGACAGTTTTATCCGTTTTGCGATGCTCACAGGAGTTACAAAATTCTCTAAAGTGAGCGTGTTCAGCGACCTTAATCAGCCTTTAGACATATCTCTTACAGAGGTATTTCAAGCTATCTGTGGCATCACCGAAGAAGAGCTTGATACTTATTGTCGTGAGCCGATAGAAGAGTTGGCAAAGAAAAAGAATACCGATTATGCCGATATGAGGGAGCAACTGCGCAAGAAATACGATGGATATCACTTCGTCGAAAATGGTATTGGTATCTATAATCCTTTCAGCCTCATTGCGACTTTCTCTACCAATAAAATGGGCAATTATTGGTTTGAGACTGGCACAACAGAATTCTTAGTTAAACTTTTAAAGCTGTCGCGTTTGCCCATAGAAAAATTATCTGGCGGCCAACAGACCGCACAGCAGTTGGGCGGCAAGGAGGATTTCAGAATTAATCCGCTGCCGATATTATTTCAGGCCGGCTACCTTACTATAACCGACTATGACGACAAGCGGGAGCGATATACTCTCGATTTTCCCAACGAGGAGGTGGAAGTAGGGTTCAAACAGAATCTTGCCCCGGCTTATATAAAGTTGAAGAATCAAACCGTATTTGATTACAACGCTTTTGTTGATGACATGCTTGACTGTAAACTCGACCAGTTTATGAAGCGTCTGCAGGCTCTCTTCGCCAACCTCGACTACGAGATTATGGGAGGAAAGGAGAGTGATTTCCACAATACACTGCAAGTCATCTTTTTCCTTCTAAGCGCCAGTATGAGAGTGGAGCGGCATACGAGCGACGGCAGAATGGATGTGGAGATAGAAACCGACGACTATGTCGCCATCTTCGAGCTGAAAATCGACAAGAGCGCAGACGTGGCCTTGAAGCAGATAGAGGATAAAAACTATGCCGGGGCATTTGCGATAAGCGGCAAGAAAATATATAAAATCGGTGTCAACTTCTCGACAAAAACGAGAGGACTCGAAGAGTATAAGATAGTATCTTAAATTTGCCATTTAATATTATCACATTGCGTAAAAACGGCTGGATATACACATTCGACAAGGATGGCAAAAAGATAAGCACAAGATACTCTAATTGAGGATCCTGAAAAACATTCCAAATTAATGAATTACAGTAAGTTTGAACTATTCGAATTTTTCGAATAGTTCAAAAAGAGGGCAACTGTCATCCGAAGCGTCTTCTTTGAATATCTTTCTCTTTATAACGCTCAACGATTTGCGCTAATGTATCATTAGGATGCTGCTTTATGTCGTTGTACATATCCTCCAGAATATTTTCAACCTTGTCATCACTATTCTTGTTTATTCTCAAAGGTTGACCAGCAAATATTTTATGGCAAGGAATATCAATGAGAAAGAAAGTCCTGTATTCATCTGTTGTTATAGTTGCTTTAGGAGAGCCATTTGCCTCAAGTGCTTGTTGGATGGTGGGTATGCCTGTTGCGCGCCCCTCTGTCATACCGGCTTCTTTTAGGAAATCGCCAAGGCGGCGGTTGCGGTATCTTCTTGACCTTAGGGATGTTGCATTTTTTATCGCTTCATCGGATATAGACCTGTCAGGACCGGAGAAGCTAAGAATGCTTATCCTGTCTGGCTCAACAGTAATCTCCACAGGTTCATGTATTGTATAGTCTCTGTGGTACATCGCATTAGTAATAGCTTCTTCAAGTGCCGCATAAGGGTAGTTGAAATGGCGTTCCGCCTCCATTCTGTCGGGCACTTTCACGATGCTTTCTTGTATTATCACTGTCCGTAAATAAGTCAAAGCCTCCTTAATCATTTGTGGGACAGCCCCCTTTATTACGGGCGGTTCAAAGAGGTTCTTCGGATTTTTCTCCCTGCCTTCCGGGAATATTACTATTTCAATTTGGCTATATGGGAATATTTCGTATAGATGCTCGCAAAACATCATTGCAGCCACATTCTTAATTTGTCGATGCTCTTTGGGACCTGTAATTAGTCCCATAGAAGAAAGTGTTTCTTCCACGGGTGTCGTTAGCACGTTTTGTGCGAGCTTGCTTTTCACTTTCACTAAATAATCACGAAGTAATGCCATCGAAATATCTTCGTATTTTATTTCATCATTACCACGTTCGTCGAACGGTACTTTTGCAGACATTTCCCGAAGTTGGTCAAGAAGTTCGTCTTTTGCTTCAATGGAGCTTGAACCATATCTAACAAAAAACTTTTCTTTCTTTTCTTTAGCTGTAATTCGCTCTGGTACGGTATATGGTCTGTCGGTGCCGCTTGGTACCCAAATAACAATAATATTATTGCCGTCTATCTCCTCCACAGATAATCTCGGAGTATATGCAGGCTTGATAAATTTATTCAAGCTGAGTATTTTTCTCTGTATGCTATCTATTTGCTCTGGAGGAAGACCTTTGATCGGTCTTTGAGCCATACCATTTTTCTCTTCTACACCAATAAGAATATATCCGCCACCGATGTTGTCTATATCGTTGGCGAATGCACAAATAGAGCGGTATATACTATCGGGATTCCATCCCTCTTTGAACTCTATTCTTTCGGATTCCACTTTGCGCTTGCAGAGCAAGTCTTCAATATTTACAGGTAATGCCATATTGCAAATTCTTATAGTTCGTGGCGCAAAGGTAATGCTTTTATTTCATATCTCCAAATTTTTCGGTTCTATTTTAGCGAAAAAATTATTTTATCCTATCCTCTGCTTCGTTTTGGCAAAGGTGGTCTTGTACCTTTGCAGCAGATTTTTAATCTCGGAGGTATCAGATGTGAATGACATCCGCATGTTTTCCGTGATGATGGAGAATTGGAACTATATCGGTTCAGCCTATCATCCTATCTCTCTGAACTGAAAGGAATGGAAGAGCGATTGAAGGGACATAAGGCGAATCTCTTGATTAAGGCGAAATTGCATTCAAATGAGCATATAAAAGAAATCCTATGCTGGAACGATGCACCAAACGTAAAGTGCTTTGTCCCTGCCATCTATATCAACGACAACTGCGAAGAAATTGTAACCATTATAATACTGAAATAATTATGAATAATCAGTAACCATTCATTCATCTCAATGTACATACCCAGTATTCCATTCTGGAGAGCAAAGCTACCATGCAACGCTGCCTGCTATACATTGCTTGCCTTGCAAACTGCCTATCTCAAGGCACACTATCCAACCCAGTATATGGCCAGTGTAATGAAGCACAAAAGAAAGTCAAGCATTTGCATTGTCAAAGATATCTAAAAATGCGATATTTTATGTCTAAAAGTTTGTGGTTTAAGAAAAAATGCGTAAATTTGCACGCAGTATAGTGTACTATTACCTAAATTATGGTCTTTGGTATATAAAGAAAAGAAACGGAGGTGCTATGGAATATCCGTAGGCATGTAGTTATTAAATTACTATTGTAAATGAAAAAACTTATTGTAACGATAAACTATGAAACGATTATTTATTCTTAGCGCCATTCTGATGCTGACATTCACATCGGGAATGGCACAACAAATTTCCAACGTCGAGGAGAAAGGCAGTTGGATTTACATATACGACGAGACGGGTAAGAAAATCAACACGCAGAGTGCATCGAGTGTCGGCCGTGTCGTCGGATGGTCAGCCACGTTCTGGATTAGCAAAAAGAGCAGCTGGTACTATCTTTGGACTCCCAAAGGCAGGAAATACAAGACTTTGAGCGAATCAACCGTCGGTGAAGTTATCGGTGTCAGCGGTAATACTTTCACATCTCGCAAAAACGGCTGGATATACACATTCGACAAGGATGGCAAAAAGATAAACACCAGAAGCTCGAATTGATGATACTGTAAGAAGTTTTCCAAGGAGATGAATTACAGGAAGTTCGAACTATCCGAAAAATTAGGATAGTTCAAAAAGATTGAATTAGTAGAAAAATTCAACTAGTTCAAAAAGAGGTCAACTGTCAAGGATTTTTTGACAGTTCAAAAAAGAAAGTGTAAAAGTACAATGTTTTCCCATCCTCTGCTGCATTTTGGCGGAGGCTTTTGCTTATTTTTCAAAAAATCGCATTATTTTTTGGAGATATGAAATAAATGCATTACCTTTGCAAAAAATAATAAGAAACGGAGGTGCTATGGAATATCCTGTAGGCGTGCAAACATTCGAGAAAATAATCAATGGGCATAAATTTTATGTCGATAAGACAGACCTTGTGTATAAACTCG
>Ga0065711_1044954_pt1 | contig 13776 bp, 6 predicted proteins | sample Hoacrofraction12_FD_59098 | JGI IMG/M metagenome (GOLD analysis project Ga0065711, IMG submission 59098) | Hoatzin crop microbial communities from Cojedes, Venezuela - Epithelial fraction 12 v2 (version 2) | ecosystem: Host-associated > Birds > Digestive system > Esophagus > Crop | place... | reverse complement strand
TATGGTAATGTCCATCGCACATGTTTGTTTGGCGTCTCTCGGCGGGGGTCTTCAGATTATCCTGCAGCCTCCTTATCTCTGTAGTTTGCATACCTGTTCTCCCAAGGCCTAGGCAACCAAAGGGATTATTCAGGAGTCCCTTGTCTTGCAACCGTCTGAATTATTCACAAAGAACCAAGACTTGTTTCTGACCACCTGAAGTGATAACATTCCCTACATGTTACATTTGTTACATTTACAGTTATCACAACAAAAGATGACTTCTCAAAAGGCTTCTTTCTAATCATATACAATCAGCTGTTCCGGATCAGGTTAAAACTACTGTGATAGCACAGTGAAAGACAGATGCATACTTTCGAGATGAAATTACCTGTAGGTAAGTTATTTATGTACTGTATTAAAATATCCAACAAAAGTTTTTACTTCAATGAGGAAGGGAAAGCCAAAAGGAGAAAATACACTATGACCAATTCACATTTCTTATGAAAAACTGCCTATTTCCTCCTTGACATCTGGAACTAGTTAGGTATAAAATGCTGAGACTCATTCTAATCACATGCAAATAGTAATAACAATTTTAGAACAACAAAGAGGCACTAGATTTTATCAGTCCTTGATAAACAGACCTGTGTTTTCAGTCTTCACAGTTCAGTTAGTCTCTTCAACTCTCCAGGATATATACGCTACAAATTTATAAACGTACTTCTTTTCTACCTACAGTTTTCATCAAAAGTGGGAGTCACTATTTCTCAGACGAACACGATGAGCTACAAAATACATGATCTTGTAATTAGGATACCTGTAGTGTTCTCTAAAACAGGTTATATGCAGAGTCCATATGAAAACTTAAACAGCACCCAATTTTACCACCCAAAAAACAAATGCTCTGTTTCATACTCAATGGCCAGGAGTAAGTCATGCTATTTTCTTGGGAACCACAATGCTGAAAGAGCTAGTTTTAACCTGGAAAGCTCACCCATCATTGCTCAGAACACAGTTATTTGTGAAAGTGCTTCTCTCAAATGCTATCAAAGCTCATTTCTATAGAAACAGCATTCCAGCTGTTCTCTACACAGCGATGGTGCATTTCAGAACGTGTACCTCGCCAGCATCCTGGCCTACCAAACGCTATACATCAAGGCCTTTGCAGCACATGCTGTAAACAGTTTAAGATACTTGGAAGGTGAGATGATTAAGTAGGTAAATATACAAAGTTGTTACCATCCTTACTGGGGATTTCATTTAAACACAAACAGGGAAATATTTGAGAAGGATAATGATTTAATCTATCAGCATAAAAATCGTAAGGACGTTTAACCCAAATGATGCGATACACAGACCCTACTCATCTTGTTAGAAGCTTAACTGCAGTGTTCATTTACCTACAGAAAGTAAGCTTTAAATACCTTTATTTCTGCTGGTATGGTAAATCCATTATACATAAGGACTGACCTGTGTAACAGACTCATTTAAAATCCAAACTGTCCCAGTACAAGTCTACTAAGACAATGGCAGATTTGCTGATTCTAGTGCTTTTTCAGCGCTTTCTCATGACTTACTGGGAAATACAGCCTAATTACGGCTTTTCTTTGGCTGTGAAGCTACAGGCTCAAACAGAGATTAGAAAAACAAAATGTGCTGTAGTTTTAAGAGACAAAACACAAAACTGTTTTCTATTTTCTTTCATTTTTCTAGATGATACAAACTCTCGCTCCTCTATACACTCTCCCAAATTACAGTTCTAAGACAGACTGCATAAATATCTAAAACATTTCCCTGTTTCACATAAATTAAACACAAGTTTGTATTACAAATGACAAGATGAAACAAGTGCCACTTAATTCTTCAGGTCAAATTGACAACACCGCTCGGAAATAATTGAGGGCCTCTTCTTGTTCTGAACAATCTTTCTTACTATGAATAACGTGAGAGTTTTTATCAGGTCCCCTGCTGGGAGTTAACAGACTTGTGAGATCTCAGATGATGAACTGTTAGGATTTCTGCTTACTAGTACCACCCAAACCTCATCTTTGACATTACGTCTCGTGATTGGTGCTCACACATCCAAATGCCCCCCGCAAGCCTATGCCCTCCCATCAAATGGCTTTCTAATGCACTAACACGTTTCTGAGAAACCTGCTAAGTTAAGCTGAATGGTATCATTTAGTCAAATACAGTATACACAGACTTTGCAAGAATTCTGAAATATTTCTTCATTTACTAAGGCAAACATCTTCATTTAATGAAAAAATAAGAGTGCTTATACCCATTTTTTTCATGACCTTTGTCCCTCTTGCAGCTGAATAACTACTTTCTATTTTGTGGCGAGTCATAACAACATTCTAGATACAGGTACACTGTCCTCTTTGGGAACATAATTCTGTTCCCATTAACAAGGCTGTGTAAGCCTACTGTGAAGATAATTTTGAGAACTCTGATTTTGACTGATCAGATTGATATTCCTAAGAGTGAAGCACTTGAGAATTTAGGTATGTAACTTCTCTTATATGAGGAGCTCCACAAAGTAATAAATTCCTGCAGTTAGCAGAGGGGGACAGTTTCTCAGATTCTGCCTTGTGAAAAAAAGGAAAAGATTTAAATGCATACCGTATGTTAAATCTGCAATTGTGCAAATACTTAACACCAAGAACATGGCATGACAGCTTTACAAATTGCTCTTTTCAAGATCTTCAAAACAGTTTAACTCCACAGAGAGAAAAAAAAAACCTTGCATTTTATACTAGCCAAAAACTTTACCACACTGACATTCTTTGATATTATATATATGTTATGTTTAGTCATGCAAGTATTAAAGGAACATTGCAACCCAGCCTAACTAGTTAAAATTGAGACAACATTTTTACTCCTAAGATACTTCTACTGTACATTTTGAGGAAAGATATACTCTAAATATTATTAAGGACATCACTGGGAAATATGGAAAAATTATTATTTAAATAATCAGGACTAAGCACTTTCATTCATTATGACTTTTGCTTTTTCACTAGGTAGTCAGTTAAATTTTCAAATAAATAAATATGTTTATGGAATATTTTTTTGAGGCACTTTTAAGATTTGAATCTCAACAGTACTTTTCCTGGTAACATTTTTCATGTCACTGCTATGTTTTGGCATCAAAAAACTATCACCACTCAATTTCAGGGCAAACCAGATATAATATTTTCAAGGTATTTAGCCTGTCAAATGGATTTAAAATTATCCATTTTTAAATTGAAGATCTAGGGGCATAAAGGCTCAGCTAGTCCTTAGAAGATATTAATGATCCTTTTAATTGCCAATTAAGAATGAAAATGTCAAAACAATTAGTCTTTGTTTTGACTGCAAGAGTTGTTTCTCTCTTGAAAAAATACTGCTTACCAAAAGCATTAAATAAAAAATATATTTTAGACACAGACTCATTAAGACGTGATTTGTATATTATTGCCAATGTTTAGCGATGCTAGATAGGTAGTCTAAAGTATAAGAAGGGTTCACTGACTGTAAGATGCTCATCAATTAATCAAATGCATATTTATAGCATTAAAAGACATTCAAAATTCAACACTTTAAAAGCTGATTTTTAAAATTTAAAGTATTAATTTGAGGCACTAGAATAACTGTTCAAAGAAAGCCACTATAAAAAAACCATGAACTGCAATTCTGCTGGTAACTATGCTTATGTTAAAAGAAAAGTTAAATGTTTATTTTCTTTTTTCTTTCCTATTCCTGTGTTCCAGCCCAAAATTACAGAAAGAGCTCAACAAAGGCTTCAGGAAGATAGCTATGTTCATGCTCTGTGTTTCTATAAAATAATAATCACTTCCTATCCCAAAGTTTTTTTAAGTGCAACAGTTCTGGTTCATGGTTATATGAAAAGTCCTTCACAGCAGCTCCAGCACAGTTCATCTAGGAGAAAAAGAGGAAAACACCCTACGGTTACTGACTGTATCTACTTAAATTCATTGTTCTGACTGGCAGAAATGAGCTGCAGCCAAATTACTGGCACTACATCGCAACTTTCTGCCACTTTGCATTGCACATCTCCCTTGGGAGGTGCAAGCCGTATGTTTAGAAACAGCGACTTTGGAGCACTCAGCTTAACAGCAGCATGAAAAGATCTCTACAGAGCAACAGCCGGGCTTGCTGTTTATTTTATTCAGTTAAGGTGGGGGGGGAAGGTAGAAAGATTTCCATGTGTAGTAGAAAACTACACTGTCAGATCCTAGATGTTTTTAGCTCAAGCATCATACTGGTTCACACAGAACAATAGTTGTGATCCAAGACATTTACATTTCTTTAGCATTAAAACATCAACATTGATTTTTGTCTATCCGAGTAATACCCAAGCATTATCAGGAACTGCACCATCTACAAGTAAAACTGCAATGCAGAGCTATTCCTGAGTAAACAGTGCAGTGCATCCCCTGAAGCTTATCCACCCTCAAAAAGTTTGCACTCCGAGTCCATCAGGTCAGCTGGGGTTTTTCAGTTAAAACTCATTTATAACACAAAATGGACAACACTGTAAAGGGCCAGGCCCCCAGATCACAAAACCAGTTTTCTATACCAGAAGGCTGAAGTAGCCACACAAAGATTAAGACAAGCAAAAGATTCCCACTTCATGCACTCCAGGAATACTGGTACCGCCGACTCTAATGAAAACAAGGTAAAGTCATCAATCTAGAGACAGTAATGCTCCAGCACAAATCATCTCCTCTAGAAATGTCACTGTTAAGGAAGAGAAGTAACAAAAACACTGTTCTGCAGATATTTAAAGAAGTCCCACTGAAAGTAAAGCCATTCTTTAGAACCAGTTTAGGAAGGTATTGCCTAATAAAGCTACAAAAGGCCATACGCCACAGGTTGAAGGACTGTGGCAAATCCAAACAAAAGCACACGGAGGTAGTTTCCGTTTATCAACATAATATAAACACGGCCAAGGTCACCTTTGTAGGCAAATTTGCAGGCAAATTGAAGAAGATATTTTTACATTTTTCCAAGACACCAGCATCTTCATTTCACCATGAGGCATTCAGTTTTCCTCAAAAACGCACAGAAAAATGGGTAAAGAACAAAATTACAAACATTATCAACAGCAGAGTGGATGCTTGCTTCGTAAAAAATTACAGGTAGATAATAGTACAGATAGTAGTATAAACATATACATATAGAAAACTACCAGATTATGACACAGTAAAAGAACAGTGAAGAAGCAGATTTGCAAGTGAATAGGTAATACAAGAAAGTGCTCCATGCCAGACTACATGAACTTCTAAGAGAAACACATAGAGGCCCATGGGCAAAAAGTTTACACGGTATTTAAAGGTCAATCTGTGCAATGCCACAGCTACTGAAGCCAAGTATTTCAAGATAGAGACCTTAGCATTCTAAATGATTGATTTAACACCAAAAGACACCTCAAGAGACTCATTATTTCTCTCTCAGTGAGGACCTCTGTTTAATCAGCAGCTTTGGTTAACACCCCCTCACCCCCCAGCTGAGATTTTCAGCTGCATAAGGGATAATATATGAGGATTTCATATTTTATTACATATTTATAAAACAAATGGTGTGACCTCATCTGAAATTCCTTGTGTGCAATTAATCATTGCAACTCAATAGTGCTGCAGAATACAGGGTTCACAGAAAGACAACACAAATGATCAAAACATAAACCCAACAATCATCACACTAAAAGGTAGAATGCTTATAAGAATCATATCGATGTTTATAAGTATCAAATTAATGTTTATGAGAACCATATTAATGTCTTATTAATCTGAAAAACAGAACTTTTATTTAGTTTTAAGAATTAATGTCTCATCTACAGAAGACACGCACTTATGACATTTTAGGAACCCTATTGTGTGTAACATCAAAGATGTCAAACAGAACTTCTCATAAAAATGCTTGCAATATAAAGAATTCTACCACTGTACGCCCAACCTGGAGCTGAACCTCACAAGGGGAATCAAAGGCAACATGAAGGACTTCTATAGGTACACAGATGACAAAAGGAAGACTAGGGAAAATGTGGGCCTGCTGCTGAATGGGGCATGGCCCTGGTGACAGAGGACATGGAAAAGGCCGAGGTACTGAATGGCCTCTGACTCTCTCTACTAGGAAGACTGGCCTTCAGAACTTCATGAAGTTCAACAAATGATACTGCAAAATCCTGCACCTAGGGAGGAACAACCCCATGCACCAGTACATGCTGGGGGCCGCCCAGCTGGAAAGCAGCTTTGCAGGAAAGGACCTGGGGGTCACCAAGTTGAACACAAGCCACCGATCTGCTCTTGCGGCAAGGAAGGCCAATGGTATCCCGGGCTGCATTAGGAGGAGCACTGCCAGCAAGCCGAGGCAGGTGGCCCTTCCCCTCTGTGCAGCACTGGTGAGGCCACATCGGGAGTGCTGTGTCCAGTTCTGGGCTCCTCAGTACAAGAGAGACATGGACATACTGGAGAGGGTACTGTGAACGGTCACTAAGCCGATGAATGGCCTGGGGCATCTCTCCTATGAGGAAAGTCTGAGCGAGCTTGGACTGTTTAGCCTAGAGAAGCGTCAGGGGGGTCTCATCAATGTGTACAAATTTCTGAAGGAAAGGTACAAACAAGGAGCCAGGTTTTTCACAGGGGTGTCCAGTGATAGGACAAGAGGCAACAGGCAACGACTAAAACACAAGAGGTTCCACCTAAATGTAAAGGAAACACTTTTTCACTGCGAGGATGACCGAGTACAGGTTGCCCAGCAAGGCTGTGGAGTCTACACCCTTGGAGATATTCAAAAGCTATCTGGATATGGTCCTGGGCAACCTGCTTTTGGTGACCCCACTCAAGCAGGGGAGTTGGACCAGGTGATCTCCAGAGGTCCCTTCTAATCTCAACCATTCTGTGGTTCTGTGAAATATTAATGTGTTTGTAAGGTGGCAAAAGAGAAATCAAGTATCTAGTTGACCATCATCTACTTATTCCACGGACTTACGCCCCTTCCTTAAACTGACTTTACAGGAATGGCTGCTGTGACAAGTAAAGAATACTTCTAATTAATAACAATCTGCACTGATCATACACGGAATATGAAAGCAATATAACCTATCAAATGAGCATCCCAATTCTATTTGTGCACTCACATCGATTAAGTGCCTTTATGCCATCAGAGCCTTAAAAGTAACAGCTAGATAGAAATAAACCATCTTGGTAAGCTCAAGGTTAGACAGAAGAAAAAAAAAAAAGCAAGCATTTTGGTCTACTGCCAGTTTGTGGTTATGGTCCTTACAAGTACAGAATATGACTGCCAAGCATGGTAACCAGATGTACAGGAGGTGAGGAATTCAGCGGATCAGTTCCACACTACTGAATGGAAATGTTGCTCCCTAACAGGTTATTCTCATACCCCTGCTAAATGAAATATTTCTTTCATCTTTTATACATATGAACAAAATATACATAAGTGCCTTTCTTTAAAAAGTAAGGCTTTAGCAGCATTTTGTTAGAACATTATCAAAAGCATAATGTACGTGCACACATTCTCCCCCCTCCAGTATGGTATAAAGATTTTCTATGCCAACTCTAAATATATATGATTTACTTTAATACAACAGTATGGTATAGAAGAGCATTTTTCCAACTCAGCTTGCCAGTGATGATTGCTCCTTATACAGTTCATCGAACACAGATGAAGCAATGACTACAAGAAACGCCACACAAAGAAATTATCTCAATTTCTCAAAAAATATATGTATTATAGTAAAGATTTTTAAAACAGCATTTAAGTGCTCATATTCCGATTAAGGACTTGTGAGTAGTGATTGGTGACGATTCATCTAAAAATCCTGTTTATAATTAGACACACTAGTAGCTGACAGATATATGTTACTAGAAAGCATTATCTTGCAGAGTAGAAAACTCAACTCTTTCATCTTCTTTCTCTGTAACAAGTGACATTTAGAGCAATAACTGTAAATTCGAAATTAAGCCCTGAAATGAGATCAATACCATAGAGCGGTATTCATAATCAAATAGTCCCAGAGTTGTTTAAATATTATTTGTTTATAAATACACAATAAAATGCCCTGTATTACTTGTGTTAATTACAAGCATTGTATCTTTATGATAAGTTTTTCATGTGGCAATAAGCTTCACAAAGTTGTAAAAGCAACATGATTAAATTAGAGATGTTAATTAAGGGTTTCCATTGATTTTACCAGTGCTTTGGCTCACAGAAGTATTATTAGGAGAAAAAAAAACCTTGCAGAACAAATCACAGTACGTTTAATTATGCCCCGCACTCTAAAACAAAACTAGTTCTCTGCCTTGGGTCAATGTTGCTTAAAATAATATCCTTTAATTCTGTATTTGGATACTATTAAATCTGAGATTAAACTATGTATCAACTCCCTGAAACCAGGACACATGTATTCCTAAATATAACCAGAAAACTGGTTTCTTAGGTTCTCCATTCTGTCTCCGCAGTTCCACGCAGCAGTAATCTCAGGTTCCCCACTATTATTTATTTTACAGGCTCTTCTAACAGTAACTCCAGTTCTCCTGCATGCTTCATCTCACACAGTCTCCCTCACATGCATGCATATCCCTCCCCACTAAGTAGCAGCACAGGCAGGACAAGCAAATCCTTTGTCGTATTCAGACCCAGAAGCAGACAGGCTCATCAGCTGGCAGGTCAAGTAGTATTACTTATTTGGCCTTCCCTACCTACCCGCATTTTCAAAACCTTTCAGGAATTTAAACACAATATGAGCTCCATTCTGTCAGAGTTTACCTGAAAGTGGCAAGTAGACAGAAATGTTATTAGGGAGGAACTGATAAACCAAAAGACATAAAGCCAACTCACCTGGGGAACTCACAGACTCACAAGCTGCGTACTTTTCCCTTCTGAGTATGCACAGCTGCCTTAGCTCGAGTGGCTATGTCATCACCTAAGCCCAGGATTTAGAAACAAAGTAGACCAGAAATCATCACAGTACCTGACTGATTGTTTGAATACAACTATGAGCTCCTACTCTTCCACAATTGTGTAAAACAAAAATGACCTTGAGAAAGAAGGCAACAATGGTCCAAATCCAGACCACCTATTAGACATTTAAATCATGAAAGTACTTGCAGAGTTAACTGTTCAGCTATCCTAAGAGGCATACGGATCCCCACCTTAGCTGCCTCACACCTGTTTTCACAGCAGTCCTCAGACCTTTCCCATTCTGCACAGAGTGAGGAGGAGACAACAGCAATATAAACCAACCGGCAGCAGAAACACAGGATACTAAACCAAACTGCTGGCACTCCCAGGGGCATGAGGTCCACTACCGAAGCAGCATGCTCAAAACAAGAGAAAACTCTTGAAGCCAGATGGCTAAACTGTCAGAAGGAGAAGGCATAATTGACAAAAAATCTTTCATTATTTGCTCACCAAGTGATTTTTTCATTTTCTCTCCTATCAACTCTGGCTAAATCTTCAGGGAAATATAAAACTAAGATATTGTACTAGTGCATGTGGATCTCATCAGATTTAGATAGTTTGCAATCATTCGCCCATCTTCCCCATTATCTCAAAATTCTAAGAATTCTTAATTTAGCTTTCAGTATTTATAAAAGCTATTTCTCATTCACTGAGCTTTTAAGTTTTCAAACAATAATGTTTGAATATTTACTGAAACTAGCCCTTAATCTGTTTCAAGTACAATTGTTCTTTGGTCAAACATCAGCCAATTTCTTACGCAAAGGTGCAATTTAAATTTGTATTTGTTAATGAAAAAAAAAAACTGTTGAGAAGAGGAGGTAAAAAAGAAAGAAGTTCTATTACTTATCACTTGATCTGCCCGCATGTTTATAAACTCATAGATTAGTTAACTACTTCTATTTACTTGGAAAATACTTCCAAGCTTAAAATGCTATAGTTCTTGGTGAAGAGCTTGCCAAACCTTATCAGGTTATAATAACATCATTAAATGTTCTACTTTTCTTAATGTTTTAATTATAGTTTGAATACACAAGCTTGTGATTACATTTACATCCAAAATACCATTTCTCTGACTGCATGCAAAAGAGAAAGATCTAAACTTTGATTTCATCTTTGGCGAGGACCAAGTGATTATTTAATATTCAAAAGTACTTCTTTTCAGGATATTAGAATATATTTTAAAACATCTACCAGACAAATGCATATGGATACAAAGAATAATCAAGGCAGAATGCTTTACTTATCTGGAAGGTAACTGTAAGACCAATAGCTTATTTGTGCAAGAGTCAACATAAAACATCTACTCTGCTAACAAGTGAAAACTTGCTTGCAAACAATCCAATCACCAAAACCACTGACAAAAACCTCATCTTCCTGTGAGCTTCTCTTATGTCTCTTCACCACATACACGCCACTTCTAAACATTTAATTAATTTGTTAATTCAGCCATAGTACTATTTGTATTCTTTACAGTTCAGGTTAGTAAAGATCTCTGGACTTGTTCTTGTCTTATTGTACACTATGAATACTATGAATATGTATCATATTATATAGCCAGGTGCTGTGAATATTTCATCTGTTCTATGGGTATGCTTTAGCCAAGTTCTTTTGACAAGTTCTGTTGGATCTGAAATTGAGGCTACAGTAAGAATGGTGTGCAATTTTTTTTTAGTAATGAATGATATTATTTCTTCTCAAATCAACTGAAATCTGTACTAGGCAGATTATATCATCATTATCTTGCCTATATAGCCCATATCAAAATGCTTTCAGTATTTCCTCTTAAAGCTTCATACATGTATTAGACAAAGGAGGGGACCTGGAAGAGATGGAAGACACATCAGAAAATCCATCAGAACTTTTAAAATAACCTAAAAAGAGGTCTGAGATAATGTAGTTTCTCCTTTTTTTTTGGTTCTGAGTAGTTATGATTGCGGAATAGCTTAGCATACTTTGAAGGACATTTTTGAGAGCAGGATGGTATAAAGACCTGGCCACAGGTTTTCCTTTGCTCTTTTCTCTTCCTTCATTGCTCTTTCCCTTTTATGAATAATGTAGACAGAAAACGGATTCCAAAGTGCCAGGAAATAAAGAGACGTGCTTAAAGTGAAACTGCTTATGTTCGATAGGCTGCAAGATCTTCCTATTAAAAGTCAATATTAAAAATGTTATATGTAAACAGTTCCTGCAGTTGACAATATGTCCACCAATAAGCAACGCTTATTGAAATGCATGAAAGGGTTACAAAACCATAAGCAGATCATACTACCACTCCCTCTCACTTATTCCTAAAAGATTATATGAAACACTGAAGGAAGAATAGGAAATACATTCTGCTCCATCTAAGTCCAGCTTCTAAAATACACTGCCTGTTAATTAAACTGATTAAAAAAAGATGAAAAGAGAAGTTCAGGGAAACTAGTAGGAAGCAGATAGAGCAGACATAGTTTAAAACCAGAAACATTTCATTCAACTGAAAACTTACATCTGCAAAATTGAACTGCTTTTTGTGTTTTGTGTTTAGCTTTTCAGAAGATTGGGGTTTTTTCTTTTTTTTTTTTTGGTAATTGCTATTAACATGGCATTTCCGAAGAAAGTTGCACCGCAAATAATAGTTAGTTAAAAAAGTGTTTTCTCTAGAGCCTCTCTTCTTACAGGTTTAAGTTCTAATGAGAACTGAGATTGGAAGGGAGGGATTTCTTTTTAACCAAACACAAAATACTCTAATCATAAAACAAAGAGTGATGAAAGAAATAATCACAGTTCTGGCCTCATCATACCGAGCGTTTCACAAAATGAATTAATTTTTCATTTAATGTTGTCCTTTCCAATGCTACTAGTGTAATGCTCTGCCAAGGTGAGAACTGCTTTATCGTTGGAGACAGAAAGCCTACCTAGCCGAACAAAGAGTCTTCAATTGCAACCCACAGGAAATAATTATGGAAATACTGTAAGAAACAGGTCCGAAGACACGAAGCTGTCCACAGCACTCTTGTTAGTTACTTAGACTTTCATTCTTACTAGGTAAGACACATTCTGCTCCTCCTCTCCTCCATATAAAATCCAGTAAGTGTAGGCATGAGAAACACATTTTCAAGACGTCTTTCAAAGGGTGTAATTATGTAAAACACTTGGGCAAACTGTGGTTTTTTGAAACTGTACAGGGTGACACGTCTCAAAATTAAAAAGGTATTTATCCCTTAAGTAGGAAAGCATATATTATATTCTATATTCTATATCCAAAGAGATGTCTAGAACAATTGATTCACTCTTTCAAGAGCCCCTCCTCACTACTGAATGTGTAATACAGGGCCACAGGAGTTTTCACAAAATAAAAGCAGAATGTTAAGTGGCATTTTCTTGAATTGGAAAGCATTGCAAATTTTAAGCCAGTTGGTTAAATTCTTCTTAAGTTTTAAATTAAGTTAAATTCTTTTCAATCGAGTCAATACAACACATATTGACTACTTTGACAAAAGTAACAGCTTAGGCAGTAGGACAAGTCTATGCAGACACATTGTAGAAGAGATGGAGCCAGTGCTCTACTTTAAATTTCACTGTTTTACAAAAACATCTTCTACAATTTTACAAACAATTTCCCATTAATTCTGCAAATCTGATGGATGCCCTTGGAAGAATCCAAGTTACTAACTGAAAATTCTTCTTCAAAGTATATGCTGTTGTCATGGAAGACATCAGGATTTTTAACATCAGTTGCACTTGGAATTGCCAGAAGAGGTAACTAACTGGCAAAGCATTCCTCTGAACAGATTGAAATCAATACATCTCTCAGTTTTACAGAAATTTGTCCTCTGGAAAAACGCCAGGACAGTCCATAAGACATACTTATTAATCAGCAGCCCTGTTTGATAATTAGTCATTCTACCTTGCAGTAAGATGGGAAGAAGAATTTTTCCCATAGTGATCCACCTTTTCAGTTCCTTCTCTCTGGAGAACATTTTGGCATTTGTTTCAAATTCTTTTTGACTTCCATGTCCGCTGGAGAAAAAGGTGCAGGCCAAGTCTAAAGATTCTGACAATCTGGAGGAGGTCGGTTATTTTGGTAAGTGGAGCTACCATATTTTGAACTACTGCAAAATAATGAAAACAGAAGTCTGTTCTCAAAGTAATTTCTGGAGAACCTTAGCAGTTCTAATAATTTTTAAAGCTCAGGAAAGTGTTAATGTCATCTGTGGTGGAAGATACCAACAAAGACATAGATCAATGGAGGAGGGAAAGAAATGGAAAAAGGGATAAAAAGGAAAAGCGAAAAAAGCCTGACTGCAGGTCTATCCTTTATGACCAGAAATTAAATAAAGCCTATTATTTCCCAGAAAATAGGACAGTCAAGGACTGCCTTCCCCAGTTGCTTGATGCCATACACATGTGAGTCAATGACAATAATCTTCTGATTATCGTTACTGTTGGGAAGACAGGTTGTCTGGGAAAGGCTTCTAAACAGACAAGGGAGAGGATAAATAAAATGGTGTCAATACCATTGTAGACAGAGCTGAATCTCAAGGCACCTGGAGGAAGACTGACTGACCCTTGAGTTCCATTTGCAGGCTCTTTATAACCCTATGCTTTTAATTTACCGGGCATCAGTAAGGACAGAGGAAGACATCAAGCTTAAGCAGGTGCCTCCCAACCTCCATCTGCACTTAGTTTGCAGCATCAGGTGCCAAAATGTGCTTCCATGCACAGGAGCAATGCATCCCCCTGAGAAAGAAATTTAGCAAAGGAGGCAGGAGACCTGCATGGTTAAACAAGGAGCTTCTAGCGGAGATCAGGCAGAAGAGCAAG
>Ga0065711_1044953_pt1 | contig 13776 bp, 11 predicted proteins | sample Hoacrofraction12_FD_59098 | JGI IMG/M metagenome (GOLD analysis project Ga0065711, IMG submission 59098) | Hoatzin crop microbial communities from Cojedes, Venezuela - Epithelial fraction 12 v2 (version 2) | ecosystem: Host-associated > Birds > Digestive system > Esophagus > Crop | place... | reverse complement strand
CCTGCCGCCCGGCCTCGCCGCCGCCGCCGCCCCCCCCAGCAGGGTGTGCTCCCTGCGGGCCGGCGGCAGGCGAAGCACCATGGTGGAGAAGCGGTGCCCGCGGCTGCAGCGGGACGGGGTGTACCGCTGGTTCTCCGAGCTGCCCTCCCCGCAGCGCGTGGAGTTCCTCTGCGGCCTCCTGGACCTCTGCATCCCGCTGGAGCTGCGCTTCCTGGGCGCCTGCCTGGAGGACCTGGCCCGCAAGGACTACCACTCCCTGCGCGACTCCGAGATCAAGGCCAACAACCCCGCCGACCTGGGCAGCCTCACCAACCTGACCGACGAGGTGGTGCGCAGCAAACTGCTGGTCTCTCTCGCCCTGCTCGGGTCTGCCCACCGAGAGGCAGCCGGGGTGCTCTTCCGTACCCTCACCCACATCGATTCGGTCATCAACAACTACGGGCTGCAACTCAACGAGGGCCGCACGGGGGATGAGTTCCTGTTGCTCTTCACCATGGCATCGAACCACCCTGCTTTCAGCTTCCACCAGAAACAGGTGCTGAGGCAAGAGCTCACCCAGATCCAGAATATCATGGCCAGCACCAGCAAGAATCCCAGCACCTCTGCCCTCAACACCATGGCAACCTATCCTGGCTGCCATAAGGTGGGTATCCTGCATTTGCACACCGGAGTGGCCCTGCTGCGGGGCACGGGGTCGTGTCTCCAGCTCTGCTTTTAAACCTTTCTCTTAGCACAGGCATTCTAGTGGTAAATGGCAGCCTGAGAGACCGGTTGCTTGGTTGATGATGGGGGTGGTCAACTGAGGGCAAAAAGAGGGGATGCATGGAGTGACGTTGAAATGAGAAGGGGGTCACAAGCTGATCAACAGGCAGCACTGTGAGCCTTAACTGACTGCTTCTGGCAGTGCATCCGGTGAGGGGACAGTCCTGCCAGTTGCATGGGAGACCAGTGATTTAGTGGGGGAAACAGACGTGGAGTATCTCTGGAGTTGGGAACAAGCATCCGTTTAAAAGTTTCCCTGGAGGAAGCTGGAAGGGAGGACTGGCTTTGGGAGTAGCTGTCCAGTAGCAAAGGCATCTTGGTGAGTCTGGGTTTTGCTTAGACGAATGCGATGGCGAGGATTTTGAGCTGCTGATACTAAACTGGAAGAAACGTTGTGGTTACCTGTCACCCGGAATGTCTCGGGTATTGGTCCTGGTGTCGGTGGGCCAACATCATTAACTTGCTGTTCGTTCATTCAGTTCCAGCAATTAAGCTAGACAGTAACATTTGAAGAGGTGCTGTTGGTAATTAGAGATGTTACTGACTGCTGAAGTGCTCTTAGCCTGCTACAAATTAGGGAGTGACTCTGTCTTCTTGACTGAATTTAACCTGCTTGAAAGTTCAGATGAAGTTCCAGCTAAGTGGGTGCGTGTGATCAGTTAACAGGCTGTAGCTATTGAGGATGTAGGGACTCAGTCAGCAAATAACTGTGTTACTCTGCTGTTGGGGAAAATTAGTGCGTACCTACAGGCTATGGAAATCCCTGTATTGGAGCAGTATCCTAAATAAAGTTGTTTTCTGAGGGCTCAGTACGGGTTCCATGAGGTTGAGCACTGAATTTCAGACCGAAACAGAAATCTGTGCTTGGTCTTCCCCTGAATACTGATTTCCTTCCAGTTTCACGTTTCTTTGAAGACTGCTGCTTTAATTGTAGAATTTAGCGGAGCGTTATTAAACTTTGTATTTCTCTTAATCTTCCCTTCCTATGTCTTTAAAGAGTGCTTGTTCCTGACATTTGGTTTTAAGGGGAAAGAACAAGGTATGGGAATGCCTCTGCATTCAGTTTAAACCTCTATATGGGTAAAATATAGATTGAAAGAATATTTCACAGAGAAAGTAGAAGGGTATAATTAAAACCAGAAAAATCTTCCTTTCAGATGCGTAACTACTTGCAGCTTCCCTTACTCAAAAGATGCATGGACCCTAGGTTTGAAAGGAAAGTCTGTAACTCAGGTACAAGATTTCCCAAAACAAAATGAGCAAAAGAAAAATAAAATTACGCAGGCAGGAACATTTTTTAGAGTATGCTTTCAAAGCTTCACAAACAGCGTGCGATTAATGTAGCTGGAAAACTCTGGCACTATTTATGTCAGTCTAAGATGGACGGAGAATCCATCCTACCATTTTTCGTGCCAGCAGTAAGGCGTGCAGGACAGGCGTGGATTTTTGGTGTTTTTTTCTTCAGAAATCATGAAAGGGTTGTCTCCTTAAAAGTACCCTTTTTTTCAAAAAAAAAAAAAAGAAATTGGTGTTGAAGAATGCTGCTTGCTAAGTGCAGAATAGTTGAGAGGGAGCAAAAAAGGTGACTTTGCTCTCAGTCTCTCGAATATGCATTTTGTTTGAACAGATGCAGATTGCCTTATTTGTTAATTTTTTCAATGTTCACAGCTGGGTAATTTTGCTACTTTTAGAGTAAGCAGTTGGCTTAAAACAGGAATTGGATGAAGCAAATGGAAAAAAACAATGTCTTTCTCCATTCAGGCCTGTTTAAATATGCACAAATAAATTCCGACACCGTGGACTTAGATCTTGTGATGTTACCAAGTTATGTTGTGACAATACTTGTAACATCACCAAGAAAAAGAACAAAATAACGCAGATGTCAAGAGAAAGTGAGCTGTGCTGCGCTGCTGCCTGCCAAGAGTCCTGCGCTCTTTGTCCTCTTCGGAGTTGGAGGAGAATTTCTTCCCCGGAGCCAGCGCTTTCTCATCACTCTTGCTGCTTTACTACGACTTGAGCTGCGCTGAGCTGGTGCTTGGAGTCAGCGCTCTGTGTTCAGTTGTGTGAATGCTGCTCCGAAACTCTCAAGCGCAGAGCTCTTTGAGCGCGTCCTCAGAAAATGGGCTGGAGAATGGTCACCGTTTGAGGTCCTGAGAAACTTTTGGAGGCTGGAATGGCATGGATGTGTAATGGCATGCAAATAGGGAGCTCTTTGTGAGCAGGACTAGTCAGCCTTCAGCCTCTCCCTTGGGCTGAGTGTGGGCACAGGGACTAACGCTGGTGTGACTGCCTGCTTTTCTGTGTAACTAGAGGTCCGTCACAACTCATGATGATTTACATGTAACTGGTTTATTCAGGGAGATGCAGCGAAGCAGCTGAACAGTGCTTTCTGTTCTCTTTGCAGAAACAAATGGAAATGTGCTGCTTCTGCTTAGTCAGGCCTATTAAAATATGACCCAACTTGATATTAGCTACAGCTTTTTTCCAGAGGATTGGAGCTTGCCATCCTCTTTCCATCTCCTATCTATTTCACATCTTACAGCAAAATCTCTCACAGACAAATCGTGTGTGATAGTGAAGAGACGGAACAGTTGATACAAAATTACTGGGAAATATTCCATGATTGTTGAAGTTGCTTTGGGGTAGGTGAGCGCATTTAAAGGTGGTTGGTGACGCAAACCGCTGCTTTTTGCTGTTGTATTTTACTGTCTGCTGCAGTTGCTGGCGACAGGGAGGCTCAAAACAGCCGCCCGTGTCTTTCTGCTTTAATGTACGCTTTTCGAGATTATTCTTGGATTATATAAATCTTAACATTACAGGAAAAGGTTGGCTGGCTTTAAGTAGGTCAGTAATTATTAGATTCGTGGTTTCTACTTGGTAGTACAAAATGAACATAAAGTTTCCTTGCCCCAAGTAGGGAGAACACTGCCCTTTCTACAGCAGGCTATTGCTTTCGGCTCTGTAAAGGTGATCGTTTCTGCCCCTTGTCTTGCCCTGTATTCTCTTCTGGTTTTGAGTGGTGCCAACACTTGCAGGACTTGAGCTGTGAGTTCTTCAAACTTTTTGCTTGTAGGCATAAAATCTAAGGTGGTTGTGTGGTTTTTAAAAATTAAAACACTGCAAATTGTCTTCAAATGAAGCCCAGGTGTATGTCTAAGAGTCAGGTTTTTAAAAACTTTTGTTCCTGGGGTTAACAGTAATGGGCTTATTTTTAACTGGAAATGATGCCGCTGAGTTTTCAGTCTGGTTTTGGGCCTTAGGATGCCTATTCAGCTGTCTTTTATACCTTTGCCACAAAGGAGATAGAATGGTTTTCTGGCCAGCGTGTGGAGCCTAGCATCTGATGGCTCATTTCTGCGCTGATGTATGGTGCCTAGAGCTGCAAACCACCGCTCTCTTCACAGAGCAGGGGGAGCTGGAAGCATCAGGGCAGAAGAAAACCCACAGCCAAAGGTCTGCTGCGTGTGCATGCTTCCCAGTGCTTTGATAGGGAAATTGCCACTGCTGACTGTGACCCACAGAGGAGGGGGAGATGGCTCAAAACTGTCTCCCGACATCCTGAACCACCCGTTCAGACTTCTGCTGCGAACAGCTTGGGACAAGGAACATCTGTTTTCGCTGTAGGTGAAAACTTCATGTTTTTATTCATTCTTGGTTGCTTTGAGGCGGTAGTGATGCTGTTTCTACAGAACCCCTTAGGCTTGTGTCTTGCAGATAATAACATAGCGGGACTGGCTTGGGTACTGGCACTCATCTAGGTGTAATGATACGAATCTCTGCACGGGCTCACTTTCCAACTTTTTCTCTCAAGAAGGCTGCATGCGTTAGTAACACTGAGGAGAGAACTTCCAGAACTGGAGGACAAGTTGTTTGTGAATCCATCACCTTGTATTTCTTAGTTTCATCTGCTCATTGAGATCATTCTGTGAAAGCAGAGAGAGAAGACAGTGCTGTGGCTGCTCAGCGCCTGCTCTGCTCGCTGGCTGTGACAAGAGCTCTGCAGTGCAGGTAGTGTGGTCATCTGGTGGGGGCTTCAGCTGCAGGACCAGGGTCAGAAATAGTAGGTCTGACTAGAGTTTGTTTGCAGCTGAAGGGAAAGAAGAGTCAGTGACACTGTAGTTATGTGGCTGTTTCAGGTTGGTACCTTGTGAATGGGAAAAAGGGCTCTTGCCTAGTCAGCTTCCAAATACTGCACCAATGGCTATTTCAAGTTTATAGCATAAGATGCTATTTTTCACCCGTGCTAATTCCATAGGCTCATCTAAAACTCAGAAATAACTAAAGACTGTGTATGGGGAGCTGCGTAGAGCTGATGTTCTGAGGGGTCCATTTCAAATACCTTCACCTTCCTGCACTGTTTGCTACAGGTGATTGAAGTTAGTATTTCAGAAATGTTGGGAGACTTTTATTTCATCTATGGAATGATGAATTGGAAAAAAACTGTTACTTGTTGGGTTGCCACTGAGTCCTTAAGTCCTCACAGAGCAAGGATTCCAACTATTAAGTGATCTATGTCAGCTGCCTTTACAGCTTTTACGCTAGCTTTGTAGGGATAGAATAAACCACGAAAAACCTAATTTTTAGCCTCCTAACCCACTGAAGGTATTTCATAGCTGTAGCAGATTACCATGTTAACAGCAGTTGTTAGCTAGGATTAGTGGTGTTTACTCATTGATATTGGTTGTTGCTATCTCAGGAACGATCTCATTTTCAAAAGCAGGTGGGACTAACCTCGGGAGCTGCAGGGGCAGGTCTTGTAGCTTCCAGCTGGAGACGTGTGCCCGTCTCTGCACGTGCTCGCGGTGTCCTGGGTGCTTGGGGCGACGTGGGTTACACGCGCCTCTTGATGTGCCGGGTGAGAAGTGTGAGGCTTCCAGTTTTGGCTCATTTCTTGCTGATTTTCTTGCTTGAAAGTTTTTGTGACTCTGATAAAATGTTTCAGTTGCAAACCTGCAATGTTTTCAGAAATGAGCTTAACAACGGTCTCGCATAATAAGTGTTAATTACCACCATATTCACTTTGCCTAATCATATGTTACATGATGAACTTGAATTTAAGAACCTAAATTAGTTTGCTTGGGAAATGGACTGTGCATCCAAACATCAGGGACAGAACAGCCAAAAACTTTGTGTTGAGCTAATAATGATGATGTTTTTTTCGCTGTGAACTGTCTTCCCGTTTTCTGCACAGGCTGAATGAAGTTTCTGTTTTAAGAGTGCATTCCACTTCTCTTCTTTAATTTACTCATTTTTTTCCTGCTAATTACCTTGTAACTGTTAGTTGTCAGTTAAGCAGCATTGAAGTAGGCCTCGTCTCTTCTGGAATCAAAATGCCTGCTTTAAGATGTTGGCTATTTTGAACTGAACCAGGCTTGAAACTGTTGTAATTGAATCGGTGCAGAAGCTGTATGCAGATCCTGCCTGGCAAGGCAGAGCCAGCAGCAGCTAACCACACCTAACAAGCATTCCAGTGTCCAACTTCAAAGGTGCTAAACAGCATCCTTGTTTGGAAGTATTTAACCACTTGGTTTAACACCGTTTTTTAAAAATGTTAGAATTGCTAAAGCTGATGCAGCCGTGTTTTAGCGGGATGTTAAGCACAGCACTGCCTCTTTCTAGCAGGGCAGAGCGCTGGGGCTTCTGCGGGCTGCAGGGCTGCAGTGCCTGGGATACTTCTCCTAAGTGGGCTCTGGTAAAAGGACACGTATAGTCATCTTCTGTATTCAAATATCGCAGTGTCTGCTTTACTGCTTGCTCTTCAGCACTTTTTCTCCTAAAAATATATATATAAATAGGTGTGTTATTCCTGAGAATGTAGAGAAGAGTTTCTGTGAATCCTCAGAATCTTCTTAGAAATGCTACATCTAATTCATCTGAAATGAGAACCATTGTCATGCTTAAACTAGAATTTGACTTTACCATTTCGCAAAAGAATTGGAGCAAGTTGAATTGAAGTTGTTCCCTATTTAGATTTGAAATGGGTATTAGAGCTAGCAAAGAGGTGTTGGTATGGTCTGGATCTGTCTTTCTTTGCGTGGGTTTTGTAATGAGCAAACATCTAAACATCTTGCTCTTGCCTCATGCTAAATTGGAATTTTCCCTTTGGTCCCATTGGTCTGATTATCCAATGATAAGCATTGGAAGGGAGAAACTTTTTAACAGGTGTTCTGGCCCGTGTAGGGTTTCAGGATTTTTGTAAATAGCTGAAGTGATCCAGAAATAAGAAGATCAATTACTTAAGAGTAAGGTCTTAATTTTAGTTAAAGACCTGCCAAGTCATGATGATAAATAGTGATAGTGAACATTTTTCGTGCATATTATCAATTCTTTTTCAGTGTTGTCATTTTTCCACCATGAATAGTTTTATTACACTCAAGCCATTACTTAAGTGGGTGTTGAGGAGGACAAGGAGTGAGAAATACAATCCAGTGAATTTCTGGCTTGTCAGATAACTTCTGCCAACCTTGTTACTGTGTGAATTCTCGCAGAAGAGACTGGAGTGGCAGTGAGCCGTTCTGCTGGGGAAAGGCACCATTGCTTGGGTTGTACTTCAGCAGATTTGAGAGTTGCTTCTTTGACTATCTGTTTACCTCCCAAAGCATGTACTGGCCTCGTGGGGGTAATTTCCCCCCCTGTGCTGGCAATGTAAGTGTGGTAGCTCTAAAATCAACCTAATATGACATCTGCCTTTAAAATGTTACTTAGGGGCTGAAGGCTTGTATAGCAGATAGGACCATGCTACACTTTGAATTCTCTTGGGAAGTTCAAGGTAATCTTCCCTTCTGCTGGCTCCACTTTTAGCTTTTGGTAGCATTCAGGTGAAGAAACGGGGACATATTTGTACATCAGGGCTGGGATATAAAGCAGTAGTATCTTGTTCAAGGTCTGGTTATAAGCAGTTATCTGTTTTGATTTTGAGGTGTTTTAAATGATTGGCTTGTAAAATTCAGGTGTGATTTCTTTTTGTTTTGAAGGAAAAATAAAATACCTTGCTTGTCATCTGTCATTTCTGGAAGATGCCTAGTCTAGGCATTAGTGCCTGGAATTAGCAGAGTGTGAGTGAACTGGTTGCACTGGCAGCCTGTCCAGTGAGCCCCAGTAAATCGTGGAAGATCAGGTAGATGAAGCGGGTCGTTGGTTTGTAGCTTATTGTATTAGTACTTGGGTTTTTCTTCTGTTGCCTTTTACAGAGAATTTTTCCCTTTAGAGTTCGAACTTCAGCTCGGTGTATCTCTTCAGCGGGAAATCCCACATATTCTGCCTGTTTGGCGAGCTCGTAGAGTTAACTGTTGGGGGCTGTGTAGCGGTGGCAGAAAACATTGCATTAGCTAACACTGAGGAATGCTGAAACCACTTTGCAGAGTGCAGCTTTGCTCGTCTGGCTTACGGGGTGAGTGCACATCTTTGCACAAACTGGGGTTGCCAGGAGTTTTCAGATGTGTCTTCTGAGTGTCTGTCTGGAATGGCAAGCGCGCAGCGCAGTGAAATGGAAGTCCAGTTACTCTGTGGTGGATTTATGTTCCGAGTATTAACAAAGTATTCACAATTCTTTAAGCAAAGGATTTTTAGTGGAGATGACTTAGCCGATAAAATACAGCCCAGACCTTTTTGGCCCATCTGGTCTACTGAATTTACGGTGGAGCCTTGCAGCAGGTGTGTGATCGTCCCGTACCACTGAAGTACTGCACGCCTCATTTCTTTCCAGTAATAGTCTCACAGGACCAAAGCATCTGATCTATTCCCCGTTTCACTGCAAAGTGCCTCTTCACCCTTTGTGTTCGGAGATGGAAACCTTTTAACCAGCTTCCTAGGAGAACAGGTGTGGGACCTTCTGTAGCTGCTGGGAACCCTGGACATGCCTGACTTGGTTGCACCTGGTGCTTACATCTTACTCTGGTAGACCCTGGCTGTTGGAACTGCTTGAATTTCCAGCACGAACCAAACACTTTCAGCTGTGTTCGTGTCCCAGTCCAACAAAGCAACTAAATGTGTGTAAATTTAAGTGTGGAGCAGTGTTGAGGACTTTACTGGGTAAGTGAAAAGTTGGGGGTGTTTGAGTGTTCCTTAAACATCCTTGTGGACGAGCCCAGTCTTCAAAAGGAGTAGTTTTTACATCTTGTTGTGCTAGTGGGAGAACAGTCAGGTATCCGTGTGTGTAAGTGAATGCGGAACTGGTGCCTGAGGCTATGGTTTCACAAGCAGCTGGGCAGGCTAATGGCTTGTTGCTACTAAGAGGAGGATGTTTGCTCAGCCTTACTCCTCTCTACACTGGCTTTGTAGTCTCAGTCGGTTTTGAGTTTCAGGTCCTTGCATTGGTTGCTCTTGTTTCTGGCTCAGACTTAGCCTGCTGAACAGTCTCGTGCGTTGGTAGACTGACACCTGAGTGTTAGCAATGCTTTTTTTTTTTGTTTTCCAAATTATTTGGGAACCTGAGTTATGTCTCTGCATTGGGAAATAGCAGCTTATCAGCCTAAGCACGCGAGGGCTGTATGCTTGCCATCAGGCTTCTGCTGGAGCACTTCTGCAAACAGGATTGGACTGTGTTAAAGACCTTGCTGCTAACCTCAAAATAAGCTGCTGTTAATACTAATGTGAAACTGCCAGGAGTGAATGGAGCTGACTGGTTCCACCCCCCAGACTTCAGTGCTCATATTCCTGACTGCACTCTTATGTGTTACCTGCATCAGCCTCAAGCACGAAGGTTGGTTTATGATAATGAAAAACCTATTTAAAGGGAGACTTCTAAACCAAGTATTGGCAGTAGCGTTTGTCTGTAGGACTTTCCCAGCATATCTTTGGCCACTTTTGAAAACTGAACGTCATATGAAAAAGTTTTCCTGTGTGATTAATGGGAGAATGTGTTCGTGTGGCTTTTAGCTGGGGCCCTAGTATCTCACTGAACTGACTCATTGTTTTTATATTTTGTTCACTTTTCCTGTGTAATGCATGACCTGAATTTCATACCTAATTAGGTATAGAAGGCAGTATTTTATTCCCTTGGATCCTCTATCATTGTTTCCTTAAATTATAAGTCATGCTACACTTTAGGTGGTAAGCTACGTTGATTTTTAGTATTGGCTCCACTTCAAACTAAGTCAGCAAATACTTCGCTATTAAAACATGTATTTTCTGTGTTCTGTTTGGTTATTTTTAAAAGGAACATATAATTGCTGTTTTGGTAAAATTCTTACCACAGTAAGTTTGACTTCTATCAGTCCTGTTATTTTTATGACAAACTTGAAATGTTCAGCATTGTCTCTAGGGAGCCAAGCTAACAATTGCTGGATCTGACTTCACAGATTCACCATTTTCCGTCTTGACTTCCACTGTCTTGGGTAGTGGCAGAGCCACCTCAGGTGGCAGTGGCTGGAAGAGAAACACCCCCCGTTGAAGTAACTGCTCCCACTGATTCTGTGGTGAGGGTTTTTTTAATTATTTATTTTTTTCTATGTGTTTTTTGATGGATCATGGGGTTTGGAGAGCTTTCTAGAGCTTTTTTCACTGTCCCCAGAAGATCTGTGCGTGTTAGTACATCTCTGATGCTGAGAAGAAAATCACTGGTCTGTACTGAAAAACGTGTTAGTGTTTGCTGGCAGGTGAAAGAGGGAAAAGTGTGAGAATGGCAGAAATTCTCACAATGACTTCTGATTCCTTGACATGTTTGTCCTTGACCCATGAGTGAAAGCAATTGTTCTTCTTCCTGGTTAACTCCTGGGGCTGGAGGGCTGCAGGGTGCCGTTCTGTGATGGCTCTCTCTAGCCCTTGGTGGCAAGGATGCGCTTCTTCAGTAGCTGGTACCAGTTTTGGTACTGTCTGTATTACTGTGGAGAGTGAGGCGCAGAAGAACTCAGGCTGAGCTGGAGTTAGGCATTAGGTAGCGATTAATTTTCTTTATTTTCAGTTATGGCTACTACTTCAATTTGAAATTCAAGAGACAAGCTAGGTGTTAATCTGGAAAGTCAGAATTTCACCTGTGAGGCAGATGTTTTGGTATGGAGGGAGTAGATGCAATGTTAGAGTTGTTAGAGTTGAGTAAGAAGAGTTGAAGAATCTCTCCTGCACCCGTTTGCGTGTTGCATCTTCTGGAGTCGTTGAATAAGCCTACAGGCCACTCTGATGTTACAGCAATTTATGAATAATCTGATGAAACTATGGATAGACGCAGCAGAAGGCTTTCCTTCGCCCTGGCCGTCTACAAATTGCTGTGCTAAGGTAAGGTTAGGCCCAGTGCAGAATATTTCTATTGCTTTAACTCTCTGCGGTTGCTGTTGTGTTTGCTGGTTTTCACAGACTGCTTCTGCTGCTGTTCTCAGACAGTTTCAGTTGAATAATCCAGTGTCTTCTGTTCAAATGTCTGATGCTGTACCCTCTTAGACCTTGAATGATTCATGAATTTTTCTGCATTTATAAAATGTCACTCCTGTGGTTTATGATATATAGCCTGAATGTTTCTGGTTCCTGTGATGCCCGCTTATCCACCTTTACTGTGGGCTGTTAGTGCTTTAGAAAACAAGCCTTTCACAGGTCTTGAACAGCAGATGCTTGTTCTTTAATGGCATCTTGGCTTTCTTCAGAGATGCTACAGATCCTAAAAGGTCCAAAGCAATTTGCTTACCACTTCTCAGAATCTTTATCTCACTGGAATGCCTTGTTCTTTATTCAGAACCTAGTGACTACTTGTTAGTAGTTGTTTGTGCTGAGCCCAAACCAGGGGTTAGGGTAGTGTTCCGATATGGTGAACCTTCCTGCCAGAATTTACCTGACACTGAGTTTCTACAGCTGAATTTGGACAAGTCCTTCCTGGGCATCTACTGTTAGGCTTTTGCAAGTGTTTCTCCCAGCCCTCCCAGGACAGCATCGTCTGCAGGTCACAGCTGATGGGTTATGGTTCCTCTGTTTTGCTTGGCCTCGAATGAAAAAAGAAAAGGCTGTTACTGTTTTGGAAATAAAACTTTTGATTTGCAAAACATTTTTAATTTTTTTACTTTTCCTAAGCCTTTGCAGTATTGGTATGTTTAAGTCAGTGGAAAAAATTATTTAAAATTTGGAGTGAAAGCTTTAAGCAGTCAGATTCACTGGTTCTAACACCATTCAGCTCACTAACAAAGTGCTCCATTTGGAACTAATCAGAGCTTTGTGATTTTTCTAGGCCAATTTGAAACTGCTTTGCTTTGATGTGTGACTGAATCAGATAGTATATGAGCTCAGTCAGTCAAGACATATGGGCTAAATTAATCTTTACCAAGTATATAAAAATTAAATCTTTATGGAAAGAATTGGATGTTATGTATAAACAAAATGCAAATTTTAAACTGCACGCGATGCTTGTTGTAAGGATAGTGGAGAGCAGGGAATACAAGATAGGAGGCAATATATTGTAGTAAACTGCTTATTTAGAGATTTTTCTGAAACCACGTGGCGATGTTCTTACCCAGTTTCAAATACTGTGTTTATGTTTGATGGGTCTGAATATTTGGAACCTGGCTGTTTAGGATAACATAGTCTTGCCTGAATTTAATTTTCTAGCTTGCTCTGTTATTCGGTTGCTCCTCTGAAATCTCCCCTTGCCAGGAGGACGGCGATGCTGCTGGAGCTCCATCTCGGCAGCGATCCACTGGAGTGAGAGTTTAATGAGCTCCAGGAGAGAGGCCGGGTGAGATAAGCTTTGGTGAAGACTGACTTTGGCAAGGAGACTTACACTATTCCTCACCCTCCCCCAAGCTTAGTTTAACGGCTAATCTTTCTGATGTGAAAGCTTGATATTAGGTTTTTGTTGTTGGTGGAAAACTGTGCTGAAGAAGCATGCAAGTAAACTATTTTTTGATCAAAAAGTAGACGAACAGCACTGAAAAGGAAAGTGGGTACTTGTAAGCTTACTTTCTTCTGACATTCTTCTGTCTTTCTGGATTGATTTCTTTGCCCATGTAAGGTTTTTTATGGGTGTGAAGTACACAGAGTCTTTCACTCGTGCTGCTGCCTTGAACTGCATACAAAGCTATAAATGCCCGTGTTAAAATGGAGCTCTCAGTCGGTAATTGTGTGGAGGTAGAGATGTGCTATTTTTGACCGGCGTTGTGTGTTCCGATGGATGCCAACGTGTGAGGCTAATGGCAGGGTGAGCAAAATACTGCTTGAAGCATAAGTTGTGCTAACTCATGGCACTGTCTCGAGTAATCAGGGTCTGAGGGAGCCTGTTTCCTTCCAGGGGCCTGTAGTCGCTGGTGTTAGTTGCCATCAATAAACGATAGCTTCTTTTGTTATGTTGAGGTGCATATTTTTGCCTGTGACTTGTGAAGGGTAAAATCCACGCTAAATTCTAATTACATCTCTCCATACCAGGATTTGCTGTCGGTTCAAAATGGGGCAGTTGAAATTCAAGTAATGCATTAGTGAGTACGAGTGCGTTTGTTAGTCCTCACTACCTCTTTAAAGCACACTTTCCTCTTTAAGATACTAAAACCCTTGTGGCTAATGTAACTGTTCATCCACTTCTGCTTCTCATTACCTAGAAAACGAGAGAGTAATTGCCTTGCTTATGAGGTAGGCGTTGGATGTTCTACTGCAAGCAATAGATGTTTTTATGTGGTGCTGCATAATTGTGAATGCTGTTGTGGACAGCAGCTGAAGTGGGCAGCGTTCAGTTCTGCTTTTCCTAATGACTTATGTTTGTTTCTGTAGTTTTAAGTAATGGTGAAAATATGTTTTCTTATGCTAAATGCATTTAGAAGGTGCGTATTTGGCCATGAAGTCTGTTTTGATGATGCAGCCTCCTGCTTAGGTGTTGCAGGGTCCTGCACCTGGGGAGGAACAACCTCATGCACCAGTACAGGCTTGGGACGGACCTGCTGGAGAGCAGCTCTGCTGAGAGGGACCTGGGTATCCTCGGGGACGACAGGGTGACCATGAGCCAGCAGTGTGCCCTGGGTGCCAAGAAGGCCAATGGAATCCTGGGGTGCATCAAGAAGAGTGTGGCCAGCAGGACGAGGGAGGTTCTCCTTCCCCTCTACACTGCCC
>Ga0065711_1008011_pt3 | contig 13778 bp, 11 predicted proteins | sample Hoacrofraction12_FD_59098 | JGI IMG/M metagenome (GOLD analysis project Ga0065711, IMG submission 59098) | Hoatzin crop microbial communities from Cojedes, Venezuela - Epithelial fraction 12 v2 (version 2) | ecosystem: Host-associated > Birds > Digestive system > Esophagus > Crop | place... | reverse complement strand
AAAAAAAAAAAAAAAGGAGGTGGGGGGTGAAGGTAGGCGGGGTAGGGTAGAAGGAAAAAACAAAAAAGGGAGAGGACGGGTAACACTCCCTGCCGTTTGCAGGCAGGGCTGAGCTGCAGCCTTCGCTCTGCTCTGGGTGTCCTCAGGGTGGTAGTGCAGCTACTACTTCGCCGTGCCTTGCCGGCTGGCGGCGGGGAGGAGGCACATCGGACGTTTGACTTTGCTGCTTAGAGGTTTGTTTTAACCTGCATCCCTGTACTGAAATGACACGGATGCGCCTGCTCGTGAGCTTAGTTTCCTGAAGGGCTGCCGGGGAGAGTTGCAAAGGGCGCGTTTTTGTGATACCGTGCTAGACGAGAGGGTTCGGAGTCGGGGGCTGCAAGTTGCTGTCAGATAAGCAAGGATTTAGCAAAAATCTCTTCTGCTGCTCTGTTGCAACCTCCGAACACAGGGCAGGACTTCTGTGGACTGCTGGCCAAAAGCTACAAGGGTGAATAATAAAAAAAAAAAAAATATACAGGGAACTTTTACTGGGTCCAAAGATAATAAGATTTTTTTTCTCTGTATCCGCTTAAAGGCTGATGCAGTTTATCAGAAATCTAGTATTGCTGACTGGATAGCTGGGAGTTTTCCGTACAGCGGTTTTCAACAGGCAAAGGTACTTCAGACAGTTACAGCAACAGCCCCAAACAAGAGCGAACCACAGCCATCCCCAGCGTAATTATTCATGCTGTATCTCTCAATGCTTCTTTTGTCCTTAAATTTCTTTTGTCGGGGTTTGTTCCCGACGCTGGTCTGCTGCTGTCCTGAGAAGTGTGGTATTACAGGAGAAGGTAATCATGTAGAGGGATTTAAGCTGTTGCAGAAGGGAGTGTAGTACATGATCCACTTAAAATGACAGGTATAGCTAAAAGTCGCAGCTTTTTAGAGTGCACAGATATATAATATACTGCAGTGCATCCGTCTTTAGCAGGAGGGGTTCAAATCTATGGAGCTTTTCAGCCTTCATCTATGAAATCACTTTAGCGCTTGGGTTTTTCATTTGGCTTTCTACTCTGATTTGATTGTGGCCATGTTTGAATAATGTCAGAGCGGAAATTGGTTTTATTGGACTTAATTTTGTCCACAGCAAGATGTACGTTGCCTTGAAATATGATGTAATTTCCCAAGCAGAAGGAGATAGGCCACTCTTCAAGTCAGGCCTCGGCTCTGGTGTCTTGGTTTTTAATATTCCGGGCTGCAAAGTAGCAGGAAATGGTGGAAATTACAAGGTGGAAGTGGGTTTAAATGGCAGTAATCTCTACCCTTGCTTCAACGAGAGAGCTGTAAATTGCTACACTCTCTTGGCTCTTGCCCTAATGCAGGTTGTTGCTCTGCTTTTGTTTGGAGGTATTTCACCTTTTCTTTAAGTGGATAAAGGTAAAAAATCATGGGGAAAGGAAAGTTGTATAGCACTGTGGAAAAAAAAAGAAAAGGGTCTGTCCAAACACCTTATATTGTTGGATGTAGCTACTTCTCGGATAGAAAAGATTCCTTCCAGGGGTGGATGCACACAGATGGAGGTACTGGCTGTGAGTGGGGGATAGCTGAAGTCTTTGACTGAATGCAGTTGAGTGAAAAAAACAAGAAACATGGTACAAAATCTCCCAAAAGCCCTGAAATCATGCATGGCTCAGCCAGCAGCTGCGCCTCAGGTTGGAGCCTCCCAGCCGCCACACTTTTATCTTAAAAACCAAAGCAGGAGTCTCAGCTGTGTGAAGAACTATTTAAGCAAAAAAACGGTGTTGCTCACATTTTCTGGTTGCCATGGTTTTTGGAGACTGTGGTATTCACTGCGGTCTAGATATCAAATACAGACATAGCTAATTTCACCTGGGAAAGTGGTGGGATTTTCTCTTGTTTTTAAAGTGAAGATTTTATCTGTTTGTTCTTGACCTGCAGTTTCGGGAGGGGGGCTGCTTGCTTGTTTATGGGTTTTGTGTGTGTTACACGTGAAAATGACACTGAATGAGATCAGTAGTGAGTCTGCTGGGCTCTGTTTAGTAATGCTGGGGTTTAGCTGGAGTAGCTTTGTAGTAACTCAATGCAGTGGATGCCCATGTTCAAGATAAAGGGTGGCAAGCCAATTTTTGGCTAAGAGGTGCTGCTTTCTCAGGCAGATTCAGCAGTTACACAGCGAGTGTACAGTGATACAAACCCTGGAGCCTGAGTTCTTGGCGCAGGGGCTGGAACGCTACCGGCCGGTTTGCACAGAGGCCGGAGCGGATGATACCACGATGCCTTCTTGCTTTAAAAGTCTGCAAACCAGTGCAAGAAGTCGAGTCTCCATTTGTATTTTTGAAGAGGGATGGTTTATTCAAGTGTGCATGCTGTAACGGCATTGCACTGGGCTGCATTATCCTTGCTGGTTTGGCTGGAAATTAAATTTCCCCTTTCCTCTTCTTAGCAGTACTTGGGATCTGGAGCATTTCTGAACTGTGGATATATTCAGCTTCAAAGGGATTTTGCATTTGCATATGGGAATAGCTGTCTTGCCATAATGACCGTGGCCTTAAAATTTGCCATTAACTAAAAAAAGAAGTGTGTCTCATAGCTGCATGTACATTTTATGAAGATGCTTCTTTTACCCAACACAGTGTTTTTTGGGGAAAAAAATTACAGCTAGGATCCAGGAGAGGCTGTGCAAGTCAAACAAGGTTTGTTCTCTCTGTGTTCAATCTCTCCTGGAGCCCAGCGCAGTGCATCACTAATCCAGCTGGATTTGAGCTGCCAGCTGTAATATACGAAGAGAAATGTATAGTGGGGTACAGGTCTTACTGAGTACAAAAGGTGAGAGGAGGAGGCTGGGCTGTTCCAGCACAGAATTGTGGCTGGGACTCATGCTCCTCCCGCTATTCTCTAAAGAGATCCTGGTGGTCGTGCACCACTTTAAACGGGAAAAATTTGGGGCAGGAAACACAATTTACTGGAAACGAAGTCGTACATAACCCTGCATGTTATCTGGAGACAGAAGTGGAGATAACAAATTAATTTCATTTTTCGTTTTGCTGAGTATTCCTTTTCTCTGCTAAAAGACACATTTTCTTTTGCCTTTGACACCTGTAGCCATTTGCTGCACCAGTGGAAACGGGGGGTAAAAATATCGCTGTGATAATTCAGTGGTACTTTACACCAACTGTGCTGTCACTTTGCACAGGCATAAAAATGACTAGATGAGATACAGAAAATCAGTCTGGAACTCCATAAAAATCATGGGTTTTCTGCATCTACTGATTTTTCCATTGTCTATATTCATTAACAGAGAGCAAAATGGATGAATTAGTGCTCAGTTCCAGGCAGCTGTTCATCTAACTTTCCGAGGCTGCACATGCTGAGAGTGTTTAGGATATTTTCACTTGCAAAGAAGTAAAAAAAAAAATCCTCAGCTTCTGTTATCTCTTCTACTTTCTGTCTAGCCTTCTGAGGCCAGGGAACCTGCCGCTGTGTTTTGTGCTTCCCTGTGCTCTGATTGCGTGTCCGCCTTTGAACAAAGATTTCGTACCAAAAAGTGCCTTTTGCAGGGATCCTTCCACTTCTCCAAATGATTCCCAAACCTCAGCCACCAGCTCTTGTGTTGGGGCATGCATTTTCCATTAAGAACAGCTGGGGAGGTGCTGAGCTCTGCTTGCTATGTTAGTTCTGCTGGAGCACATGCAAAAATAGTTTCTAGGTTGACGACAGGGGATTTTTGAACTTGGAAGAGCCATGGGAAAGCTTTTAGCCCACTGCAGCAGCATAGTAAAAGGACTATGACTTGCATCTGTCTCTTACCGAGTGGTAGAAAGGCTTGATTTATTTTATGAGAAGCCTTTACGCTCATCCTGCATGTTTACAAGGATGGGAAAGGTTGTGGCAGCCTTTGACAGGAGGTCTGTAAATTCATAGCCCGTGCGAGAAGGGATTTGGAGGAGGGTTGGGTGTGTCCTACTGCCCCGGGCACAGCTGGAGGAAGAAGCCAAGAACCTAGGCAAAAACCAGGTTGCACTGAAGGACCTGGTGCATGCTGGAAGAAGGGTGGAAGGAAGCTGTATGGGATTTCAGAAGGAACTGTTAGCCTTGGTCCTTTGGCCTCAAATGCATTGGAGAGCTGCTAGATGAGCAGCCCCGACAGCAGAGCCAGGCATGAGGTGCCATCTTGGGCAGGTGACTGAGGAGAGGCAGCCAGGAGAGGGGCGGATGCTTGGATCTGCCTGGAAAACACAGCTGAGTAGTTTGGGATACAGATGGCATGTCACAAAGAAAGGCTGCATAGATTATTAATACGGTGAGTGGCTTTCTTGGGAAGGGGACTTCTTAAGCTGTTGCTTTTCTCCCTTTCTGTGGCTTGATGCTGCTGATTACAAGAGAAGAGGATTATTGTAGATATTAGCTATTTAGACACTACAGATAACTCACAATGCTGAAAACTGAACTTATCTCTGATTAAAATTTAATTGCTCCCAAGCTTCCACTAGTTACTTGCATTAAGTTTCACACCATCGGAAAGTGCTCATCAACTAGCGTTGGATTTAATAGGAATTTGGCAGATGTTAGTGAAGTGCTGGAGGAAATCCAAACCACAAGATCTGCGGCGTATCATATGTTCGAAAATTTGTTGGCAGCTGAAGGAAAAATCACAAACCTGGAAATAGCAAGAACTGGACATGGATGTCTTCTAATCAAGCAGCCAAAAGGTTGGATCATCACCTCCAGCACCTGCAAGACCAGCACAGGTCAAGAAGTGCTGTGTGTCAGGTGTCTCGGTGAGGCGTAAAAGCAGCAGATAATATATTACTGGCTTTTAGAGTGCTTTATGTGAGGAACATTGGTATTTCCATGGAAATCATCAGGAAAAAAAAAAAACAACAGTCTGTTCTGAGGCAATTTAGCAAATTAGCTATGTTTTATAAAATTTAGTTTTTCATCGCAGATTTTCCTTCCTCTTGAGGACATTTAGTCAGAAATAGGGTCCTTGTTCACTGAGAGGCTAATTATTTTTTTGTTACATATTTCCTTATTGCTCTCTGTCTGTGGCATTGTAACCTTCAGCAATGCTTAGCTTTCTGTGATCAGGATCTGCTCCTGCTGCAAGGAGAGGACAAATAAGAGTAGCTAACAAGGTTCAAGAAAGCTTGATCAATTTTTTCATAAATATATAGAAAAAAGCACTTAGCTTTATATCGATATGTTGGTGTGTACTATTATGGTCGCCTCAACAGCTGTAGCACAGTGAGACTGCAGAGGGAGAAGATGCCTCTTAGACAAACAGGAGCTGAATTAAAATTTAGGATGGTGCAAGTTCTTTTCAAGTAAATGCTTAGCTGTGTTTAAAAAGGAATATAACACACTTCGTGATTTAGTATCTGTTATGTTTTAATGCATGCAAGTCTCTTGACAGTGGTTGTGGTAGGAGCTTATACGCAAAAAAGTAAAAGTAAATCTCACCTTAAGCGTTTTTCAATTGAAACAGTGTTTAGTGGAGTTTGTGCGAAAGATTAAGTCTGATTCACCCCTTGTTGGGACTGAGCTGATGGACACAGAGATAGAGCGTGACCTGCTTTGAGCTATTGCAGCATTTGATCCCTTATGTATGATTTTGTTTGTTCTCTAGTATATAGCAAAATGCATTTCATACACTTTCATCCTCTATAGTGCAACGTGGGGTTGGCAGATATCTGTTGCCAGGTAGATGCTGCTTGGGAGAGATGCTGGATCCCTGTGTTAATCCTGCCTCATCTTCTGGTGCTGATCTGGCTTTTTTTTGTCTCCTGATGAGGATGTGAGTGAATGAGGTTTAAAAGTTTGGGTCTGTGGCGGGAAATTAGTTCAGCCCATGCTAGGCTCTTAAGCATTGGCTTAAATAACCCTAAGGCTAGCCTTAAAAGCCGTTCTGAATCGAGGGCATGCTGCCATGCTCTGCGTTACCAGGTTAATAGGTTTATTATGTGGTAGTCTGTTTCCGTAAGTTATGTCTTGTATTATTACTAATAATTAATACAGTTTTTATAGAAAAAAAGGCAAATCAAAATACTTCAAGCAGTATCAATCCCTTTCAGTTCCAGATGCAAAACCCATCCGTGCTCCATTTCACATAGTATTTTCTGAAGATTTACAGAGTATATTGTGCAAAGCAATTCAGAAATACATGGATAGAAATTCTATTTCCAGCAGTGAAACTTGTTCAAAAGCTGATAAAAAAGGAGAAATTTTTTTCCGAGCACCAAAGGCAGTCAATTTGGAACTTGAACAGTGACGTGGGAGGCAGAAGGTACATGTAGGCTGGCATGGGGCTCTTTGCCAGTGAGTGGGGAGAAATAAGGCAGCGCAGGCTCTCTTCAGGTTTTGCAGAGCAAATCTGAAGCAGATGTTCCTTAGCCCTGAGACAGTGCGCTATCCATGAGCACTAATCTAACCCGACCGTAATAGAGGCTGACCCTGCTTCTAATTCTACCCATCAAATGCAAAGAGACGTGTACAGAGGTGGCAAACCATGGGAGGGTTTTCAGCCATCTTGAGCTATTTGAAGTGTGATGGGCTAAACCATCCGTTGGGTTCCCTCTGCCGTCGAGGGAGAGTGACACCTCCAGACTGAGAACTGGAAAAGCACATGCCAAAATTGAGCATTCGTGTAGATGCATGAAGAGGATGTTTGTGGTTTACTGGAAATTACAGGTATCTGAGATGTGATGTAGATAGAGCAGTCAGTTCTCAGCAAGGGGCACTCAGGATTTCCCAGTGAGCTTAAGTGAAATGGGGGCCTTATTCTTTTAGGGTTTTCTTGGCTCTGGCCTCACATGTGCAACTGAATTAGACTGGACTCCCAAGCCAGTAATGAGCCTGTGCTGTGGAAGGACGAAACTCAGAGAGAAAGAAAGACTGAGACCCCTAAATAAAATCCCCCCAGTCTTGTTTAATAACTTTATCAATGATCTGGATGAGGGGATTGGGGGCTCCCTCAGCAAGTTTGCAGATGACACCAAGTTAGGTGGGAGTGTTGATTTGCTCGAGGGTAGGAAGGCTCTGCAGAGGGGTCTGGACAGGCTGGATCGATGGGCTGAGGTCAGTTGTATGAGGTTTAGCAAGGCCAAGTGCCGGGTCCTGCACTTTGGTCACAACAACCCCGTGCAACTCTACAAGACTGGGGAGCAGTGGCAGGAAAGCTGTCCGGTGGAGAAGGACCTTGGGGTGCTGGTCGACAGCTGGCTGAACATGAGCCAGCAGTGTGCCCAGGTGGCCAAGAAGGTCAATGGCATGCTGGCCTGTATCAGGAACAGTGTGGCCAGCAGGAGCAGGGAGGTGATCATGCCCCTGTGCTCGGCACTGGTGAGGTCACACCTGGAGTACTGTGTTCAGCTTCGGGCCCCTCACTACAAGAAAGACATTGAGTTGCTGGAGTGTGTCCAGAGAAGGGCAACGAGGCTGTTGAAGGGTCTAGAGAACAAGTCTTATGAGGACCGACTGAGGGAACTGGGGTTGTTTAGTTTGGAGAAGAGAGGAGGTTGAGAGGGGACCTTATTGCTCTCTGCAACTGCCTGACAGGAGGTTGTAGTGAGGCAGGTGTTGGTCTCTTCTCCCAGGTAACTAGCGATAGGACGAGAGGAAACAGCCTCAAGTTGCATCAGGGGAGGTTTAGATTGGACATTAGGAAAAATTCCTTTACTGAGAGAGTGGTCAGGCATTGGAACAGGCTGCCCAGGGAGGTGGTTGAGTCACCATCCCTGGGGGTGTTCAAAAAATGTGTAGAAGTGGCACTTCGGGATATGGTTTAGCTGGCATGGTGGTGTTGGGATTACAGTTGAACCTGATGATCTTAGAGGTCTTTTCCAACCTTAATGATTCTATAATTCTCTAACCCGATACTCAGATGGCCAGTGCTTTTTTAAGGCAGTGGAAGATACTGCTTTCTTAGTACTTGTGAAAATCAGGCCACTTGTTCAGAGACTAGCATTGGGAACCTGTTTATGAAAGTCTTGACCTAAATGCCTTATCCATTGTGTCTGCATTTTTTTTCCTGTGGGAAAAATAATGAACTGCAAAAATTAAAAGGGAAGTTGGCAAAGTCCTGCTTGACCCACTCGTCAGGGCACAGGCTGAACAGGATTCAATCCCTACTGCTGGGCACAGTGCATTCCTCTTGCACCCCCCTGCCGTTTTGCTCTCAGTGGGACAATGATTTTCTAAATATTCATATGTATTTGGTTAGGACTATAACATTTCAGAGGGACTAATTTCAAACAACAAAAGAGACTAAACTTATGCCTGCTTCACGAGATCCTTCACTGACCCGTGGAGCAGGAGCTCCCTGAGGAGCATGCACTTGGCTCTTTCTCTCTCTTGGCACATCTCTGTTACAATTTGTTGACGTTCTCAGGACAGCGTTTGTGTAGCTGCCCCACTTTTGAAGGGCTGAAATATTTTTCTAGCTCTCCATGGCTCCTTTCATCCTTGGCCTATCAGCCTGGGAATAAAATAGGCCTTTCTTTACCTGAGGCCCTTGGAGGATGCTGTAATATGTCAGGTGTGGGATGGCATCGTCTTCCCCAACACCTCGTGCTGCCTCCTGCACCATAGGCCTGGAATAAATATCCAGCTGCTCTTCCTGCAACACAAAGCACCTCCACATGAATGCAATAAGATAAATGCTTATCTGTGTCTCCTGCTGACTGCCCAAATGATGGGCCGTGTTCACAAAATCATTACCTATCATCATTTGTGCCGTTGCCGCGTGCCAGCTGCATGTCTGCCGCAGCTCACCTAACCTTGGCCACCGAGGACGGTGTGGACTGAATACATATTTCACAGCGAAAACTGAGGATGCCCTGCAACGAGGAAGGTTTAACCGGGGCTTTGTTGTATTCCCATCTTGCTGTATGGCAGAGAGAGAGAGGCGGTGTGGGGAATTTTGCTGACACAGTTGTCATATTGTCAGCAATCAGTTGGAAAGTTTTGTTCAATGAAATGTATTCTGCCCTTTGAAGGATGCCCTTGGCTTCAAGTTGGGCTATTAGAGGACTGAGTGTCTCATAATTTACTTTTTTTTTTCCTAGTATGCTCTGTTATTGCTGGCAGAACCAGGTCTTTGCCTTCAGTTCTGACAGAGCACACCTAACTTAAAGAAGTTCAAATTACAAGCATTTTTATGGGTATCAATTTTGGTTTCACTTTTTTTTTTTTAAATCACTTTTAAAGAATACTATTTATAATGAGACAGATGTTTTGAGTGCAAATCTTCTATCATGCCCTTTTTCATGTGCTATTTGATCAGATGCAGTTAACTAATTGTAATTTGTTTTGTGGAGGAAGAAGAGTATATACAAATATACACACACAAACACAGCTAGTTCATCTAGCAGTTCTGGGGGTGGGGAAATGAATGTTGTTTCCACCCTGTAATCAGACTTTAGCACTTGCCTGCTGGTTATGGTTCTCCAAAGGTGAAGAAAGTGGTAATTCAGCAAATATTACCACTGGGATGTAGCACATCAGCCAGAAAGAAGGCTTTTTTTCTCCTCTCCCTATACCCTGCTGTGCGGGGTTCTGCAGAAGGAAAGATGTTGATAAATGTTAGGAAATGCCTGGGACATTACGAGCTTAATTTGCACTTGGTGCTCAGGTGGGCTTCCTTCGGTCCATTAGACCTCTACCTGGAATACAAAAAGGTTTGTCAGGAGAATTTGAGACGTATGCTGGGGATCTGCAGCCCTGGGCAGAAGGGCCCTATAGGTGCCCCTCCTGCACAGATGCACCTAAGAAAAGCAATTTAAAAAACCCCATGGCTCTAAAAGCAGCTGAGCCTCGATCTTCCCTGGGGGTCTGCATGCAGACGAGGGCAGGACCTGGCTCGAACAGAAAATACCACTGAAGCTAATCTGGGGCTTTGTTGGGCTGCCCCAGTTTCCAGGGCTGCCCTGGGCTGTGTGGCAGCACTGGGGAATGAGTTGATGGGTGAGCGACAGTGGCGATGAGCTCCTGCCCTGGTGAAGCCAGGGAGCTGCTGCAGGTCTGCTCCATCGCTATCATGTCTTCTGGGCATGGTCACTGCAGGGTTAGCAGGGAGTGATCTCCCACTCCTCTCAGGTCTACTTTTTCCTCTCTGATAGGAAAACCCTAAGTGGTAACACCCTGCATCTCAAGGTAATCCTTAAAACAAAATATAAATGAGAGCTGAAGGCACCACCGCACACTGTAAATTGTGGCCAGTGGACTTTGAGGGGAGAGGGGAGAGTCAGATGTCCAGTCAAGGAGGTATCCAAAATTGTTGGCATTGAGAGTATCCTTGGTTTTGGAGTTAAGGGAACAGAGAGCTGAAAGGCGGGTGTGAGGCTGAGGAAAGCTCCAGACTGGGATGTATTTGCCAGTAGAGGCTCTTCTGGGAAAGGAAAGCAAATGGAAAACAGTGGAGAGATAAAACTGGAAGGAGCAGCTCATTACTCAAGGGGCAGACGTAGAAGTGGTTTGTAGGCAATGACAGGTGAGACAGGCAGGGGTAAGTTTTGGAACTGACCCAGGATGATGAAAAGAGCTAAAAATAGTGATTTAAGACCACTTTTATTGGAGGTGAGCCAGCACCATGCCCAGAGAGCTGTAATGCAGGTTGCATATGAATAAGATTTTATTCAATGTACAGGGAGAGAAATCTGGGTAAGAGGGAGATTGGGGGATTTCTTAATGTTATGCTGAAATTTCAGTAGGGATCCTATTACCTGCAAGGGCTCAGCTTCACCAGCGCAATGTTTCTGTTGGCAGATGAAGGCAATATAACACCACATTTCCCACTTGGAGGATCCCTGCAGAGAAATTGTCTCCAAAGGAAAAATGTTCAGTGACACTGGCTTAGCTCATACTGCTTTCAACCAGCCGGGCTGGGCTTTAAGATTTAGATACTATGAAAAAGATAAAAACAACTAGAAAGACTCGACTTATATTAATTGTAGGAGGAAGGAATTGTTAAGCGAGGTTGGTCCTTGTGCTTGGCTTCATTCTCATTTTACACCCCCTGCATCCTTTTTCCCTTGTTCCCCAGCTCTGTCCCATCTCATTCAACATGCGCTCAGGCTGGCCTGGGTCCGTTCTGCTGTGATTTTGTTTTTTATTTAGGCAAACACCAGAGTGTGGACTTGCCTCAGCTTGACAGAAAGGGACACATAATTTTCTCTTATATTGTTATCGGAGTCCTGCACGCTTCAGCTGGCAAACAGATTGTCAAACATCCTTGAACAACATTTGCTCAGATTGCAAAAGAGCAAAGAAATCTAGTATCTGCTTTTAGATACAGTTCCTTCCTTGTATGTTTTATTTGCTTTTCTTTGCACACACTTAAAATTTCCTTTCTATTGACCATATTCAGCCTAAGTTGCTTAGTGAGATCTGTTATCCAGTGAGTGCTTTCTCGTGTTTAAAAGTTCACAGTATTGAGAGCTGTTTTTTCTGCTTATTTCCACCCCTTTCCCTCAGTGGTGGTGAATGGCAGTGAATAGTAGCTCCTCTCAGGGACAAACATCCCCATCCCCACCCAGAACAGCGCCTTACCGAAGACAGAATCTCAGCTGGGAAGCGTAATTCACATTGCTTCCCCTGGAGCTGAAATGGTGCATGTTGCTGAAATAAAGTTGCATCTCCCTTAGTTGCAACCCATTGCCGCGCTGGAGTCTGTTTGACCAGGCATCTCGGTCTCTATGAGATTTCTGTGCACTCTGCTCTGAACAAGAGCTGCAGACAGCGATGATTTAACTGAATCAGTGGCACTGTTTTAGCTCAAATATGAAGTTTAATAAGGGAAAATAGCTTAATTTGGAAAGGCATTTTGTAGGCCAGGGGGACTGACCTTGTACGAGTGACTGCTGCCAAGAGGATTAGGGAGTTGTATGTTGTACTCACAAAAGCACTGTGGACACGCTGAGCTTGGCGCAGAAGACGGGAAGAGTGGTCCCTTCAGTCCAGTACCTTGTCTGAGCTTCAGACTTTGCAGAAAGAGATTCCTCGGGGAATAACCGGGATTGAGAGAAGGGCTCGGTCTTTCGCATTAGCCAGTAATTTCCTCATACAATACCACAGGAGGATCAAAGCCTTCCCCATCCTTCTCTTGTTTTACTGTAGTCCTTGGCGCATTTCGGCACGTCCCAGGAGTGTGTTGTGGACTGTGATGAACGGTGTCCTCTGCCGGAGGAGAAGGAAATAAGGACATCAGGTTGTCTGATCGGGGTGGAGCTTTCCCTGCCTCTCCCCACCAGTCTGTTCTTAGCATCCGTACTGTAGTTCTGGATTGTCTGGTTATCCATGGAAAAGCTTAAGCCTTTCCCAGCACCAGCTAAACACCTGAAGGAAAGGTGAGCAAATAGTTGAGATGCTTGCAGTTTCTTTGTGTGCCTGAGATTTGCTGTAAGAGACACTGTGTTTTTCAGGAGACAAAGTCAGAAGTTGCTTGCTGTTGGGTGGCACGATTTCCAGCCGAGGCTCAGGCATGGAAATGTTGATAGAGCAAAGGCAATGGTGTTGCAGGAACCTGTAGGCTCCTGCTGTCATCAGTGCTGTGAGGCACCTCCAAAGAGCACCTCGGGTCGTAGGCAAATTGAACGGCTTTTGATGCTACCTTTTCCTGTCCATGGACTGGCTGACTTAGGTTCCTAAATCAAATATCTTTTTTTTTTTTTTGTCTCTCTTCAAGCAAAGTCACATTCTTCTCTGCCTTGGAACAATCTCTGCAGCAGCTGAACATAGCTGGCGAGCAGCTTGCCACTGCAGTGCTTAACACTTGTAATTTCTATTTTGCTAAGCAGCTCCAGGTTGGCATGTCAATGAACTCTATCAATGGTCAGTCAGCCTCTAGCATCTTAAAAAAAAAAAGAAAAAACACCAATAACTAATATTTATTTGAAGGTTTAAACATTTCTTGATCTGCTTAGTGCTGACCACGAGGGTCTATCAAAGATGACCATCTTCCTCCCTTTCCATCTCGAGCCTGACAACCATACTAGAAAGTCTGTTATTTCCTTCAGTTCCAAATGAGTTCAGTGTTATGCTCTGTTTTTTCTAGTATTCCTGGCCTGGCAGATTTCCTCTCATTATAAATTATTCTGTCTGCTTCAGCTGCATGCTTTTTCTCATTTACATTTAAGATAATGGAATAAGAGTTGCTTTTGATGACATAAGTGAGCTAGATTTTGGGTTAGCGTTATTATAAAATGAGAGTTCTGACTGGATAATGAAAAATATTGGGGATTTTGAGATTTTTAGTACCTGTAAAACACTGCAATGACTAGAAAAACCAATATACCTCTTCCCTGCAAATTGATGAAACTTCTTGATGCATGCGCAGAATGTGAAAGGCTCAAGGCTAATAACATTACAGATCTCAACACATGTACTAAATGGTCTGCTGTAAAATATTCACAAAACAAAAACATTTCAACATATTTGACACTGAAGAGGGGGAAAATTAATATTCGCTGTAGACTGGTGTATTTATTTTTATGTTACCTATGAGAGCTATAAAATGAGGTTTAAGCTGTGTGCTAGAAGCATACAGTAGCTCTTTAGCCCTGTATTGTAGCAGTGGTTTTATCCTATACTTAAAGTAATATCTCTAAGTATACAAGGGTCTCTGCTGTATTTCAGAATCAAGTACAAATTGCTTGACTTCCCCCCCCCCCACTGGTTTTCTGTTATGCTTTTGAATCTTGCAGTCATATGAAGATACATTCACATTTAACTAGACAACAGGTATATTTTTTAAGATATGTGCATTGGACCAGGTGAGACTT
>Ga0065711_1007947_pt1 | contig 13778 bp, 4 predicted proteins | sample Hoacrofraction12_FD_59098 | JGI IMG/M metagenome (GOLD analysis project Ga0065711, IMG submission 59098) | Hoatzin crop microbial communities from Cojedes, Venezuela - Epithelial fraction 12 v2 (version 2) | ecosystem: Host-associated > Birds > Digestive system > Esophagus > Crop | place... | reverse complement strand
CCCCCCCCCCCCCCCACAAATTCAACAATCCTTTTATGGATAAAGGAGTTACTCATGAGTTGCTTTTTGCTGTTCCTGCAGCCAAAACTGAAATATACTAAGCGTGTTCCCCATGTGTATACATTTACCACACATTTTTCATAACTTCATGCGATACTGTGTATTTGGGGGTGATGGATGCATCTGCCTTACCTTAATCTATCAATTACTGCTCTGTATAAAGCTGCTCTATTACATTTTGGTTCATGCTGATATTGAGGAGGCTGCTTTTGTTGCTTAAATGTGAGTTCTTAATAGCTTGTACTTGTTTCATCTTGAGCTGTGACAATTTATGATTTGCCATTCAAAAAGACAAATGAAAGTTTATTGCAAGTGGTTATGGAGATAGAACTAGCTTTGAATTCAGTGGCAAGATAAAGTAGTAGCTCTGAATCAAAGGTCAGATAATTAATCTGTGGTGAGCTACAGAAAATAGTTTGTCCTGGTTTTATACTTTCTGGTTAAATTCAGAGATCTTCTGGTTAAATTCAGAGATCTCTCTGAGACAGAAAGAATCTCCCTGCCAAGACATATCTCTCTCTCCCATTTAGGATCACTGTTTTATTAGATGCTTAAAATTTAGCATCGTGGACAGGCTGAATGAAGTTGGAGGGGACCTCAGGAGGTCTCCAGTCCAACCTCCTGCTCAGAGCAGGGTCAGCTCTGAGGTCCAGTCAACTCTTGAATAAAATCCAAGGATGGCACCTGCGCAGCCTCTCTGGGCAACCTCACTCATTGCTTAAGATGCAGTTCTGATTGCTCCTCGGAAAGCAATACATTACCTTCCCTATAAAAGCTTTTGCATATTTATCCATCTTCCCTTTGCTTTGGTACCTTAGCTACATTCTAGCCACAAAGAGCCAATACGCACTCAAAAATCTATTTCTTTACATTTGGACAAAGGCAGATTTTAATCTTTTAAGCAGTGTGCAAAGCTAGAAGATGGAGAGCAGACTTAATCTTCATTCCTACAGCAGAATTTTATGTAATTCCGTATTACAAATAACACTTGGCAATTCTTGTACCTATGTTCCATATATATGTGAGAAAACCCCTTAGTTCTTTGAAACCGTTTTTCAGCAGAACAGGAAAACAATTACAGCAAAATTTTAAAATTATTCATACCACAGCTGTGCAAATAAGAACTGATTATCATAGCTGTTTTAGTGTGAATAGAGGAAGTGATTAATGAAGGCTTCTCAGTAACATGCAAATGTTTTATGGTGTAAGTCACAATGAGCTATGCCTATTTAATAGAAGCAGTAGCAATAAGTGAAAATAAGTTGAGCTTCATCAGCGTATTCAGTTAGCTGAAAATAAAACTTTATTTTTTAACGGATTGGAAACAATTTTTGAGCTGAAAGGCTCCCTTTCTCCCTAACTTGGAGGTAATGTAAATGTCAAACACTAGTCAAAAGGTATACCTGTTATCTGGTTATTAATTGACAGCCTCCTGAGCAGTAACTCTTGGCATCCTTTTATCTTGCTGTGAGACTGGAGGCCGATCTCTTCAGAACCTGTCAATGTCACTCCTCTGTCAGGCATTTGAGGTGCTTCACTGAAGAGATTGAGGCTGCTCTTCGTCCATTCCATTGAACATAAAGACCAACCTGGGTTATGTGATTAGCATATCTCAATATAACGGTATTATGTAATAAACAATGCAAAATATATTTCATAGTCCGTTAGCTCTTCATTTTGATTTACAGGGATGAGCAAGTGAAAGGAAAGATGGATGCAGAAGTAAAATAAGCTTGGTTTCACCAGCTCACAGAAGCTGCTCAGTGGCAACTTTCTGGCTATCAGAATTTATGCTGCTTTGCTACGCCTACATGTGCAGCGGCAGTGACAGTAAACGGCTCTCTTCCAGTATGCTTCTCTTTCAAACTTTTATCAAAAAAAAAAGAAAAGAAACTGAAGCAACATTTTGTTTTGTAAAATAATCATAGAAGTTACAGCCTCTTATTTAAGATGACCCACCTCAGACTTGTAAAGAATACACTTCCCGGGCCAGATCAACAAACTTCCTACAAATCTCTGGGCATGTCTGTACTGCAGAGTGAAAAACAGTAAAATCTGGCCATAATGGGAAATGCAGCCTCATAGGATACACCACCTCGAGTTCTTAAGCAATGCCACTGCTCTGCTGTGCCAACAGGACAGCAGGGTCGTATTGATTTCTGGACCGTACTGGCTCCTACCATGCCAAATCTGAGCAACTGACTGTACCAATGGACAAAAATGGGGCTTATCTTTAACATGGTGGGTTTTCTGACTCTGACTATGCAAAATCTTAGCTTGCTGGGTCAAGCTCATCATGTAACATGAGTTGGCACGTCTGATGCCCAATTAACCCTGACTGTTAGTTGATGTGATTTTATAATCATTCTCTTATTTACAGAACCCTGTGAGGTTGTCAGGTGTTGAAAAGAAGAGTGGGTTTCCTTCTTTCCCTAATTGTAACTTGTGAATCTCACTATGTACTCCATGAAAGGAACACAGGTGATACACCGGTGATGCAAAGTTAGCCAAAGATGTACAATAAGGCTATTAAATCACCATTGTTAATGATTCAAATAATAGCCACATACTTGTATTTTAGACATGGTTTGTCTCATGCAAATGTTTGGAAGATTATAACTTCAGTAGATAGAATATTTATAAATAAAAAGTACTAAGTTGAGTGTTTTGACATTAATTCATAAGCTTGGCACAATTCTGCACATATGCTGTTGCACTGTGTGCAACAACATCAAAAAAGACTTTGGTGTGAAGGTACAGGGGCATTCACTGAGCAAATGCAGTATTTCCCAGAACAGAGGAGCAGGATTTGTCTCGTAGGCCTATCGTGTATGAATCAAAAGGTGCTATTGCTACATGCAAGGTGGAAAATACGAAGGTAAAATACCTGTACAACGAAGTATACCAGTGATTTTTCCTTTTTAGTCAGGTCAGTGAGCAGAGTTCTGAATCCTTTCCAGGATACCGTAGAAAACATAAGAAGTTGGAAAATTAGCCAATAAGTCCTGAATGTGCACTCAGGCAAGTCCCCTTTGACAGAAGTGGGGGCTGCAGGACCACAACATACTGTCTTACTTCAAGCCAAATGCAGTTTTTCTTTGAAGAAACTGTTGTATCCTTTTCAAACTGGTTTAGAATCGCAGTTGTCTTTTCACCTGTGGAGCTTTCTGTGCAGACTGCACCATCCTCCAGTAAAGGTCTACGCTGGGAGGCAGGGCAGGCTGTTCAATGCAGCAGATCCTGGCTTGGGCTCAACTACAGACTTGGCAGGAGCGAGGAACCGTGGCCACGCAAGGAAGTGCGTGCTCCTAAAGAGGAGACTTCTTCTGCAGTAATTCTCTGTTCCCGGCTGCGTGTGGAGCAGTGTTCGGGCCACAGCAGAAGCTGGGGGCCGGGACCAGCTGGCTGGCCGGCTGCGTGTGGCGGAGCAGCTGGCAGGAGAGATCTCCTGTCTTTGGGAATCCTATCCCTCACTTCCCACTGAGTGTCTTGCTAGTGCATCTCTGATGCAGGAAAGAAAAATATAATGCACTTCTTAAAGGATGCTCCCCTCTGCATGATATCAGTCTGATTTCCAGACTCTAATTTCAGAGAGCGGTGACGCTTAGGATTGCACCCTGTCTTTTGTGCAGCTGGGATTCTTGACTGGACAAAGTGCTGAGCAACCTGAGGTAGCTATGAAGCTGGTTTTGGTTTTGGCATAGGGAGAACAAAATGACCTCCAGCGCGCACTTCCAACCTAAACTATCCTGTGACTCCTAAGTGTCATTAATTTTAATTAAGGCTTTATGTAGCTGAAGCAAAACAGAACAAGCCATGCTGCTTTATTGTGTGAAATGCAAAGGATATTTTTCCAGTGGAACAAATTCCAGTGCTGCTTTTCAGATTTTGCTGTGTCCCTTCTCATCAGTCTGTCATTTTGGTAATGTTAGTAGCAAACTAGTAGATAGGTTTCTCGTCTGTCAGGGCTCATTTCAACTCACTTCCCAAATTTGAAAAAGAATACTTATGGACAAGTCAACTAAAGCTATTCCTTCAAATAATTTATGCTGAATATCTTTAGAGAGAACATAAAAGTATTACTTTTGAAAGATGCAAATGAATATTTTATGTCATTTTCAGTTAATCTGAGTATATAAAATTTTCAATTTTTATGACTTTTACACAAAGCTAATTACAATACCTTGTGAAGACAGCTTTAAAAATCAATGTAAAAAATAACAGTTACACATAACTGAAAGAGAAGCAAAAAGTGCAGCCACAAGCTATTACACATCTAATGAAATTTGATTTATTGCTGAAGTCTTCTATTACCTTCTATTATTAAACCATAAAGAAGGTCCCCTAAGTTTAATCTGAACTGGAAAAGACACATTCACGTGCACATATATATGACATTCCAGGCAAATATATACACTAAAGGAACATTGTGAGAGTTAAAGCTCCCAGAAGAAAATTTAAAATGATGATTTCCACAACTCTGAAGTCAGCATGATGTATCTGTCAATAAATTATAAAACGTGTGCTTTAAAATGTTCATTAACTGTGGAAAAGACAGGAATTACAGTTTTTTAGCACTAGAACATACACATATAAATTCAATCCTAGGTATTAGCCTAGCACATTTCTTTGGTTCCAATGATACTAGCCACTCAAAAATCCAAGGAAGTACAGTCCCAGAGAAATACGTGGTCACTGAACACTCAAGTAACTGCAAAGTTTTGGTTTATATCTGTATATGAAGAGATTCAAATATGCATATTTCTGGAGCTTTGCACCTGTGTATTGAAGTGATTGCACATAATTAGAAATGTGATTATCAAATATGTTTTCACATACCGCATATAATTAGACTTACAGAAACACACTACATTTAGAATATTTTAATGTAGATAAACTTTGAGGGCAAAAATGAAGTGTTATTAACGAAATGCAAATTGTTTAACCCTTAATGTGCTAACTTCTGCTAATGGTATCTCCTGTATCCTTGCGCTTGTACAGGGGTTCCCAGCCGTGCAAGTTCACCACTGCAGTGAAGTAAGAGCTGGTGGGATGTGCCATGCAGGCTTTTTTACCCCTCCCTAGTGCTGCTGGAGCAGGGATGTGCAGTTCCAGGCTAGGGGACACTGAAGACGCAGGAAGAAAAAGAAAGCAACAGGATTAATGCTAGATGTATGCTGTCTTGATGCATACTCTTTTGAATATCTTTGTCACTGAAATAAAACGGTCATGCATCTAGACATATTTGGTTAACCTCTAAGATTATAGACAGGTATACATGGTAGTCACATATAGCTAATATCTCATCTTAAAGCAAGGGAAAATTATGTTTATCTATTAGTTTGTAATAAAGCTAGGTTTCTGACTGGAAATGCCGGCCTTATTTTGGTTTTCTGTTATCCTTTGATTGTGACTTCCTAGATCAAATTAAATTAAATCAGATGTATGCTGCCTGCACTGGTTATTCACATTTGTTAAACTGCTGTTCATACTATAATTTTGATAACTCTGACAGTTATCGTAAACAATTTACTGTATTAGGCTGGTATACTTAGGCCTTCTGAAAGGGTTAAGATTAAATGATAGGTCTACTCTCTGATACTAAAGAATGAAAAATGAAATCCTGCCTGCTAGAGGCCCCAGAAAACTTTTCCAAAAGAGGCTTTCTTAAAGTCTTTCCAAAAGAAAGTGTAAGGTCCTATTTTCTCCACATTTTTTCTATAAACTTGGGGTTCTCAAGCACTTCATTAAAGGAATGCAATTATAAAATCTCTGGACAACTCATATCCTACTGTTTCTTAGCAGTTGGGAGAGGGGATGATAATGATGTAAAAAACATCTATTTAATAAAAAAGTTTTACAGCATGTGAATTTTTATGTTAAAAAGCTCAACTGAGAATATTTTAATAGCTGTTAATTCAGTTATGCTTGCTGTCTTCTCTTACCAGTGCAATTCTTACTCTTTTTCAGCTCTCCTTTTGCCACAAAATGATGTACAATGTTGGTAGTTTGTAGGTACATGCTTTTCCTCACTAAACCAGTTCAACTTCAGGTGCCCTTAGACCTCTTGTCCAAACAAGCTCCTTTGACCAACCTGTATTTTGATCTCCTTTTCTGCCAGCTGGAGAATTATCCCCCCCACTTTTTGCTGATTCTTAATCCAAACAAACACTCAAGCAATCTTCACCTCAGTTCTCCCTCTGAGTATACAGTTTATTAATCTCAAACCTGTCACAGTGTTGAACAATTTTTCTTCCTTCTCATATATCTTACCTGGTCGTTGGTCTGTCACAGACAGACTGCAAGGCCAACAGATCCTTCCCTCTGCTGAGGGTTAGGTGAACTATTCGTATCTTGACATTTGCTGGCACAATTTGCCATTATATAAAATTCCCACTTCTTACCGTAATAACAGTTCCTAGCATACTTTAATCTAAGATCATAAGATAAATTAGTGCTGGAGGCAGATGTCTCAAACCAAGACTTCAAACTGAGTATGAGTATCTAACCCGTCATCTACAGTACTATTAACTTTTCTGCACTGTAACATTTTATAGGTCAGCCAGATTTGAGGTAATAAGGGTAATTCCACTGCAACTCCAGCTGTGAAATAACTTACATCTCTTCATAACTAAACCTGAATTCCTCTCAGCATTTTCCAGAAGTCCAGCTGAACTTTCGACTGATTTCACTGATCTTGGTAGGATAATTTAGAGAATAAATATTACCATTCATACAATTTATGAAGACACAAAAAGACAACGTTAAATCTTTGTATGGCTATACGTTAGGGAAGAATCACTGATTACATGCCTTTAGGTGCTTCTTATGGAACGACAGGTGAATACGAAAGAGTCAAGAAAAATCCCCAAACAAAAGTTGGAGTCCTTCTCAGAAGGGGCTGAATTGTTCTAAAAAATCCTGTAGCAGCACATAAAAAAAAAGCACCGTTCTTGAATTCAAACTTCAAAGTACCCAGGTTGGCTTGCTGAAATGAATCCAAGAAAGGTCTAGTAAGAAATAGTGGCAACCTAGGAAGCTATAACGGCTCTGAGTTTGCTGTGATTTTCAGTAAGGACTTGGAGGTCGGTTGGAAAAGAAAGGTTCAGATTTGCAGACAGCTGTGAAAGCCAGATAGGGGTGCTAGAAGTTGAGCCTGAACTACCATTTGCAATACTTTTCTCCATTTTCCGTCTGTATCCCACAGAGATCAGATGAAAGAGATGAAAGAGTCTGAGATCAAATACTACAGAAATATTTTTTTCCATCTTGGAGAGGGAAACTTCTTGGAAGATTTTATGTTGTAGCTATTGAGCCTTTTTTGATTTTGTTTTGCTTTTTTGTTTTTGCTGTTTTTATACATCACATCCCAAAGCTGAAAAGAAGGGGGCAGAGGCCTAGTGGATCATTTCTAATATTACTTCAGATTTATTTCTCACATGACACTAAAGTTTCTAGACTTTATACAAAGTTGTGGTGGGAATTTGGATCAAGTTAGACCATGTCTACCCATAGCACATCTAAAAGTCAGTCCTGAAGCAAAAGACAAGATATGGCCTGAAAAAAAGTTTGAAACCTTAGTAATTGTCTTCTAGACACAAGCAGAGGTACTCAAGATAAACTACTGGTGGGATAAACTATGTTTGATGGGGACTTGCAGATTAAGATCCCCTGAAACGAAGCAAAAGGTTTTCATGTGATAGTAGGAGGAAGAAAATATTGCTGTGATGTGTATCACCAGGTGGCAGTGTTACACAGTCTTGCAATTCCTATACATTATGAGAAATTTTGGGATCTTGGGAGGAAAACTGATAGGGATATACATCAGTTATGGCTAGGTGGAAGGAAGCATGTAGCAGTTTCAGAAGAGACAGATTTCTCTCTGCGTTGAAGTCCCTGATCACAATCAGTTCTTTGGAGGAAGTTACAATGGGGGAACTCGGGCATTGACTTGGACACCTTAATCCTTAAACAAGGGAATTTATTGCATCCTGTTAGAGTGTTCGTTACTGGGAAAAGCGAAAGACCATATGCAAATGCAGTAGCATCCTTCACATGATTGACAGTGACTGAGTCTGTAGCATTTCTTCTTGTACCCGAATCTGGAAAAATAAATGTAGATGTGGTACGGATGATATGCCTTTGACCTGTGATAAGTCCACAAAAGCTGCTCTACACTCTAGAGTTTGCATCATAAATATTGCAGGATTCACAAGGCTGAGGGCTGCAAGGAATGTGTGTAAGTGTGTCTAAGTTTGTCGGAACGGAAATGGGAGAGCAATTTGCTGTGTCTGTCCTGCTAAATGCTTTCCTCAGGCTGTCTTCACGTTGCAGATTCCAGTTGTAGAGAGCGTGCACAAACAGCCCTGGGATTACAAAAGAAACACCCTGCATTTAATACTCTTTGCCTTCTCCCTTTGGTGCAGGACCAGCATTTGCTGGCAGTCATTTGATATTGCAGCCTGCAATAACTGGAATATTTGTAACTCCACTCGAAGTTATCTTCCCACTCACCGGCTCTGCTTGGTATTTTGTGCAGCTGCACAGGTCTTTTCAACAGCAGCCAGAGGCTCCTTGGCTGATTTGCAGCCACTGGTCATCCCTCGCGTCCTGCTTGCTACAGCTCTGACGATAGCTGGATACCAGCAAGGCTCGCCATTGCTTGTCCCTGGTGCCACGCCATTCTCCAGGCAGCGGACTCCAGTAAGCCCCGTAAGTGGTCCTACCTGCCAGGGATTTTCTTTGCTAGCTAATGTACTGTAACTTCAGCCTGAGTTTTGTAAGGTAAGTTGGCTATGCCACAGCACAAAAGGCAAGAGAGAATGCAGATTTTTCTTCCTTAAATTAAAGACTGCAAACGCTCAGTGGCATTGTCTACGTTAGTAAACTAAACACATTCAGGAACTGTCTTGGATACTGAGGCCAGATAGCGTGCCATGGTCTGACCTACATCGAAGCTGTAATCTCGGTGACTCGGTGCTGCTTGGGAATGATTTCTGGAATGGTTTGACTCCCAAACCATGTTGAGGAGGTGTTTGGGAGAGTGCTATTTGACGCATGCCTGGTTAGAGCATTTTCTCATTCTTTACTCTGCTAGATGAACATGTTGCAAAGCGCAGGAGTGATCCGAGGTGGTGGTTCACTTGATACACACTGTGAATCTAAGAACTGGCTGCAATGGTGCAAGAGCAAAAGATGACCAAGTTTATGTGGTAGAAAGGAGATCTACCTACAAATACCTAGTTTTGTCACTGATCTAAAAAATCTAGCACAAAGTTTTCAGAAATGTTCCTTTTTCAGGAAACTATCTTCCCAACAACTGTAGCAAAAAAAAAAAAATAAAAAAAAATTGTAATATTTCTATGAGCAGTTATATAGTTTTAAACAAAAGAAAAAATAGTAGAACGCTTGAAGTGATTTAAGATGCTCTGGTTGTCCTAGGTCATTGTCTTACATGGGTGGAGTTACGAATATTCAAAGCAGAATGTAGCTGATTCTTTCTCTCGTAGGGAAAACATGCAGCAATGTGTAAGGAATGACTTCCAGAAGCCACTGCATATGGACTGGCACAGACAAGACATTGACTGCAAACATTGCTTCTATATTCTCTGCGTTCTGACTAAAGGAAATAAAAGGGGGTCCTAGGTTTAATAAAGTTATGACATCCAGAAAAAGAATGGCAAGCAGAAGTGAAAATTAACAAGCCTTATAATGAGTTGCAGCTTTACAAGAAGGTGGGCTGGTGACAGTATCACGCACAAACTGCTTTAAAAGGAAGAATACAGCACTCAGCGTACCATTGAAATAGAAGGTTCAGTAAGAGCACATGCTAAAATTTAATCTGACAAAAATAAGGGAGGTTTATACTATAAGCCTTGGAACAAATTAATCCAGAGAGATGACTGAAGTTAACATGAGTTTATTAATTTAACAATTTTTATCTTTGTCACAAGGGAGAGAGCTGCGACTTGCTGTACAATGAAAAATTGGTTTATTGGAAATCTCAACTGGCTAGAAGTGTTGAAACAGCTCAGGTCAAGCGGTGATAAATAATTTAAAGAAACCAGTGTGAGGTAGGTGTCACTTTAATTTTACATTAACAGATCTATTAGATGTTAACCTTGTCAGACAGGTAATTGCTAAATGAAATCATACTTTTCTACCTTTGGTTCATAATATCATTTGCTTACTCATGCATTTTGTACAAACCTTGATGTTGGCACTGACACTGCTTCACGTGCCCGTTGCTTCAGACTAGCAAATATTGTATTGACCTTTAAAATAAATGGTAAGTATGCCAATTTTTATTTTTAGCAACTCGGAAAATGGGTTGAGTGTTACCTTGGAATTGGAAAGGAGAAGGGACACACTGTGTTGGAATTTTAAAATAATTTTGTGTGCACATTTTCACAGGTCAGCATGTCTCTGGTAGACATGACAGTGGAGTTGGCATGTAAATTTTAACAGGTGAAGGTATTCTGCCTGAAATTGTTACGAGGAATAGGTAATTTGAGGATTACTTTATTCGAATGCTTGGTGAATTCTGAGTTATATGCTGACAGCATGGGATCTTGGAGAATTGATAAGTTAGAAATAAGAGATTCCTAAGTCTTGCTTGTAATTGTTTTCTTTTGAAATCCACAGAAACAACATAAATTTTTTAAGAGTATCTCAAAACTAGCTTGTAACTGACTTTGGACTTTCCTTGCAGTTAACCTCTCTCTGGAGATTTACAGATGAGTTACAGTTGAAATGGAAAATGTTGGGATTGAACAGTGTTTGCAACTTCTAGGGCTTCGTTTTGAACCTAGTTGTGTTCCCATTAAATCAATGGAAGCATGACCATGTTTGAAATGACCCTTATCATCACTTCATCGATGTTAATGAGTTACAGCCATTGACTTCTAAAGAAACTAACTGATTTTATCACAGCTTAATCTCACAGGGCCTTGCACAGTAACGTGGACCTCTAGAAAGAGAACATAAAATGCTACCAAATGAAAATGCTACTGGATGAAAATGCTGCTTTCTTTGTGTGGGGATGTTTTGGCTCTGCTGACTATCGTGAGACTCAGGTTCACTCTGGAGACTCCAACTCTTCTTCAAACTAGGGCGACGTGCGGTATAACTTGGGGTGTAACTGCACGCCCTGTATGCAGTTGGGAAGAACTGGGTGGGGGTTGTATGTGCCGTGGGTTGTGACTCTGCGTAAAGCATGGCCTGCAAACTGTCATTAAGAATATTAAAATTTGTAAGTAAAAGCCTGTCTTTGAAAGCTGCATGAACACATTAATTCATATGGGCCTGCAAGTACTTTTTGCTAGTTTCAGAAGAATGAGAGTTAAAAGTCAAGTTTTTAATCTAAACTTCATTATAAATATTTTTTACTTCTCTTGTATGTCCTTTCTGTCCAGTAAAAAATATTTTTTGCCAGTCTTCATGAGCGAGTAACTGTCTTGAGCAAGTTTAAATAAATAAGAATTTTAAATTTAACTGAAATTCACAATTTATCTGTTTAGCAAATTTAGCTTTGATCTCCTTTTCATGGAGATGAAGGTACAGTGTCAACAATCTGGTCTTTAATGAGAAAATCTTAAATTATAATAACATTTCTGTATCTTACTAAAAGCATTATGAGGGATACTTCAGTCTAAATCCTTTAGGTGTGCTTTTATTACAAATATGAATTTACCCACACAAGCCTTGCTAGTGCTATTCTGTTACGGAAACAAGGCTATATTTAATGTTGCTTTTTTTTCTTTTTGCAATGGTTGCTTGTTAGGTAATGAATAGGCTGAGGTGAGAACAAAATGCTTCTGTATCTTACATGTATAAATATTTACATTTTTCTAGGATAGGCTTCCTGTCACCTCATAAAAGAGAGAGGTTAAAAGGCAACCTCATTAACTCCACTCGTGGGAGGCACAGGGAATTTTAAATCAGGTGTGCATGGTAATGGGCAAAGCAGAGCAGAGAGTCAGGTCTCCCTAGAGAGAAGATGGATGCTCTGCTTCTCTTGCGGGCAAAGAACACGGTGGTTTTCCAAGACAGAAGGGCTGTTTTCCACTTTGGTAAGAGGGAGTGGGTGCACACCTCTTCTCGTTACAGGAAAACGACTGCGCAGGTTCGTTTGACACCAGACTCTGCATTTTCTTCTGCCAGAGGATGGAGGGACCGGGCTCCCAGTACCATGGTGTGTGTGTCTGTACAAGGGTGAATTGCACTAGGTAACCCATGGCGTTCCCCTCACAAAATTCCACTAGAGAGAAAGGTGCATCTCTTTTGGCATCTTGGCAAGACCCAAGAATTGGCTCCTCTTAGCCTTGTCCCAGCGTAATACCTTCACAGTGCCGTGGGACCCTGGAAATGTTCACATGTGGGTGGTGTGGTCGTGTGTTTGCCGTCGGGTGGTGTATGCCGTCGGTCTTGTGGTTGCAACCATTGGAACATCTCACAACATTTAGAGGTCTGCTGCTTTCATTTGGATCATTTTATGGCAGTTTGTGTTATTTCTGGCAAGATTTAATGGGAGCTGATACTCTCTTCCAAGAGTCCAAATACTCTTACTTTCTATATAAAGATCTTAAATTTAAAATACGTTGGTATAACTATTTTTTTTTTAAGTTTTAAAGTTAAATGGCTCATGGGAAGGCACTGCTCTTCTGTTATCAGCCTTGCAGGGGCGAATTTGTCTTTAGAGCTGAGCAAGAATGTTGTTTTAGTGCTGTCAGATATCTAATTAATCCCTCAGTAAATAAAGGCATTCTGTAATTAAATAACCGAGATGTGCAATCAGTTTTAACACGCAATGCTTTGCATATTAATATGTTATAATCCAGGAGCTGTACGAGGCTTGTATTTGGCTATGAAGTGTTTGTAACAGACTTTTAAAAATACGGAGAATTTATTTCAGATGAAACAAGTGGGTTTTTTTGACAAAACTCAGCTAAGTGTGACCTGCAAGCTAAAGATTTGAATGTGTATTAAAATAATAATTTTCAATAGGGGAAACAACGCAGTTTCAGACTGAGGATGGCTGTAAGTTGGACAAAGGGGCTTGAAAAATCAACTTTTGAAACTTTTAATGAAGTAGCTGCTGGGGAATCGACATTACCGCCTCGGGGAGACAAAGATTTCCGCAAAGTCCCTTCAGCATTTGGGACTTTGTGCTTCGAGGACCACAAGAACCAACAGCACTGCAGATCGTTTAATCTCCGGTTAATTAGTTAATCTGTGTAGCAGCCAGCGTTGTCTGGCCTAGCTGCACGAAATACTTAAACCACCGGGGTTATACACACGGGCTTGAAACTGCAAGCGGTACAAGGCGCACCCCCACACCCCCCAAAATCAAAAATCACGGGGCGTTAAGGAGTTTAAAAGGAAAAAGTCACGTTATTCCTCCTGGTCGGGGCGTCACCGCCGTCGCCTCAGCCTCCGGCCGCCCTACGCCACAGGCGCAGCCCGCTCACCTGGCGGCGCCGCTCCGTCAATCTCATTGGCTGCCTTCCGCTCCGCCCCCGGCGCCTCATTGGCTGCTTCCGCCTCCCCCCCCCCTACCCGCGCGCCGTCGGTCTCCGTCCGGTACCCCAAGAGGAGCGAGTAGCGACTCCCACCACCCCCGTTTACTCGCCGCCCGCTCTAATTGGCGATGAAGCCGGCGTGCTAGGCCCGCCCATTGGCCGCTCGGGCGGCCGGCTTCGCCGCGATTGGCTGGCGGG
>Ga0065711_1044950_pt1 | contig 13779 bp, 8 predicted proteins | sample Hoacrofraction12_FD_59098 | JGI IMG/M metagenome (GOLD analysis project Ga0065711, IMG submission 59098) | Hoatzin crop microbial communities from Cojedes, Venezuela - Epithelial fraction 12 v2 (version 2) | ecosystem: Host-associated > Birds > Digestive system > Esophagus > Crop | place... | reverse complement strand
AAAAAAAAAAAAAAAAAAACAAAAAAGCCCAACAAAACAAGTGCAAAGACATGAATTAAAAGCACCTTTTCAAAATGACAAGTCAGGTATACCTGTGGTAGAAGTCACTGGGCAGGCGGGTGACAGGGGGACCTCGGTGGCAGCTCTCCCCTGGGCTTTTGGGGAGGGCAGCAGCAGTTTGCCCTGGCCCAGCCCGAGTCCTGATGGCAGCGGGGACAGGAGGGAAGTGTTGGGTTGGAGCATGTGCTGCACTACTGCACGGTTACTGTCTCCACCTTGTTAGAAGGGGTTTTCTTACTTTGTCTTCGGTTGATGTCAGTGGAAGATTGCGTGAATTAGAGATTTTTTTTCCAATATATTGAACCAGTACAGATGCTTAGCCCCTATAACATTTGAAAACATAGTCTTATTGCAGCAATGTCTTCGCACTTCCATGAAGGTTTGTCACCTAAGCTGGAATAGATACAGGGCAATAATATCCGCTTTTGCAGTCAGCAAAAATTAGGGTCATTGTCTTGCTCAGCGAAGTATAGAAACCCTCTAGCATAACCAGCAACAGCATCGAGATCTACCAGTCCTGTTCCCGACAGCGTTGTTCCTCCTTCATCAGAGACTGTACCGTAGACGTGAAGCCTTTAAGCAGCGATTTGTGAAATTGTGCACATGTTAAAGTAGATTTATATAATATTTTACGGAGGTTCCAGTCAAAGGTGGGGGACCAGTTACACATTTTTAAAAATACGTTTATGGTCGAGTTAATTCAAGCCGTGAAAGCACTGCCAGATAATGCAGTGCCTGCCTCTCTCGTGTTACTGTAGCTCAAGGGTCATTTTAATTTCCCCATTTTTTTTAATTCTCTGGAGAACAGCAGGTATTAAAGTAGACATAAAAATCTACAGAGTGTGCAGATCTACCTGGGGCTCTGTGCAGAGACAATGTGATGACAGTGTTTCTGTTTTCACCACGAAATTCCGCTCCCGTTCCAATTTAGGTCCAGTTACTGAAGCTATCAGAAGAGAAGCCAGATCCTTTGAGCTCCTGTCTCCTTGGCTGAAGGGGACAGTTTAACAGCAGGAAGACCATGTTACCATTTGACAGATCCTGGGTTTCCCAAAACAACTGAAATGTTGTCAGGAGCAATTTAGAGCAGCTCAGGGCAAAGGCGGGTTGCTGCAAAACTAATTTAGCTGGGCCTGTATGTGCAGTGCCTGATTCCTTAATGGGAATTTAAGAAGCTTAGTTTAAAAAGCAAACAAACCGTAAACAAAAATAAATCCTCGAGAATACCTACTTAACATGCTTAGTCTGGAAACAACACGGGTAGCTCAGGGAAACAGCCACGGGCTGTATTTTTGTTTCTGGTTAATCTCTGTATATCTGTAAAGAGACCAAGGTAAAGCCTGCATGACTGTCCCCGCTTTTCCTTTATCTCCTCTGCCTTCTGGAGAATGAACCTTTGGGGAAGCCAGAGGTGCTGAGGAGAGGTTGCAGCCCAGCTGATGTTTTGTGAGGGAGGACCAACACTTGGTATGAGGTGATTCCAGTGCAGATGTTTCCAAAATCTGCTATGTTCTGCACAGTTATGGGAGAGGCTTGCAGTCAGCAAGCCAGACGAGGAGAGGGACAAAAAGGATGAGCTGGCACCATGTTTCAAGCCACTGCTGTGTAGTTCGTCCCCTGTCTTTGGGGTAAATTTACGTGACTGACACTGCAAAGTTGAGATAGCAACAGGCTTCTTCCTAGAGCTGTGCGCTGAAAGGGTGTGCAGGATTTTTAGGATGCCTGAGTTCACACTGTCATCAGAAAAACATCGCCACTCTGCTTTGAGTTGTAAAGGACAAAGTCAGGGTGACTTCACACATGTGGCTTGACCCTCAGAGCAACAGGAATTGTAATTTACCCAGGCAGCTAGGCCAGTCATTAGCAGCTTTATGAGAATAAAAGGGTTACATATCAATTAGTAGACTTGAGAGTGTTTGTGAGCTCCTAACTCCAGATGTGCACCCCAGCCATGTTCCAAATCTGTGTCCAGGCAAGACCCAGGAGCGAACCAGCCTTCGACTCTTCCTTCCCCAAAAACACACACACCCTTTTCTCTGTGCAAAGGAAACCAGAACACATGGGCCGGAAGGAAGCCGTGGCGTGCTCAAGCCACATCTCTGACCTGGACAACTGGCACACCGCAGCATTCAGCCGCCACTCAGTCTAGACGCAGCCAAAGGAAACTTCAGGTCTCCTCCAGACTCAGCTGAGCATTCCTCAGCCATCCTGGAGGCTCTCCTCTGCTCGCCAAAAGTGAGAGCATGGAGGGTGTGAGGAATTAAGAGGAGAGTAGTACTGGAAAAGACACACAGGAGAGTAAAATGGATAATTAAAGGTGTAGAATGAATTTCAGGTGAAGATTCAAATGGAGCAGAGCTCTTTGGCCTGGAGGGAAGGTGACTGTGGATAGGATGTGTTCAGGGGCGTCTCAAAAATCGTTCGTGGCACCAGAAGGGGAAATGTTCACTGATAACAGTACTGGGAGTCATTTAATGAAGCTACTAGCTGGTAGGCCTGAAGGAAACAAAAGAAGATGCTTTTTCACACAAGGCATATTGAAAATTCTTATTACAGGATGTTGCAGAAACTGAAAGTTTTTGTGTGAACTCAGAGATTAATTGGGCAGATTCAGAGAATGTGATTTTTATCTTGGGCTATTCAATACCAGAGCTTAGGTTCAGGAAGTCCCAGAGCCATAAATCATTGAAAACTGAGGCAGCATTATGGGAAGTATCACTATGTGTTTGTCTTACTCATACACTCTTCCCTAAGTGTTCCTCACTGGCAACCATTTCAAAAAGGATACTGGCCTTGATAGTCTACCTGGAATGCCCATTCGCATCTTCTTAAGGAAGAGGTGTTGGAGAAAAGATAGTGTCTGAGATCTGAATGATAATGCAGAGATTTTGCTAATAACATGATACTAGTAACCAACTAAACAAGACATTACTGTAATTAACAGCGGAGGATCAAGCATACCGTATTGCAAATCACTCGTTTTCCTTATGAGAGACCTTTGCAGCCCTGCTCCAACTGTTTGGAAACTCTGTGAGGTCTCCGAGCTCCAGGTGCCGAGTACTGTCAGCTGTCAGGGAAGTCCTTCTGAGAGCACTGCGAATTCAAATTGACAACAAGCAGAATTAGGTCATTTATCCTTCTTCCCATCAGATGAAAGTGCTTATTTAGGTCACATGGAAAATGAGTTTCTCCTTTAACAGACATGACAAAATGAGTACATGATAAACTGCATACGGGAGTTTGTTAAATATTACTTTTGAGCTGTAATTTTGTTAGGCGGTCAGTTAACTCTTTTTTGACACGATTTCAGAGGTGGAAATTGGTAATTAATCATACTGCATCATTTGTTTATATTAAAAATGTCCATTAATTTGCTATGCAAATATACGTTTACTTGACTAAGATGCTGCAGTAGAATATACCCATGTCGGGCACAGGAAACAGTGCTCGTGATGTGAGGCTATTTACTACAATTCAGCCCCAGCCTGTGACATCTGCTTTTATGTCATCTGGGGCCTTTCTGGAGCTGGGAGGTTTGTGCCAAACTGCGTGGTCACTTTGTTTTATGAGGTGAGAATAAGAGGATGCTAAAGAGCATTTCTGCTTGTAATGTGTGCCAAGACCTTGTGTCATTGAGGTGAAATGGATTAACGTACTGCCTTTGTTAGCTAATTTTTGTAAATTTCTATTTAGCTGGGCCAGCAGACTGTAGAGCAGATAAGAGACAGTCAACGCTTTGTAAGTAACGTAAAATATAAATGTATAGTGATAATGTAAAAGTAGTTTCTGTTCCTTGGTGTTTCTCTTCTTTGCCCCTTGTAATTTCTCTTAAAACATCAAAAGCTCTTTCATAGAAAAACTATACATGTGATTTTGGAAAGTGCCTCGGTGTCTTCTGTGTGTAATTTCTGTAGCTCCACAGAAGTTTTTCTAAAAGAGAGCTTGTACACCAGGCTTCATGAGATGATTGGCTGAGAATCATAAGAGACTTAAAAGAGAAGCTGCTTTTATATTTGTCTTCAGGATTTTGAGCTTTTCCTTTAAAAATAGTTTAATGGTGATGTATTTTAATATTTTTATATACGCATTTGGCTCCAGCATCTGAGAGTGTTAAGAAACTCACAAAGTTTACAGGACACCTCATGGAACTTAGTGCGGCAGTCTTTCGAGGCGGTAGCTCTCAACTGTTCTTCTACCAGCCGTTGTTGCCATCCTCCCTCCTCTTCAGCATCCCGTCCACTCCCAGTCTGGACTGCTGCTTCCATAACCAGCCTTGCTGGCCCCAGTGGCCCAGCTGTCCTCTCTTCCTCCCGTTCCCTGCCCCTCCTGAAGTCCCACCGAAGTGGCACAGAGCTCCGCCTGGTTGCCATATCTCAGGGAATGAGCTTGGGCTCCATGCCATGTCTCACCTCTGTTGTTGCCACACCTCACCCATCAGGAATGCTGCATTTCTGGAATGATGGTTTTGACTGGCATAATCCAGGGGTGCTAATATCTGTGAGTATTTCCAGGTTTAGGTCTATGCCCACAAGTACTCCTCTGGTTAGTACAAGTGGCAAGGTGAATATCAAAAGGGAACATTTCCCGTTCTGCTAGAATAACTTTTACATAGGAATTTCTGAGGAGGTCTTTTTCCCAACCTGTATGACATGCTCAGTGGACTGCAGCAGTTCCAAATAAGCCATTTCAGTCCAGCAGATCAATGACTTAGTTGAGTGCTTTGGTATGTTGTATAAAATATGTATTCAGGGCAGCGAATTTTTTTTTTTTTTTTTTTTTTAAACATATCTGTGTATAGTTGAAGAAAACTGCTTCTTCAAAGATGTGGAAGTCTGTCCATTAAGGATGGAGGACCAAGTCCTGCTTCAACTTAAGCCATTTTAAGAGGTGGCCAGTAGGCTGGAGCCTCACACAACACCAGCTCCGTTGCTTCCCATCCATTAGGGAAAACATAGTAAACCAGAGCCGTGCTAAGATTTCTCATTACAGACAGAGATGTCATAGCTTTTTTTAGTACTCTACAGCACGTTTGCTGGTGCGTTATCAGTTATTAGCACAAGCAGTGAAAGTTGATCTGAAAAGCACCATGCTCCATCAGTCAGGTATGTTATTTCTTCCTCTTTACTGTGTTTATTATTCACTAGATGGCAAATGTGGCCATCGTAGACCTGGCAAATCTGGCAAAGCCTGGTAGCTACAGGGTAATAGTGGGAGATACAGTGGTGCTTTCTTTTCTGAGGATCCACAGGCAAGACAGGGCAGCATGAATTTAGTGTAGCTGTTGCAACTGGCATCCCAATATATATAGCTATACTGCTGAGGCAGGGTGTAGATGGAACAGGAGCAGTGCTGGAGTATCTGCTGAGTAGTGCATCTCCTGAGTCGAGCTGAGGTGATGTAAAATAGGAAAAAGCCGTCCGTAGTGAAGACGTTCTCTGCGCCAGCGAAGCACCGTGTCAGGGTTATGCTGGGGAGCTGCAGGCAGAGAGCTGCATGCCCCAGGTGTAGCACCAACACGGTTTTTCATACTAATACAGGTCGGTGCTAAGGGGAAGGTTTAGGGAGGTAGAACAAATCCAGACTGTAAGCCATGATTTCCTACAGCCCCCTGCTTTGGGTGAGCACAGCAGCACAGGGTTGTGGCCTGTGGGGGTCTTGGCTCTGGCTGGCGGATTCCTCCTCTGCAGCCATTGGGGGCTCACTCCGCACAGAGCTGGCCCAATGAAGTCCATGCAGGTCTCTGGCCAAGAAAAGGATCCACGGTGTGAAATGTTTTAAATGTCTGTTATTTTTCAAATGACTGGTTTGGTGTGGCGGCCTTAATAACATGTGAGAAAGTTTGATGGTGAGTCACGAGTGGTTGTTTCAGAAAGTTTGCTCGCTCGGGCTGGAGCTGTGCTATTGGTACCAGTAAGAGCATACCGGCTCTTCCAGGGGCTTCCCAGTTGCTGCCTGCACAGCTGAGCTGCTCGTGCCTGGGCACTGCTGCTGCACCCGTAGGGATGCATGGGCAGAACCAAAGTGAGGAACCCCTGCCTTATGGCAAGGCTGGGCGAGCTTCATTTCAGTCGCTGGCTAGTGAAGAGCCCGTGTGTGGGCTGAGCATCTTAGCCACCTGCTTGCCGTTTTGTCTGGACTGTGAAGTTTCACTGTCGTGCATGTGGTTCAGCATGAAACAATTCTGCTTCTAATTTCTTCAGTGTCGAGCATCATGTAAATTCTGTCTAGAAGGTGTATTGTCCAAGCAAAGAGCGAGACATCTGAATGCTTGCACGCGCAGAATATGTACCAGCTAAGCTGCCTTTTTATGACTATGTTGGTCATTATTCTTTTATTTTCCCAATCAGACTAGCTGACTAGGAAATCAGTATTTCTTTGTGGAAATGGAAGATGTGTACTAAAAAGCATCCGGATGTGGTAACCTCATTTAAAACTAAACAAAACAAAACAGAAAACAAACATTACTATGATTTTTAAAAGAGCCAAACCAATTATTTTTGAAATACGGTAAAAATCATTTGCTCCCTGGCTGACAGCTCTGTGTGCCAAGTTCTGCTTGGTGAGCCAGTTTTACAGCCAGTTGTAAACTCTTGAATATAGGGGTTTATAATGGAAACTGCAACTCTGCCTTCACCAAGACTGTGCAGACACACCGCTGTAATATCGATTTAATTAGACGCTCCACAGTTATTCCTGGTAACAAATGCAAAGGGCATGCAGCGTTTTAGTATCACACGTACTGCTTTTATTCGGATTACTTGGCAGGTGAAAATCTGAAGGGGAGAACTAGAAATAGAGGCTTTAAGCTGTTTGAATTCCCTCCTTGCAGCACTGGTTTGTGAAGTGATTTATTTGAGCTGCAGCCTATAGACCATACATCACCTTCCTGGTTGGCTTTGTTGGCACCTTGTCACATTCTTGCGGGCTTGAGGAATTCATTGTTCTTGTTTGAACTGATAAGAACAAAAAAGGATTTTCTGCCGGAGACCTTGGGAAAGGCAGAGGGGGAGGAATGTTGACATGAAACAGCGGGGCTGCACTTTCCCAAGCCTTTCAGCCAGCGCAGCAGCCCGCATTCTTGCCGAGCTGGGGAGCCCAGCCTTGAGGTGTGCTGAGCACCGCTTCGCTTGCTGCTGCCTGCACGCGTGGCCGGGGCAGTTGGTGGCAGAGCGAGGAGCGAGCAGGGCCGTAGATGCCTTTGGGGCCCAGGGTAGGATGGCTTCGAGGGGGGTCTCGCATAGTGGCAGGAGATGATGATCACCAAGGGGAACATGGAACATGGAGTGTTGCTTGATTTGAGCCAGCCCTCCAAAATTCACCTCTGTGCGTGTGTGCCTTTTGGGAAAGGTGTCACCCTGATCCTCTTCCTCCGCTGTATCCTTGAGTGCTCAACTCGGGAAGGTGGCCTAAAGCTCTTGGTTCCAGCTGTCAGATGAACCACTCCTTGAAGGTGGAATGTATAACGGATATTGAGAGCGTCACTTTGCTTCTAACAGGCTTGGTAACAAGCGCTGTTACAGACAGGGTATCTCATCGCCATCCTGGGGGTCACTATCCTGGATGAAAACTCTAGCTGGTTTTTTTTCACATGTCTTCAACGTTACAAAAAAGATGCATTTTCTTGCTCCTCCTGAAAGCACAAAAGGTCACCACAAGGGCTTGGGGCTTACAAAGATGTGCCAGTATGAACCATATTGGTACTGATGAGCAGTGAGCTACAAAAAATACCAATTAAAACCAGAGTTTTTGCTGGAGCGGACAACCATCTGCTCCAAAGTTTTTCCCCTGCTGTGTGCACAGAGGGGTGTTTTGCTATTTTTGTGCCTTCCAGGTACCTGGGGAAGGGAAATCATTGCCTCCTTACGCTCACTTGTTGAGAGGATATCACAGAGCCCTAACAGAGGCTGTCCTTGAAATAAGATCATCTCTCTTTGTGATGATAATAGTAGAAAAAATAGCTCTTTACATTTCCAAGTGGTGCCAGGCTTAAATTTCAAAATGATGATGGCAAATATATAGGCTTGTATCATTTTTAAATTCAAAGAGAAGCAAGGATGTTGGCTGCAAGGAGAGGGTGAAAGGTCAGTATGTGACAAAGGATCTGACCAAAAAAGTCCTTTGTTTCTGCTTTCATGGTTATTTTTCTTACCATTTAGGCTACTGATCTGTTAATTACAGGCTATATGGTGTCTACAGAACCATCTCGTGTGATCCATAGATACAACATGCCACTTGGCAGTACAGCGTAGTCTGGTGGAGAAAGCAAGGGTTTCCCTCTCCTTATGCTATTGCCCAGTCATAGGGAAGGCTGGGGACCATTACAGAAGACAAAGCTCTCTCTCTCTCAGACCGTTTTCATTCATGCTATATCCTGCAGGGTCATGTGCCCACAAGATGCAGAAAGAGTATGTGGCTATTTGAGTCAGAAAGGAATTGCACCCACACGCGTACTTGAGACCAAAAACCATAGGATTACTCCAGGCAGGATATGGTGAAATGAGAGAAAACAGCAGAATCCTGTATTTACCGCTGTGAAATTCTGTTCTAATATAATTCTTACACATTTCTATTGCCTCAGCAGTTTCACAGATAAGTTTTACAGTAGATGCTGACCTGGAAATACCTTGGGGCTACCAAGGCAGGAACAAGGAGGAGCAAAGTAGGAAGAATCAAGACAAGCTCCTCGTTTGGAGCCAGTGGCCAGCATCTCCCTGGGTTACTGCAGCAGCGGATACAAGCTCGCCTGAACTCCCCAGCCCTGCCACCAGACAGACAGGCTTCAGCAAAAGGGGAGCCAGTCTGGTTCCTGCCAGCACCAGCAAGGCTCTCACCACCACCCTTTCTCCTGCATCCCAGCCATCCCCTGCAACAAGGGGTGTAGCAGGATTCACAAGCTTTCCTTATCTTACACATGGGTGGACAGAGGGACTGGCTAGCCAGGTTATACAGCTATATATAACCCAGAGCCAGCTCTGTCTGAACCGTCATCGCTTAAAGAGCAGTTCCTCCCTGGGTTTCATTAAGACAAGAAAGACTCCTTTGCTGCTCTAGGCAAGGTGAAGTGGCCATGGTGAGGGGTGGAGGGTGTGTGTACGCATGCATGCGCTTGATTCACAAAGCTGCCCACTGACGTAACAGCCGTCTTTTGGCGGTAGCTGGTGCAAAAATAGCCTTACAGCTCAAATATTAAGGCTGGCCTAACAGTGCTTTTTTGGGAACAAAATTTGTGTGACATAATGGATGCTCTGTGGTCTTTTCCACTGTAAGAGCAGACTTGTGTCTACATGTAGGACACAGAAGCAAGAAGAGATGAGTTATGATTTAAATCAGCTGCTCTCACCCAAGGAGGTGGCTCTTGCTAGACCAGGTCACCCTGCCAAGCCAAGGTGCTGTGGGGAGCACTGGCTTGGAAGCTCTGCAGGGAATATGAGCATACCCACCAATGATGCTGTCACAGGAGGCTGAGGGAGAGGTGAGACAGCAGCCAGGGACGAGAGAGTAGGCTGATGTTGACAGGACAGAGGGGAAAGAGTGAAGTGGCGAGGGATGTTGAGGCAGCAGTGGCAGAGAGCTGAGGCAATGTGGCAGGCAAAAAAGCAGTGACAAGGTGTCCTGGCTACAAGCAGGTTGGGAAGCATCAGCGTACGGCGCAAAACTTGCCTGCCCGGCTTCATGTCCTCAGTCCAGACAGTGTGCTGTGTGTGCTTCAGTTTTCGTCATGTGTAAAATAGGAGTGGTAATTCCAGTCTTTCGTTTTGTTGAAACATTTTGAGATCTTTAGATGAAAAAATAAACATTTATTTTACTAGCACATGGGACAGAGGAGAACCTTTCTGCCTGGGAAGGGCTGCTTCTAGGGGTCCAGATCAGTTCCTTTGAGGCTGGGACAGGTAAGGCCATCATCTACCTGTGGCTTAGACCACAGCAATGAAGTCTGCAGTTTAACATTCAGTACCTTTGGCTGCCTAAGAGAGATTCACATTTGGACTTTGTTACTACTAGTAGTAGCTATTGAGAATATATACAAGGATAAAATACGTACAAGGTGTAAAGGGGAAGTACCGATGTGTGTGGATGTGCCTGTGTATATGTGTGAGCCCATCTTTGTAGTATGTGAAACAGCTTATATACAGGACAAAGACTGTCACAAGCTTGTCTGTTCTTTTAAGTCAGTGTTGGCTGGTCTAAGAAGAGTCTATTTCTGCCTGCAAATCTTGCCTTGCTCACAGCCTGAGCTGGTCAAATTTGCAGTGACTAAGGCATTTCAAACACAAGTTTGTAAGAGATGCTATTCTCTTGGCAGCATGACAACTTCTCCGTGACATGGCTTGAACAGGAATAAACATCTTCAGCACTGGCTGCCAGAGAGTGTTAGATACTAATTTGGAGGCAGGTGGAGTTTATGGTACAAATGCCCCCTGCGCTTCTTGGCTTGTAGTGCAAAATGCTGCAAGGATCGTATGTCTGATCTGAGAGCTCTTGCTCGCATGAGTGTTGCTCCTGAAGCGAGGGCTGCTGGCGCAGGCACTGCCTTTGCAGATGTTTTTAATGGTTTTCTTTTCAGATGACCCCCATGTTGTCATCTGTTTCTCCAAGTCCAGCTCCTCTGACATTCGCGCTGGCGAGCTTGCCAGCTTTGAGCTTTGCCTTTTGCGGAGCTGGGGAGCTGCCCTGCTTCCCAGAGCTGAGCTCACTGGCAGTCTGTCACTGCTCTCTGCTGGAGAAGTGCTGAGCAGGGCCGGGCCTCACTGGGTCTCCAGCTCCTGGTCAGGAACGCAGGTGTGATGGCCAAACCGATAACCTTGGAGCCGTCGAGAGCAAACTTCACGTACAGCTTCTTCATCTTCACCATACGGCACAATTTAAGGGCTTTGTTGTGCAGGCTGGAGACAGAGTTTTCAGGAAGAAGAGGAGAGACATAAATGCAGTGATGCTGGCTGAGCATAAACATCTGTGGTCACGTGGACTCCCTCCCAGATAGCGCAGGGTAACAGGCACTGGTGCAGTTTTCACAGGTTTCTGCTCTAGCCTGTAGTATGATTTGCCGATTGTGTTTGCAGTCATACGATGTTCCATCTGTAAAACGTTTCCTCTGGTCAGATGCAGTGTCCAGTTATGAGTGCGTTGTTTTTCTACTCAAAGAGCATAGTAGGCATGAGATCCTAAGAGTTCATGTTGAAAGAGACTCGCTGTGGTCGTCTTGGTTAGATTTTGGTAGTTGCAGAAGTTATTCTGGCTGTTGCATCGGGTCATTTTTCAAAGAGACAGGGAAATGATCAGATCTTCCCCACAAAATGATAATTATTTAAGATAGTCTCTCCCACTTGAGCCATTCCCCCCCCACCCCACCCCCCATACGTATCATGTACATGCACACATGATACATCTTCTCATTTCAGAACTTTTGTAGCTCTGGCATCTTTTTTGCTTGCAAACAACTTAAACATAAATCATAAAAAGGCAGCTTTACAACAGCTTTAAAGTGCTATTCTATTCTGCAGCATTCCAAGTGAATTATTGCTGTGCTGTCAAAGAAAACAAAAACATTTGGGAAGGACTGTTTATTTTACAGTGGTTGACCAAAAGTATGCAAGTGGTTATAAAAAATGTAGACAGCTAACGATGGGAGGTGCCATTGCTCATTCTGTAACCCATTCACAAACCTTTGACACTGATTTTAGATCACTAGAGATAGCGCTAGGCACTTCCCACAGGAAAAAACACACACTTCCAAATCACTCAAGTTATAAACAAAACACACCGTTATCCCCTCCCTCACTCCACCCTGATCCTTCTTCCCCACCCACCCACATAGCCAAGCGAAAAGCACAGGATTTCTATATGTATAGTGAGGTCTATTCAACCATTTCTTTGAACTGTTCTCCACTACGGCAAGGTGTAACTTGTAGAGCTGTGTATTTAAATTGACTTGTCTTTCAGAGAAACCTTTTTATTAAGGTGGTACCATTTTTGGTGCTATAGGGTACCATTTCCTATCATTAGACTCCTTTTGTATTGAGCTCCCCACCAAAATTTTTGCATACAAGGTGAAGGTAAGTTGGAGTCTGTATGCTAATGTGTTTCTCAACATCTGGGAAATACAGCATGCAGTTCTGGTCTGCTTATCCTAGACAGAAAGTTGTAGAACAGAAGGCGACTCAAAGGGTGATGAAGGACGCGGCCGTATGAGTGGCTGTCCTGTGAGGAATGACTGGGTAAGCTGGGACTCTTCAGTCTGGAAGAGAGATGATTTAGTAGAGTATATGAAGTCAGGAGAGGCGTGGAGAGAGCTGGTGGGGATTGGCTGTTGACTATCTTTTCTAAGACAAGAGTTAGTGGAATCAACTAAAATAAGTAGCAGCCTGTTTCAGAACAAGCAGACATGATTCTTCACACTGCAGGTTGTAGATCAGTGGAACTCCTTGCCACAGGGTGTTGGATACTAACATGTTGTGAGGGTTCAAGGGAGGACTGGAGAAATTAATGAAAGGGAGATCCTTTGAGGGTGACTAAACACACAGAGGCCACATCTGGCTGAGGAGTCTCCACAACTGAAAATAACTAAAGGCTTGAAGAGTATCAGGGGATTACACATCATTGTATCCTTTCACTGTGTGTTCTTTTTCTAGGCATCTGCTTACAGAGAAAGAATACAGAGATAGACCAACACCTGTTCTGTCCTAGTAGGACTGTTCCTATACACATAGCGTAAGTCTATGTATAAATCATACACAAGTATAAGTATAAATATATGTATAAGTAGTATATGTCTATATTAGTCATAGTAAATGGAGATATCTTGTAAGTCCTAGGACAGTCTTAAAACCTTTGGTCAGGACCCTCATGAGCTAAGTTCTGGCCTTGGCGTCCTCAGATACACCTCGCAGTTGCCATATTTTAATAACATCAGAGGCCCTATATGTGTCTTCAGTGAATCTAAACATCACTCTACTTGTGTTTGTCTATCAAAATAGATGTTGTAGAAGCTCATACTGTACTTGAGCACTTTTATTCTGGCTTGAGTGTAAGTAAGTGCATTTATCAGGCTGATGCAGAGCCCACCAAAGTCAGTGGAAAGTTGACTTTACTGAGGAGTAAATCAAGCCCTTGGTGCTGCCCTCAGGTGCTTAGTGGACTCCCAGCATGCAGAAACCAAATTTAGTACTTCAGGAGAATGCATGTCTTCCTAGAAGAGCTGTATCAGTTGTCACTGCCCAGTATGAAACACTTCACTGGTCACTGTCCCTTTCTGCTCAATCCCTCCTGCAATAAAACATCTGCCAGAGACTCCTACAAAGAACTACTAATTGTGATTTTTATCAAATGAGCCCGTTAAGAAATGGGAAATGGCAGAACAGTCACCTCTGATTTGAGAATGATCTTACATTATATTTCCTTGCTCTGTGGAGTCCCTGAATTAGCCATCTTGCTTAGTAACAATCATAAATATAACAATTTATGAAAAAATCCCCCTGCAAGTACTCATAGTCATTGCAAAGTGGTAAAAAGGTCAGCCTTGGTCTGCATCAGTTTTTCGCTGCCAGTATCCTGCAGGAAACTAAAAAAGAGAAAGAAAGAAAGAAAGAAAAAGAGAAAGAGAGAAAGAAAGAAAGAGAGAAAGAAAGAAAGAAAGAAAGAAAGAAAGAAAGAAAGAAAGAAAGAAAGAAAGAAAGAAAGAAAGAAAGAAAGAAAGAAAGAAAGAAAGAAAGAAAGAAAGAA
>Ga0065711_1044949_pt1 | contig 13779 bp, 6 predicted proteins | sample Hoacrofraction12_FD_59098 | JGI IMG/M metagenome (GOLD analysis project Ga0065711, IMG submission 59098) | Hoatzin crop microbial communities from Cojedes, Venezuela - Epithelial fraction 12 v2 (version 2) | ecosystem: Host-associated > Birds > Digestive system > Esophagus > Crop | place... | reverse complement strand
AAAAAAAAAAAAAAAAAAAAAATCACTCTAGAAACTTAATCCCTCATGAATCTTCCAAAAGGGATTTCTAGAGCGTCATGTGGCATGAGGCCATGGGAGTACTTCGGATTTGTCTTTTGTTTGATTGGCTGTGGAGGTCGTTTGGCTAACCTTGGCTTTGTGGTTAACGGTTAAAACTGTTTTATACTGGATTATAGTTGATTGTGCTCAACAGGAAAAAAGTTCATTGCGCTTGTCAAGAAGAATCTTCTCTCCCGACTCAATATCCTTTAAGTTGATCAAATGCCAACCTTTCTCTTCCAATAGAAATACGCACAAACCAAGTGATTTCTCCCTTTTTAGCCTGGATGCCAGAGAGCCTTGGTGATTTGGGGAACAGCCTAAAAGTTCATTCAGGGGAGAAGCTGAGCCATGCCAATGAAATAACAGAGAAATTTTATAAAACGTACCACTTTGCCCTGGTCTCCAAGTTCTGGAACGGAGTAGGATGCTTGTTATACATAGAAAGCCAATAGCTTTTAAACTTAAAATTGTACAGAAATAATATATGTGTATTTGGAGTACGTGAGAGCTCAGAGGGAAAATTTGTTGCTAGATAAGACCATTGAAATACCCCTCCTGGTTTTTACAGTAGGGCAACACTATATTCTCTTGGTGTCAGCTATAGCAGTTGACACAGCAATAGTTTGCTGTTTGTTGGAAATGCGCCTCTTTCGCCACTATGAACTATGGATTTTAACTTTGATTCAGTTTCATCCATTTCTAGTTTGGGAGTGGGGGTGAGGCAGGGTGTTGGGTTTGGAGTTTTTTATTTTGTTTGTTTGTTTCTGCATCTTTGCTACTTCTTCATTTTCCACTAGATGTTGTTTGTTGGAACAGCACCATGAAATACCTACACACTGTGGAGACACCAGCCCTGATGAGAGACAGACCTGGAGCCATTCTGGTGCCCACTGGTGCATGTTGTCTGATGCCAAGCTCAATACAGAGCAGTCCTTGAATCTGTCTTTTCACTCTATAAAAACAGTGAAGATTTTAGCCCATGGAAAACCTCAGCATATCACCATCAAGCAGTCTGTATCCTCACTGTTGGAAAAGACAGCCCTTCTCACAGTGTGAAGGAAATTTCTTTCTTTTCTTCCTGCTCTCTTCCATCCTTAAATAAAGCACCAAATTTTCAAGTTCTCCTGTTTCATAGTAGCAATCACCGCCTCAGTAGGAAGCAAATTACAAATCTCAACTCATTTCAGACAGTCTCCCAATATTGATTTATAGATGATATCAGAGAGATAAAGGGAAAAAATATAGAGCTCAAAATATAGAGCTCTTTATATCATTATCATTCCAAAGGTCTCCCATTTCTCCTTTTGCTATAGTAAACTTCTGTAGAATGATTTCAATAAATTGTTTGTATAGTTTACTCATTATTTAGCTTTGCTTTTGTCCTCCAAATATACTAAACATGTCTTACTTCTTCCATTTATATCCTTTTTTTTATAGTCTTGTAGAGTGCTTTACACAGAACAAATAACTATAAACCAGTGATGTTCAGAGGTTTACCAATAACACATAAATATTTATATGTACTCCATACTGAAGACTTTCCATTGAGTCCAAATACATGTATAATGCAGACATTTATATATAATTTTCGTATGAGAGGCCCAGTAGAGATGAGACAGTTTCATGCTGTCTTTCATTTAACACACTGAGCTTGAAGGTCATTGTTCTTTTATTTTGCCTTTGAAGATTTACATTTGTGCTGGCTTTTTGTCTTTGCGTGTAGGGCTCAATCGTAAAGATGCTCGAGAACACCAGCCTTCTACCTCAAGAGATTTGGTTCAAGTCCTAATCTAGATCAAACACAGAGAAGTTAGTGGTCTCGTCATGCTCTCTAGTGGCTGCTTCTCTGCTGAGCAGCTGCCATGCTCCAGGGAGGGCCAGCTCTGGAGCAGCAGTGATGCAGCAAGCCTACACAGCCTGAAAACTGGAGGGTCGTTGTGGCTTGGATCCAGTCACTGCTAAACCATGTCTTAGCCTCCCACCTCAAAGAACCAGAGAATAAATATCTCAATGACAGTCATACCAATTTTTTGGAATAATTTCATCTCTTGTCTTCTTGGCTATATTCCCATCACTTAAAATCTAGAATTAGTAATGGACAAACTGACAAAAAAATCAAGTTATCAAATCTGATTTTTTTGCTTACTTACCTCAACCTTACCTAAAGACTGCAATGAAAAGAACTATTGAGGTTAGTGGGAAAGGCCTGGCTTTCTTCAGTGGACATTGAACCACGGGGCCAAACATACTTATGGTTCTCACTGGCAATGAATTTATAAACTGTTTCTATAAACTAGTTTTTGCAAATTGATATGGGGCCCTCACAGGGGCAGATTTTTTCATACTTTTTAGAATTATAGATTTGCTACTTATTTGGTCCTTGAAGTACAGCAATAACCCACAAATTTTACATGGAAATTAGAATGAAAACCTTTAAAAATCTCAGAAGAAGCTTCAGTTCAAGCTCTGAGTGACAATGCAGATGAGAATTTTTTCTGAATCCAAAAAAATATGCAGTGGAATAAAACTGAGATTCAACAAAAACAAATGAATCACCCTTTTGATAGTACCTCTAGCGGAGACAAAGAAAACTGCTGTCTTAAGGAGATGATAGCTTTGCTTTTCAGGGTTACTTCAGTTTAAAGCTAGAAAATCATGCTAGCAACATGGAGCAGCATCCTGATAGAGTGATTCAGTTGCGACTCCTAGTCAGTGAGTCCTGGACAGTGGCATGACCCCACTTCTCCTACCTGCTGTAGCAGCCTGTCCACACCTCTTAATTCTCAGACACGGATGCCCCTTAGCTACTCACCCTTCACCGTTTCCCCTGAGGGCATTTCCACTGAGGGCATGTGGCTGCTGGAGGGCACCCCTTCTCTGCAGGCTTTGACCAAATGGGTTTGTTGACTTTCTTCCCCCACAGTGGGGGTGATACTGTGGGCGCTTGAGAGAGGAATATAAAAGTGATGTTTTCCATTTGTGGGATGTAGGTGGTCAAGGGAAACAAAAGCCTCTGAAGAAGTTTTACAAGAGATACACAGATGGCTTCGGGGGTGTGGCAGTCTCTGTTGATGTTAAAAGGATGAAGGAAGCCAAAAAAGACTTGTGACAGATGCTTTCAAGCTATGGCTTATTTAAAGAAGATTGCATTAACTTTATAAATGTTAGAAATGTTGCCTAACTAACTTCAAGATTTTGTCAGTAGCTGTGTTCCCAGATAAATAAGATATGAGATGTTTCCTTCAAGATGACAAAGATGTAGAGAGATAATTAATGCCGTTTTCAACTTTAAAACAACTTCAAGTGGAAGACATTTGAAGCAAGTTCTCCAAGGGAGCTACCACACAAACTGTTAAGGTCTAAAAGCAAAGCAAAGGAAGCTTCAACCATTTATCAAAATAATAGCCCTGATGGGGGACAGAGATGTCTTCTAAAAACTCACAATGACTAACACGGACAAATGCTTCAGAGGCCTAAAAGTGAATTAAAAGCCTGAATTGATAATGATGTTGGAAGACGGGTGACTACCAAGTAGGTGTATGGGGTGGTTGTTGTCTTAAGATACATTTTCCTATTAAATTGTTTTCTTCTGGATAAACAGTTTGTAAATTCAGGAGAGCTGGAGAGCTCGGACAAAGGTGGCAGAGCAGCTACCCACTTTGAGTCAGACTTGCTAGAAGTTGCAGGGGGGGTGAGATAAGGCCCAATAAGGAAAGGCTGCACTAAGGGATCCTGCCTAAAGACAGCTGACAAGCTGGGATATCAGAAAGGGACTGGAAGTGTGGTTACCTTAGAAAATGGAATAAGATTTTCACTAAATTATTAACAAGTCTGAAAATTAAGAAAAGGTAATATTTCTAGTTATTAGCAAACTGGGCTAAAGGATTTCTTTTCTGAAACAAAGACAGTTTTAGTTATGAGAAAGCTGAGATTGTTTTCCTTAGTCATTGCCATAATAAGGGAAGGGGTTCAAGAAGGACCTAAACAACAGTTAGAACCTTTTTTTTCTTCTCTTTTAACTGATACAAAGTAAATGTTTTCTTCCTACATTTATCTTCTTTCTTACTGACCTCCTAGATTTTACCTCCTTATCCTTCTTCCCTCAGTTCAGTTTATTTGGGATGGACTCTTACAGTCTTGGCCATTGGAAGGATTTCCAGTGTCACAGAACCAGGGATTAACTGCTGTCCTTTTTGGCCTTTGGCTGTGTTCATTCTCCTCCAGAAAGGCACTTTGAGCCGCAGTTCTGCCTTGGAGAGTGCTACATGCTGTGAAACGGGAGACCATGAACACCTTCAAAGTTTCAAAAGATCTTTCCTAAATATGTTCTTAAAAATCTAGTTATATTTAGAAGGGAAGAAATGCTACATCAGACACTCAGATATCACCTGAAACAGGAGGGTATTCTTTCTGGAGATAGTTCACAAGTGGAAAACTTATTTCTCATTGCTCAGTGCCTCTAAAATAATTTTAGAAGGTTTTGCATCATGGAAATTTAAGTGCTCATAAATGAGGAGTTTTCTGTAGTTTTGCCTCTCAAAATCAAATATTCAAGAACTTGGGCAAGAGCATTGCCTCTGAATCCCCAGCTTGATGACTACTACTTTACTGACAAAGCTAAAATTAGTAGATTTGACATCAAAGTCCTTTTTGGGCCAGATGTACAGGACCGAGATCCCTAGAAAAAAAGAAGGACAGAGGAAGCATGTTTCTGCCTGTGAAACACTGGGCTGATCATCAACAAAGAAGTCCAAATATTTGCTTGGAAATATTTTCCCAGCTTGACAATGTTGTGCTGGAAAGTCCACGCTCTTGAGTCTTTCTATCCAAAAGCAGACTTGGTGCACAAGTGTGCATCTTACTGCCAGTGAGTCACCTGGAAGATTTGTCATTTGGTTAGAGTATCAAGGAAAGAGGCAACTGCAGTTTATACTATGCAGCCTTACTGTAATGTCATAATTCAGAAAAATACTCGAGAATGTCGTGCCTGAAGCAGTGGATTGCCACATTGCTCACTGGTTATTTCTATTGCTTATTTGCCTGCTGGATGCATGTTTACAAAAGCTAATTAGAGTGAACTCTGCTATTTACAGTGTTATACTTTAAAAGGAGAAAGCTTACTGTATAATCTCTTTGCCTCAAGTGTGTTTGAGCAGAAATTACTTTAGGGGACCTGAAAGGAGCCAGCAGGAAAAAACTCAGCAATTATTTTAATACAGTCAAACATTCCTATCCACTAAGTGGCAATATGAAGCATTCCCATGCTAGTTACCTGATACTGGATTATACAGAGTGGAGATTTATTTCTGTATGCACCATATCACTTTGGGCTGCAGTTTGTTTCAGACCACTGGGTTTCATGTTAAATTTCAATGTCACTAACATATGTAACAGAAATGAGAACTAGAAAAGGTCACAGTTTTTACTACTTGTCCTTGCTAGACCCTTCCATTTAAAGTTTAGAAATCAACTCCTCTCCCACACCAATTTTTTTAAACTGTGTTTGTGGTTTCATGTGATTTCTGCCAAGGCTGGTAAGAGGTGAATCAAACCTGGGAAAGCTTATACCTTTATCTTTTATGGTACAAAGGCAAAAAGCTGCAATCCAAATAATTTCTGTGATGTGTAAGTCTTCCTGGAGACCATGAAGATCTCCATCATCTTCACGAGGAGAAGGTTATGTTTAGCAACCCTAAGGTTTCACTCAGGGAACCCTTGGCATTGAAGGGAGTCAAGAAATGTTAGAAGCAGATTCACTTCTAATTTGCAGACAGATCAATTAGTGCTTCATGTCATGAACTTTCATAAACTGCAGCTGGGTCCTTTCAATATGTGCCAGCTATGGTGACATCATTCATGCCCATACCATAGTGAAGATGATGGAGAGCTTTATGTTCTCCAGAGAGGTCTTTTCTCAAATAACAGCACACATTTTTCACCAGGACCTTCACAGGGAGGCATAGAAACAAACAAAATGGGTTGGAAGGATTTGGCAACTCTGCTGGCACTACTGCTGCAGCCTCAGTGGAAATCCAGTTGGATCTAAACAATAATAAAGAACTGGAACCATATAGAGCAATTCAGGATATTCCCATTCCCAGCCCACATGTTCAGTCCCAGATTCAAATGCTGTAGATTGTACTCAGCACAAGGAGGAGATTCTGAGCAGGGAGGCAGGGATAAAATAATAATTTCCCTTCTTCATGCCTTCTTTTTGACAATCCAGATTTCTGTTCCAAATTTACTCTTTGCTGCGGAGTTTGTAGCAAAGAATGACATATCTAAGGGAGGGAAAAAATCTGCCACCAAGCCGATGCAAGAGAGGAAAGCTAGACTTTGATAAATAGGAATTTGCTCATGTTTGTGCTTTCAGCACTTTATTCCAGTGAGTTCAGCATCACGGGAGACTGTTTTAGCAGTTTCTCACATTCTGCTTGGTGATATTAGGTGTGTGTAGGTGGAGGACCAGAAAATCTTGGAAGATTTTTGTTTTGAGCTGTTGTGGAAGCTAGTTAAGCAACTTTTGCTTATTCAGATTCAGATTCTTTTTTTTGAAGAAGGATTTGACTTATTTTACTTGGTCTGCTTACATATTAAAGTATTTGTTAGACTGTGCAATCAGTTCTGGAGCAGCTTTTGATGTATGTAGCACAGATTTGCAAGAGCAAGGTTAATAATTTTTTAACATTCATTTAGTTGTCCCAGAACATTTGATGGGCTCAATTAAGATAATATTCTGGTGACATCTCACTTGCCTTCCCCAGTCCTGGAGAGCTGCCTTTAAACAAGAACTGTGGTATATGGCTGTGCAGAAAAACATGGCGTAAAGCAAGAATCACATGCCAGGCTGTGGAAACACTCCCTATAACAGGTATATTATATAAATATGTAACATACATTTGTGGGTGTGTATGTATCTGTATTTGGGAAAAAAGTCTTACGGATGCTTTATGCAACACTACCCAGCAGATATTTATGAGTGAAGAGGCATCAGGGCCTTGCCTGATGTGTTAAAAACAGTTTGGAGTACCATCCAGTTACTTTTGCACTGATAAACACTGTAGTAATTATTTCCTTCAGATGTCTGTGTGGAATCTTCTAAGGGTGGATCCAATTAAATAAAGAAGTAACGAAAAGAACTGCTCCTTTGAGGACTGTTCCCCTAACCGATGCATACCAAAAACAGAGAGAAAGCATAAAGTCTGAATCAGGGTCAGTTGTCAAGTTTGGCTGCACCTGGAGGCCGAATGTGACTTTCAGATCTACTTGAACCATGCAAGAGTTCGCAGACTTTGAGTCCATGCTCTCCCAGCTGTTGCTCTGTGGACACTGTTCATCACGTGTTCCTCAGCCTCGCCTGACTATTTGAACACCTGCAACTTCCTGCAGCTGAAAAACCTTCTTTGTCAGAACATTTCTGTGGGGTTTTTTTCAGTGGCTGTCCAGCTCTGACACAGCTGCTGAGTGTGACACACTTTGTTGTTGGCAGCAGTTAGAATTATTGCCCCATGGACAGACACCCCAAGACAGAAATGCCTTTGCAAGTTAGGATGCTGAGAGAGTCATAAGCCCGGGGAAAGCACAGCCTGTAGTCAAGGAGCTGCTGCAAGCCGAGAGACAAGGACAACTGGAAAACCCGACAAGAAACATCAAAGGAGAAATATGAAGCTGAGGTTTGAAAAGGTAAATTTCAAAGTCATTTCCATCTGGCTGCACTGATTGCACTGGAGCAAAGCAAATTGAGAGCAAGCTGTTTCCAAAGGGTAATGAGACTTGCAAAGGCACAAGGCAAGCCAGGAACACGGTGCCAATTTGTTGGGAATGCAGAGGCCTGCCTGAAATCTCTGACTGGGAGGAGGAGAGATAAGGAGACTGGGGTAGTGAGAGGGTTAAATACTCACACGCATAATTCCATCATCAGCTAATTGCCACACTCCTTGTTCCAGAACTGAGTTGTCAGAGGTACACAGATGTAAAGTCCTCTGACCAACAGGAGAGAAGGCAGATGCACATATCTGGAGCATGGGTTGTGCCTTAGAGTAAGGGATTAAATCCTCTGCTCCTCTGTATGTCGGCTCTGAACCTAAGTTTTCTTAAGATGTAAGCTTAAGCCTTACTACCCTGACTCAGAGCTACCTTGGAAATAACAGTCTGTGTCTCTAAGCCCTCACTGAGCTTGGCATTTGAACAGAAAGTTTTCCTCCATATCTACAACACATGGCTACTGATGCTAATTTCAACTTCAAAGGTGGTGACACCACAGTGTTGGCAGTACTCTGCCTTTGGGACTGATTGGGGATTTTGGGGTCCTTCAGGAGAGAAACCTCCACACTGATGATGCTTCCATACAGAAGAGTATGTTTGCCAGAGTATTCATCACTCACTGCTGAAGACCACTGTATCAAACCTCTAAGTGTGGGAGGCAGCAACTTTAAAAAGGGGAAAAAGACTGCTTATTCTCCAAAATCTGATTTTATTGCTATTTGGCATTTTGTTTGATGAAGCTCTAAAGGACAAAATCTAGGTATTCATACATGTTTGGACAATGTCTGTCATATTAAGGGTACTGTGAAAAGAGGAGAGGTAGGTAACAGATGGGGATAAGTGATGCTTACACAAAAAACAAATTGAATGCAGCTATATTGCAAGCCAAGAGCCAACAGATGAGAAGACATCTCCAGGAGCTGCAGTGAAAACTGAGCTGTCAGTGTTTTAGCACCTGAGTGGCTGTGCTTGGAAATCACAGGCATGTGTCCAGTGGAAGTTCCACTGGAAAAGCTGCAAGTAAGTTTAATTTAGAATCTCAGGACTGCATCTTTGAAGTTTTCCTCCTATACAGACAAAATCAGGAGCAATGAAAAAGGATCATGACTTTTTTTCTTTTTTATGGAAGGCATTTTTAACTGAACATCAGGAACTCCACGGCTCACTAAAGTAATCAGCAGGCTGAGACCAGCCCACTTCACTACCATCTGTTGTTGAGCTGCATACCCATACCAAACTGGTACTTTTTCCCCGATAGTAGACTACAGGGAAAAAAATTGAAGGCTTGTAGTTTTCCTCCTGGGGAAAAAGATTGTCCTATTCCCTTCTCAGGATTGCACCAAAACTGATGCTGGCCCTACACTATGAGCTCTTTAGAGCAGGGATTGTCTTCTACATGTCAAAATCATCCCAAATCCAAAAATTAGCTATTTAATAGTCAAACCCCAGACTCAGGTCAAAGTCTAACATTCATCCCTTTCTGCATAGACTACGTGAGGGACTTGTATAAAATGGCTAGGAGCACCTTTAAATACCTCTAAAAGCACAGTTAGTAACTGAAACCCTAAGTATTAGAAGCTAAAGAAGCAGAAAGGTAACTGTCCTGACAACATGGCAGAGGCTGCTTTTGATTTATTGCTGTATGTCAAAACCATCTTTAGACAGAAGATTTCTCCATGCTTTAATCACAGACCTTTTGTACTGCTTTCAGGCACTGAAGCTGCAGTCCACAAACAAGCCCTTCCATTTTCAGTAACACCGTTTTTGTGATGCTTGTCATAATTTGCCGAACACCAGAAGCAATGACCACTCTGTGTTCAGCTGTTTTCCCACGTAGTGCTCTCCATGCAATTCTGGATTCCCTCCATTTAGCCCTTGTCCCTACTGAATTGAAGGCAGTGATTCAGACACAACTTCCCCAAAAGACATCAGTTCACTGAGCCTCAAAACGATCTGCAGGCCCATTGACCTTTAGCAGCTACAAGGCAGAATGACAGCACCTCCTCCCACTAGCGATGTGCACCGCGGATGGATCTAATGGAAAGGGGATTTTGTATGCAGAAAGGTTTATAAATATGAGGATTCATGTTTGTTGACTGGTGACAAAACAGAGTGTCAGCCCTGCAGTTAACTGAGTTGCCGAGGACAAAACCTCTGTTTTTAAATGTTGCTTCTCCTACTGAAGTCTGGTGGGACTTTTTTCCCTAATTTTCACTGAAGAAGAGGTCAGCACATTCTGCTGACTCACTGTATCAGCAGAGGCAAGACCCCCATCCCTCTTAAGGAATTCTGCTGACTCATTGATGTGGGGAAGGAGGACAGTGCAGGTCCAGAAGGAAGCCATAGAAACAGCCAAGTTTAGGGTAGAGAGGTTAATTGAACATTTTTATTCTGCTGTCATTCTTTGCCCAGTATACACAACCACCCTGTGGGAAAGGGATGTATTTTGAAGCCAGCATGGCTAGACTGCAGTAGAGATTTAGCCTGTTTGCAAAGCTGACTTTGGTTATAGATCTGTGATATGTTGTCAGCTGAGCTTCTGCCTTGCTATTCAGATCCTAAGCTAGAATTAAATCCTCCATTTTTGGTGTTTTGGATCCTGAGACTGCGCCAGGCTACCCAGGAGGAAATACAGCATTTAGATGGGGGCCGGGACTTTGTAATTTGCTGCCTTTTCTTCTCTGCAGGCTCCTTGGCTGACATTTCCACTTTAGGATACAATTTCCTTAGTAGAAATGGCCTCCTCAGAAATAGTACTGCATTGTTCAATGACTTTCTTGACCTCTTACAAAAGCACTTGTGGTCTGTTGTATTGGCTGCTGTGCCTATCTGAGGGACAAGTTCTGGCTTTGAGAATTCAGCACTGCCATTACAAATGGGAAACCTACCCAGACTGTGAGAATCAAAGGCTTTAGATATAACTGTATAAATAGATTTGTGTGTATGTCTACAAATACACACACATATACATTGTATGCATTTACATACAATTTGTGTATAAATTTTATTCCTATTGTATGTGTTTATATTTACATATACTTTCTATAAATAAGGCTAAGATTACATATAAAGCATTATAACTAGATCTGTCACATACATATGTTTCTTATATATAGAAAACATAGAAAAAAGAAGTTTCCATATAGCAGTTATGTTTCCCAGATCCCTTTACCAGCATATCTTGAAATGAAGGCAAGGAGCAGCTTACTCTAACAATGTATAAATATAATATTGCTAGCAACAAGGCAGGCTGGTCTATTATATCAGCAACATCCGCAAATGAGCAAACCAACAGCAAAAATGTGGATATTTTGTGGATCACTGAGAGCCTTAGCTCTTGCAGAGTTGGAGAGAGAAAAAAATCCAATGGCCATAAAAGGCCTGTACCATTCCATCCACGTATTCATTCATGCAGTGTTTCCAGTTGCATCTTTCAGAAACAGAGGCACTCAGCTACGGCTGCTCCCATGAGCATTTCATCATCAATTGCAGCAGTGGGAGCAGAACTGTCAAAAATGAATCCCGGAAAACACAGGTGACTGGTGGGCAAGCCAGGTAGAAGGTAATAAGTTCTGACAGGAATGTCCACAGCTGCCTTCACAGTTACCAGAATGTAATGTGACTTCCCTGCAACTTGCATCATGCTTTTTCTCCTGGTGATAACCTTGTTCAACGTCAGACTGCAGGAGATGGCTTCTGGACTACTGGTCTTGCTTTATAAAAAAGAAGCAGATGTGGGAAGTTGGTTATTCCAAGACTGCAGGTGAGGGATGAAGCAGGACTTGCTTTTGTATAGCTTAACAAGGAAAAATCTTCATTTCTGTGATTACAAACAGGCACTGTCTCCTCTGCTTCTGAGACGTGGACTGGGCTGAGAGAAGCAGGGTGCTCTGGTCTTTGTGTGGCTGTTTCTCTGTGAAGTGGGAAAAGTTTCTGAATTATAAAAAATCAGAGAAGGGGCTGATCCCCTAACCATGCCGTACTTCTTTCTGTCCTTCGCCTCCACAGCACTGAGGTTCACAAATATTAAGAGCATTATGTAATTAGCAGCTCATGACAGTCTTCATCAAGTATTCCTTTCATCAAAGTACAGATTTTGCTTAGACATCAGTCTTTGGTCTCTTGATTTATTTCATGTTACGCAAAGCATCATTTGAAGGGAGAGAGTTCATGCAGTATTAATGTCTGGATTCTGATTGACTGCAGTGATTTCAAAGGGCTTTTGGAGTATCCATCCGAGGGCACAAATGAGCTCTTTCAATTTTTAAAACTTATTCCCACTAAGTCAGCCAGAGTTCAGAGCTCTCAACTTCCTGCAGGCTGTGCTTAGCAGTTTGCAGTATTGGCCCCCAGTTCTACAGTTTATCATTATCTGGGAACAGGAAGAGGGTTGAACAAGAAGTTCTCAGAAATTTTTCTTATGAATAAAACATTAGAAGTTATTCTTCTGCACTTAAAATAAAACAGCAATTTTTTCCTTCGTCTGTGTAAAATTTTTCTATTAACGTCTGGCTTTGTATTTTCTCGAAACTATTTCAGGGCATCTATTATAAATATTTATGTGATAAGAAAAAATGTTGGAACTCCTTCAAGGAAATTAGATGAGAACGTGTCCACACGCTTCAAAAATAAATGCATAAAGTAAGTGTTCAAACTATGCTATTATTAAATCACCATATCCAGTGAGCTTAGTGGGAGATTGTTGCGGTAAGAATGGCTTAGTATATTGTTACCTGGATATGAGTCCAAAATTAGATTCCATCAACAAAATAGGAGTTTTAAGTGAAACAGCAACACTAAGAGTAGCCTTTCAGGTGCATTTATAAATCTATCAGTAAGGCACCTTATAAATAACCTGGTTAATTTAAAAGACTAGCTTTACACTTGATAAAAAATAATGTCCAGAAACTCATGGTAATCTCTCAGTTTAAACTGTGGCTTTTAAAGACATATTGTGTAACACACTGAACATAGAAGTTAAAGGAACTGCTTAAAAGTATGAAGTTAAGATGGTTTCCAAAAAATAATAATAATAACTCCTCCCAGAAAAGCAGGTATGTGTCGACTATTTTATGTAAGCAAACTTCATTTCATGTAAATTTTACCTGTGTCCACGAAAAAATTTTTGGTTTTGTTAGCAGAAAACAGATGAGAGTAGTCAATAAATCATTCTTTTGAATTATTTTGTCTTCCCTGCACTCTGTTCTCTGTACATAAAACAAAGACAAATCTGGATTCAAGAGCCAAAGCCCGCCTTCAGATGTGGGTGTGCATCTCACTTAAATGTCAGGTAGAGTCAGGTGCCCAGATTAGAGGAAAGAATTTAGCACCACGATGAGAGAAACACTGGGGAGAGGAGGCTTGTGGGGGAAAAGGTCTGTGGGTATTTTTAAAGGAATAATTTTTAAACCAGATTTGAAACTGGAAAACAGACTGAAAAAAACCCTTCCATTGCAGGGATGAACTGTCCAGTGACGAACTTTTTTTCTGATGTTCTTTAAATTGCTGATCAAGACTAAGCAAACTGTCCTAGAAACAGTTCAAGAAAGCCAAACCAGCACCAATGAGATTAATGGAATTTTACTTCAGAAACTGGATGTTCCTCCCTCAATTGCTTGATTTCCTACTTTCCTCTAAGGTTCTCCCTCCTGCTGTCAGCTTCAAGCCTCATGCACATGTCAGTGTCAAATAATTTACATTTGACTCAGCCTGGTCTGGGATACAAACAGTGATATTCATTCATCAGTGGCGCTGAGTCTAGTTGGAGGCCGGTATCTAGTGGTGTCCCTCAGGGGTCACTACTGGGCCCAGTCTTGTTTAACTTCTTCATCAATGACCTGGATGAAGAGTTAGAATGTACCCTCAGCAAGTTTGCTGATGACACCAAACTGGGAGGAGTGCTAGATACACCAGAAGGCTGTGCTGCCATTCAGCGTGACCTGGACAGGCTGG
>Ga0065711_1007946_pt1 | contig 13780 bp, 9 predicted proteins | sample Hoacrofraction12_FD_59098 | JGI IMG/M metagenome (GOLD analysis project Ga0065711, IMG submission 59098) | Hoatzin crop microbial communities from Cojedes, Venezuela - Epithelial fraction 12 v2 (version 2) | ecosystem: Host-associated > Birds > Digestive system > Esophagus > Crop | place... | reverse complement strand
TTATCTTCTAACTTGAAAATACCTTAGGTCTTTTTTTTTTTTTTTTTTGTCACTGGGGAAAACCAAAAAAACTGTGGAGGTTACAAAACTAGCCTAGGAGTACTTGTGCTGAGGGAGTCTAGCTTTGTAGACTCTTAGACAGCATAGGGTTTTCAAAAGGTGAATGTCTGGCATTGTCTTCTATTTTAACTTTGAAAGGGACCTGTTGGGGCACTGTCATCATGACATACTTTTCACAATCTCACCCACAATTTTTCTCTGAGAAATTGAGTTGGCAGAGCATTGGCTTGTGCAATTGCTCCAGTTCTGTGTCTTTGAGTGGATTCATTGTGTGATGAAAAATCTGCTCCTTGAGAAATGGCAAGGTGAATTGAGAATGATAAAGTAATGAGAAAAGGACTGAAGCCTCTTGCCATCGCAAATAATGTAAATGTAAGTCTCCATCTGCCACCCACCTCCCTTATAAAATAATAGTAGCTGTCAGGTGGGGAAGCTGCAAGAAATGATGTTGTTTAAAAACGCATTTCACTGCTATGTTTTCTCTTATGAGCAGCGCTGATGTATGTAGTTCATGATGTTCACATGATAAACAGTGCACCCTCTTTATGAAATCAAGTTGTTGTATATCACACCTCCAGAAGTAGCAGCATATGGAAAGAAAGAAACCGCAATTGAGTGGGAACAATGAAGTTTCAGGTGCGCCATTGTAATTAATCAGTGAGACGTGACAGACTGTGTGCCAGCGCTGCTTAATCACCCCTCAGGTGCTTGGTGAGACATGGTACAAAGCTGAAGCCTTCCACCGCATCCGAATGGAGCATTAATCAACAGTGCAGGGCAGTCTGTGTGGCGCAGTGATGGTACAGAGCGGATGCCTTGAAACTCTAACTTATTCCAAGGAACGGCCTTGGGCTCTGTGATGTGTGGGATAGGTCTAACCCGGACTCTGCAGCTTGCCTGGTCCTACATCAGCGTGAGGTCTCAGTGCCAGCTCTAGCCACTGCCTCACGGTACTCTCTTCCCCCGGAGCAGACCTTGCTCTTGCATCCCTGGGCTGGCTGACAGCCCGGAGAAGCAGGGCCCTTGCTGTCAGGCTGGTGGGGAAATACTTCACCTGTCCAAAGAAATGCTGGTACAAGGGCTTTTGTTTTCCTTAGTTTTGGCTTTCTGTTGTAGGCTCCACAGAAGGGACTGATGGTCATAGTGCAGTAAACAACAACAAGGTCCCTGGAGGACAGAAGCTCGCTTCTCCCATGTGGGCTTTTCTATTGTTGCTGACATGGAGATGAAGTTGTGGTCATTCAGCACAGCCATCCAGACAGGTTGGACCTCTCTGAAAATACTGTTTCCAATGACAGATGTGTCCAGGCTTTTAATTAGATCTCTCTTTTGTAGAACTTTCCTGGGGCCCCTTTAAAATCAAGTTTAAAGCAGAATTTCAGTAAGATGATGACAGAGGATGGAGGAAAATGAAAGGCAAGAGGAGAAAGTAGTAAGTTTAAGCAGACCTTTTACTTAGCAGTTCCAGTGTCCCATAGCAGAAATCACTGATAGCCCTTTTATACCCTTTACTTCTGCTCTGTAGGCAGGAGTCAAATTTATAGTAGCCAACACAATTTGGTCTAATGTGTTATTTGACTGTCATGACTTCTGAGGTCCAGTGGAAATGCTCCCAGGTTCCCAACAATATGTAATGAAACTTTGTTTTATAGAACTGGGATCTCTGTCCAAAGATGTCATTGAATAACACTTAACAAAGAGCTTTTGATTTTCAGGATGGAAAGACTTGGTAGGATGAAGGGTCTAACATCAAAGATGTTCCTATCTAGAGAGGAACATTTAAAACAAAACAAGCAAAGAGACAAACACCACTGGAACAAAGTAAGAGGCGAGATACTAAAAGAAGCTGTGTAGCTGTCTGCAAATATAGGTAGTGATTCTGAAGTATTAGAGGTAGGTTTAAAGCTCGATTTTCCAGTGTTCAAATGATTACAAAGCTACAGGGCTCAAAGACTTGGTTCAGTGATGGTCAGAATTGCACCCCCATTTCTTGTCTTCACAAAAATCTTTTGAAGATGACTACTGTGCAGATGATTTCTCCAGAGTCAAGAGCCTCTGGACACTGACTCAGTAGAAAGGCTAATAGTATAGGACTGTGATCACTACGTATTAGTTATGCTGCTCTCCATCAACCATCTTTTAATTGTGCTAGTTAAGATTTAACTGAAAAAGAATTTATTGCTGTTCTTACCTTAGTGCTGAAGCGGATCCTGTATCAATGGAGTCAGGGAACATGCCAACAGGCTCTTCATGGGAGACCTTGTCTAAGGGAGTGAAAGTATTTTTGCTGGGCTGATGTTTATGCTTGGGGAGAATTTTGCATCACAGCCCACAGAGGGTATTCCAGTCTTTGTCAGTTCAGGGAAAAAGACACATTTGGATGTTTGAGAGCAAGAATTAAAGACCATGCAAGCTGAGCCCCAGATATGCTTGCTTCTCTTCACTACCTTTCTGCTGTCATTGAATGAGCGGTGAGATCACACCTATCAGAGTAGACACCAAGAGAGAAAACATCAGCCTCTCTTGTTTTTATGGAAACAGCAGCAAAGCACAGAAAATCTTTGAACTTCAAGGTTTAGCACAGAACACCAGGGCTTCACTCTTCATCTCCAGTCAGTGAGGCAGAGATGGGAGTTCAGGAGAGGTTAGATAGATGCTCTCTGAATTAGAATAGAACTCAGAAACCTTTCAGTCTAATAGAGAAGTGCTTTCATCTTTCAGTCAAGACAGGCTATTACTAAACTTAAAGAAGAGAGTTAATGTGTTGCCAGAGGATTTTAATAAATATTAAAAATATGTGTGTGGCTATTCTGATTATTTTCACTTTTATTAATACTAGGTTTATTTTTAGCTAATTATGTCAGACCATTTCTATCTGGTTGGTTCCTTTAAGGGTCTTTGTCCAACTCCTTTCCCTTTGCACGTAATCAAAGCTGTCTCATTTCTTAGATTGCCTCATGAAACAGAACTGGACGTGCCAAAGAGATCCATCAATTCAGTCCTTGTAGGAGCTGAATCTGAACTTAGACTGTTGAAATCTGAAAGTGTTTGGAAATCAGATATTTGACTGACATCAATAAAAGTCATCATTTCCAGACATATAAATCAGAAAGTCTTTCCTATGCAAATCATATAACTTGAATGTAGTTATAAATGACATCAGACACACGCAAAAATATCAAACCCAGAATAAAATTCATTTCTGTAAAAGAGCAGTGAATTTACAGGCAACAGCTTTGACTTTTTTTTCTGTTCCTTGGATTATGTTCTCTTGCTTAATGATTTTTTTTAAGCTAACGAGGAATGTAAGAAATAGTAATGTCTTGTTTCCTATACTTTAAAAAAAAAAATCCAAAAGGGTTAAGATCCTCCAATGATTCCTCACATCTGTCTCTCTTAACAGTGCTTTACAAGAGAGTAATGTCTGCCCTACTTGATTGGTAAGTTGTGTTTTGTGCTTATCACTATCTGCATACTTGAAATGCCCATGTTGACACATTTTGTCCGCAGAAGAGGTGAGGTTTGAGTACATGAACAAAAGTCTGTGAGCAACAGGCAAATGCACATATGTCAATTTATTTTTTAATAAACCCTCAGGTTCGTCTGGTATGAAGTTCTTTTAAATAACTGCAATGACCCTACCTGTAAAGTCTAAAGCTGTTTTGCAACAGCAAGAATGACAAAGGGGGGAAAGGAGTTTGGAAAGCAAATATTGTTAGGGAGGAAAAAAACCATTTTTTTTACTAAACTTTATAATGCAAATTCTGTTTAGGCAGTTTTACACATTTATTTTAATAGCAAGTGCTGTGCAATTTCACCTCCAGTCTCTTTTCCCAATAATGTTTCTAATTATGTGATTATAAGAGGGATACCTACTCTAGCAATGCTCTTTTGGATTATTTCACTCTGTCAGAAATGCCTTGACTCTTGTACTTCAGAAATTTCGTTTGTGGTGCCTGTTCATTTTCAGAGAATGGTAGGAGGCTGGGGAAATAAGTTTTCCTCTGTCCTCAGGACACAGTGAGGCTATGGGACCCACCTGCTGTCAGGCTGCGAGTCAGTGCAAGACCCAGAAGTAGAGGGTATACATCTCCACATGGCTGGTTTCAGAATGTAGCTACGTGACCGTAAGTTAGCTTCTCTGGGACAATTCCTAAGAGACGAAGTTGCTGTAACTCTGGTTGGTGCCAGTGATTTTTTGTAGATTTTTGATTGGTTGATCCTTCATTTAATGACCAGCTGGAATCACAGGAGAAGTTATACTGACTTATTGATGAAGGGCAGTGTATTCAGCAGCTTTGTTTTGCTTCACTTAACACTTTTTATGCTAAAGAGATCCCACCGGTAGCACTGTCAGTATGCTTCAAGGATGTTCTCTAGGATCCAGAAGCCAGCAGTGGATCTGAACAGTTGCACATTATGTAAAGCTGAGGAGGCCTGCACTCAGAGTGTATATGATGAGCATGGGAAGATTTAGATTCAGATTGGCACATGGCTGCTTTGACAGGTCTCTGATTGCCATATCATTATTTAGGCATCCGAAAGCTTCTCCTGATTCATTTGACATTAGCACTTCACAGCAGGGCACGAGGAAGGAGAGAAGGGTGCAGACAAGAGTCAGACCCTTGTCTCTCTGCCGCATCAGACTCCTTGCAAACAGAGCGTGCTTTTATTTCAGTCTTTACCATCATGATCACTTGTCCTTTTATGGCGTAGGAGTTTGGAGAAGAAAATTAAAGTTTGTCTTTTTTAAAAAAGTGTCCTTAAAATTTTGTTCTGTGATTTCTTTTCATATGAATAGATCTTATCTGCACTCTTAATGTTGCAGACTTATGCTACCACATATCTGTAATTGGTTTCAATATAATTTAGCTTTTTGATCTGTTGCTATGCCTGGTTTCTTCTCAGATTAATGATAGTGCAAACCTGTTATTTTTATCTTGAAATGCACACACAGAATGGAGGCTGGGGGACACCCTCCCGTCACGTGTAATGTAGTTTAATTTACTCAGTTGAAATGAGTTTTTGTGAAAGTGGGGTTTTTTCTGTTTTATTTCTTTCGTATTTGTCAGTGATGACAGCTAGAAAATGTCCTCCTGATAGTTTTCTAAATCTTGCACTATGAGAGATAATATATTGAAATGGTGATTTCTGTCAGAATGACTTTAATCTTTTACGGCAGGACAATATTCTTGGCTTTCATTCCTACCTCCTCGTTTGCTCCATAATTTGTGTCTTGTCTTGTGGCCTAAATATAAAGGTGATGGACACTTTTGAAATGGTAGAAAAATAAGAATGTGTTTGGAATGGTAATGGTTGTTGTTTGAACAATACCTATGTCTGAATTGTTCCTTTTCCGAAGTAGTCTTTCTGTTACAGTGAATCCAAAATAAACCTGTTCATTTCTGTTCTTGTTATATTTATTTTTTTCTCCTTCTAAAGCTCTACATTTGTGATTAAATACTTGTAGTTAGCTATGAATTTCCCCACCTCCTGCTTACCTCATCCTTGTTTTACCTCTTGGTTTTTGTGGTGGTAGGCAGCCACTGAAAGTCGGTGTTGCCGTCCTCTTACCAGCTACCTTGCCTCCACTTACCTTATTTCTGCCATGGTGCTTGTACTCGCCTTTCTTTCTGTTTAAACAGTAGGTTATTTACTTGCTCTCTGGTCCTTGCATAATTATAACAGTGGATTTCTGTGGTCATCAGTAGTGTAGTCCTTTCATATGGTTTATTCAAGAGCAGGAGAAAAGAGGGAGAGATGGAAATGATCTCTAAATTCCTGAATCATATGTCCATTTTTCTGCCTGTTGTGATATATGGGAGACAGAGGATGATCCAGCAGTTGTTTTCACTTGTGAATATATTTTTCATCAAATTTTGCAAGCATATAAACACTATTCGTGTGGCTTGAAACTCCTTGAAAACTGTTCTTTCTCATCTAGGTATTTATATGTCAAAAATCTAGAGTAGAATTTTTCTGTGCCTAACAGAATAATTTAGAAATTTAATACTATACTGATTATGCACACTAAATGGAATGCAAGACACGTCAATCTCTCTTTTAGTCTGATTGCAATGGGAATAAACGTTTTCATGAGAGAGTCTGTATTAATAGATGATAAGGACATAATGCAGAGTTCAGTTATTTTTAACTTTCCTTTTAATAAGCTGCACTGCAGAGCACATAGAATGAAATCGTGACTAAAGATTAAAGTTGGTCAGAAATATCGTGATCTCTCTGTGGAGAAACAAGCATGTCTGTTTGCCATCTTGAGGGAATATGTGGATTTCATTCCTCCACTGGTGTGTCCAAGCAACCATCCAATGGTCCTGTCCCTTTTGGTGGGGGTTGTTTTTTTGTTGCCTTCTTTTCATTGGCAGCTGGGGATAAGTCATCCTCAGGAAGTGAAGAATGGAGATTTTTACATTAAAGTTAATGTCTAAACTATGTCAAACTCGAAGGTGAGGTAGGGGGAATCCTTTGGCTCCCAGCTGCAACTTGACTGCCTGCCCGCCCGCCTCTGTCTGCCCGTGTACTGGCCTCGTTGGAGGGAGCTCACACAGCCCCGGAGACTGTGTGGAAGTGGGTGGATGATTCTCTTGCTAGCATTAATAGAAAAGAGAATATTCTCTTTGTATATAATACTGCTTCAGGATTCTTTCATGTTTCTTTGCTCGCTTCTGATTTCAGTTGACAAAATTTCCTGTTTTATGGCATGGGGAAGAAGTCTGCTTAGGGCATGCAAGCAGCTCCTGCATCCCAGAGACATGCAAGTGATTATTTTGCTTGTTTATATGTTTATATTTATGTGGCTGTGAGGAGCGCAAGGACGTGGGAGGATGTGGTGCTGACAGAGTGGAAGGGGAGAAATGCTGTGTGTGTGCTAATCAGGGAAGCTGGAGATCCCTTGTGCTCTATTACTGGGGTCAGTATCTTATGGTACTGAAGCAATTGGGGAGTGATTGCTCTCATATTTCAGCATCTCTAGGAGTGACATTAGGGGTGAATTTGATGTCATAGACAAACTCCCTTCAGGTTAGTGCTTATGCAAAGGGAAATATTTGGGGCTTGAATAAGTTCCCATGTCTCCAACTATGAGACCTCTGCCAGAAAAAAAAAGCCCAGTGGTCCTCCCAGTCCTACAAAGGTAAGAATTTATAATTGTTTTCATTTTCTCCTGGGAATATATGGATGACACCTCAGCATTGCTCTGTCCTTCAGTGTATGTGAAGGTCTGGTCATCAAATTCTAAGGTATTTTGACTCTTATGCCCCCTAAATCCTGTATTTACAAGTGATTGTGATAGTGCTAGACTGCATAAGGAATTTAGTTACATCTTTTAAAAGTACCTTTCCAATGATGTAATTTTTTTTTTTCTGCAGCATTTATGGTGCTATTCTAAAATGCCACAATCTTTTGTAGTTCTTCTTAAAATGAATGTGTGCCAAATCAATACTTGTTTACATCCTTGGATGAAATCTTCAAAAGCATCTTGGCAATTATTTGAAAAGGAAGAGATGAATCTGAAGAGAGTTTTAATTTAATATTTAATTTCATTAAGGACCTTGGAGCACAAAGTAAGAGAGCATTATTTAGAACACAAAGCTCCGAGTGCTCCTCAGTAGAGAGGAGGATCAGAATATCGGATAGCAGAATAGGGTCACCTAGAGGAGACAGTAATAGAAATATAATGATATTCACTAGGGCAAAGTCCCAAGGTTGTGTTATTCCTGTTATTAGTCTTCAAGGGTGGAAATAACTTCAGGAGGAGAAAGACTTAAGAAGTATGAGGCAGTGACAGAATGAATGAGAAACCAGGAGGAGAAAGACTTAAGAAGTATGAGGCAATGACAGAATGAATGAGAAACCAAAATGATATGTTAAAGGGAAGTGTAGTTTTAGTATGTATGAGGTGACACATACTAATCATACTACGTCAGGTGATACATGTCTGGTGAAGGCTGGGAACTGAGGCTGTAGTAAAGAAACTGGTGAGACTTCATTGGGAATTTTGCGTGTGTTTCTGTCACACATTGTTTAACTGGAGATGGAAAGGACTGTTGAGATGGTCTGAGGAACAGAGAGGCTCTGTTATGAAAGGAAAATGTTGGCTTTACGTTGCTGAAATGTAGGTACCAAAATGTGGTTCCCAAATAATTGAAAGTGGATAGTACCTAGCGTAAAAGAACTTCTTAAACGTCGCAAAACTGTTGATGGGACTTTTTTAGATAGCTTTTCAGGAGAGCTAGAACAAGAAAATAGAAGGAGTCAATTCACATTTTGAAAGTTTTGTCAGCATTGGTCCACCATGTCTGTGATTTTGTTTCAGATACAAGGTGATGCTCAGTGAAAGCAAGTGAACCTGGTCACTCTGTGGTCCATTCTTCGTACTGTTCCACCACCCCAAGTAGTTTTGTTGAGGATGTTAGGGAAAATACTTCTGCCTGTTATCTTTAGTAGTGAAGAATTACTGATATTTGTTACTTGCAATAGCTATGGACTAGATGTTAGAGATTCTTTCTAGTTCTTTGCTCTCTATTCTTATGAATTAAGAACTTAGGTATTATTTTTTGAAAGTTATATGCATTTAAATCTAGAATTCAAAACTATTTTGACATTTAAAGAGCTTCTTGAAATAATCTGAACATCTGTTATCTAAACTGAACACATTTTAAATGCTCTGAAAATCACATATCAAGGCATCTGTCTTCTGTGTTGGCCTGAAGCCTTTAACGTTGGTTGGTGCTGCAGATACTCAAGTGATAGAAGTATTAATTTACACGTCTGCTAGGTGTTTATAGCTGTGCCTCTGTGCTTGCTCAAAAACAACTCAGTCAAAAAAGAGCTGAGCAACCTAGCTCCTTGTCCTCACATGGGTAGTTCAAGGTCCAAAAGGATGAAGATCCTACTCCAGCTGGAGGACTTAGTCATTCCTCAGTCATCTCATGTACAGATAAGATTAGGCTTCTCAAAACATGATGGTTTTCACAAACATGATGATTTCACATACACTGAAAGCGTATCCCCTAATCTGGGGATTAGGACAACTCATCTCTTCTGCAATACACTTTTGGTTAGAGTTCTTAGTCTGGTATTTGAAGACAGATTATGTGCTTTCCTCTGTCTCAAAAGGATCAAATGGGAGAAAATAAGTAGTTTTCTGCTGAAGTGCCAAGAAAGGGCCAGACCTGGGATTAATCAGGAGATCTACCTCTCTGGTCTAGAGTGGTGTTCTGCTTGCAATTGCTGTGAGGACTCCATAATCCTGTAGTGATAGTTACAGTTCTAAAAGGTAACTGAATACTATTTTCCTCCTTTGAGGGACAGTCAGAGTGGGAAGTCTGTGTGTGAATGCTCTCAAGGGTAGAAGGGGCAGGGATGTGTATCACTGCTCCTGAGCAGGTGCCGTAACTGCTGCTGATGGGAATAGAGGGACTTCTCTGTCCATGTGCTTTGAAACAGGGCCTTTGGCCAGCCTTGGAGAAATATCCACATTCAGGTGCTTGTCTTCTGAAGTTGCATTTTAAAAAGTGATTTTAAACTGTTGATTTACAAAAAACTTCAAATGGAAGTGTGAGATTTCAGGCTCTGCCTCAAGACTGTTATGAGTCTTTTATTTTTCCCCAGAAGATGGTAATTGGTCAGTTCCTTCTTTAAGTGGCTGCTGAAAGTAAGAAGGCATGTTACAAAAATCTTCCATCATATCCAGTAGAAAATGTTTTAAAAAATCAAAATGATAAACTATTAAATTCCCATAAATTAGTTTTAAGTTGTTAAAGACAATTTTTGGCAGTTGCATATTTGTCATCTTCAGAAACCTTTTTTTTTTCTCTACATGGAACATGGGGCTAGTATTGCTTTATATGATAATTCTCCACATTGTGACCCCACACCTTATACATCTGTAGCTCCATTTGGTGAGCACACACTTTGTATGGCTGTAGCCCCGTATGGCGATGGTACACCAACTAAGGTAGCATCCAAGCACTGCGCACACAGCGTGGGAGCAGAGGTGGGATGGAATGACTCGTTAATAAGCCCAGATCATGCTTCTGCAAGTCAACCATAAGAGAAGACAGTCTTCTCAGGGAACTTTTGGTTCCCCGAGCCCGCCAGCTGGTGCCAGTCTCTGGTGCAGAGAAGCAGCTCTGCCCTGCTTCCTGCCAGCCTGTCTGATAACCATGGCTACATAACTCTTTCTGCACCCAGGTATTAATTTCAGCCCAATATTGCTGAATTTATTGGACTTACAGTCATCTCAACCCATATAATTGCACTACTGGTTTATGTTTGTTACTCTGCTGTTATTCTGTATCCCCAGCCTACAACATGAAGGGGCTTCCTTAAGCCCCTTACAGGGAGAAACTCAGAATATTTTGTACATCTAGAAGTGGCAGTAACATGCTTTACTGCACTGAATGCCTGTATTTTTTCCTAGAGGAGACAAATTATGACCTAATAATTTCGTTTTTACTTTGTCAAAATTTCATTTTCACTTTGTCAAAATTTCATTTTCTGTTTTGTTACTGATTGACTTTTAAAATAACATCATGAAGTCATATCTGTTTCACTAAAATCTTTGATCAGCAACTTTACTCCAAAAATAGTTTGTGGGTTTTTTTAGGTTCATTTACAATTTCTGTTATAGCAGTATTTGAGCTTCAATTCAGACTGGAACCTCTGTGAAAAGATACAAAAACCCCTGTATTTTTTAATTTGTTTTACTGGTCTAGTTTCTAGAAAAATATGCAGTATTCAGTAGCAACTTAAGCAGATGTAACAGGGCTATGATGGAAGCATCCTGCAAAAGGCAACAAATCTCTTATGTCGTACAAAATGAACTCGTTGCTTGGCTACCAGATTCTTTTCTGGCTTTGAAAAGTAGTCTTCTGACTCACATTAGATCAGTCTTGGGGTTAAGTCCTCAGCCAGTATAAATGTCACAGTTCTGTTATAGCCTCAGATAATATTAGAACTAAAACTGAAATTGGAAATCCACTAACTGAGGATTTTCTTTCCTTCTCCTTTTGTGCCCTTAGTGATTCATTTATCATGCCAAGCTATTGGGTTATTAATAAAGCTAGAGTTCTGTGTAATTTATTGTTGAAATACTCCTATGGTAAAGCTGGGGTAGACTATTTGGTGCATGAAGCTCTTTTATTTTTAATGAGAGCAATGAAAAGAATAAAACATTGACAACCTGGAGCAAGCCTGGCAGAAGGCCACCATATGATCAGGGGGCTTTAACACAGGACACGTGAAGAGAGGCTGAGGGAACTGAAGTTAGTGAAGGGCGGTTAACAGTTATTTGTAACTGATTTTGCTTGATAGGCTACTATTTAGGTTTAAACTCCTGACAGCTAGGATAAAGGAAACCTATTCCTTAATTGCTGTCAAACCCAGCCAACAGGTAGCACCAAGGAAGTTCAGTTGCAACTCTGCTTTTTGCAGGAGAAGTATGTGTTAAGTAGTGAGTGATGATGTGTATAACGGCCTTCTAATTTGTTTTTAACAACTAATTTGCTAATCTGCTTATTTTCTCATAAAACAAAGCAGCGGTTTGTGCCTTTTTAACTTTACAAACCATTTATCTCCTCCTGTGAACCAGAAGCATTCAACAGAGAAATCCATGGCTTTTCAAAATTACTTTCTTTTTTATCCAGTAAATGGAAGTCCTCTCCCAGATGGAGAACTGTAGCTTGTTCTCCTGCCAGTTTGACAGAAAGCTAATACTGAATATGCCAGCTTTTTCATATTCTTTTTCTCCTCAGATAAAAACAACTTTTTGTTTTCTCTTTCCTTGTTTAAAAGTGGAGCCTGGCCAACTCAGGGCTGTGAATTGCCATAAATATTGATAAATCCCATGGAAAGCAGTTGTCCTTAATGAGGATTACTAACTTTGCTGTGAATTCAGTGATATCATGAGAGCTTTTTCTCACCAGTCACATGTGGAGCAAGCAGAGAAAACCAGTAAGTACCACTGGGTACAGAAAGCTTTTGAAATTGCTGTCCTACTTTAGATGCAGATCTTACCTAGCTCTGCTCTGTATTTGTGGATGAAGTTGTGCAGGTGTTATATTCGAAGCCTGGGTATCTTACAGTTCTGTCTGCCTGTTTCAAATAGTTTTCACTTTGAAGTCTCAGGCTTGTCAAAAATTTCTCACTCTTTGGGCTTTTTATTCAATTACGTGCCTTTCTACTTCTTCTTTATAAATATGTCTGCTCCAACTTTTAGAGCTACCTTTTCTCCTAACTGCCGGTATATCAGAGGAATATAAAATTGATTTTTTGCTCTTGGTGAAATATGACATTCTTGTCCTATTCAATTTTTTTTCAGGCTGCTTTTCTGTGCAGATTTTTGTTCTGATCAATTTGCTTGGCTTCTTTCCTATTCCTTGCAATGGTCCTGCTTGTTTTCCATGGTGTCTTGAGGGCCTTTCTTACTCCTCTTTGAATCTTTTCCAGTTCAGTTTTCCAGTTCTTTCTACAAAGCTTATTTTGATGCTAGTTGCCTTTAGTTAGGTGGTCAGAAGGGACAGAGAGTAGAATTAGTTCCTTAGCAGAGAAATAATTTTTTTTTTAATTTTCTAAGTTTACTGTGTTTCACATACTGTGCAGTGGATGTAACCTGACATTTTTGGTAGCAACACAGCTGTTATGTGAGGAAGAGTTTGTGGAACCTGTGTTTACTTCGGCCTAGTAAAAACCAGGCACGTTGCAGAAGCTGTCAGGAAAGAGAAACATTGAAAAAAATGTTTGTTGTGGTTTTTTTTCCCTTGCAAGAAGACCATCAGTGTGAACAGTTAAACATCAACCTGGACAGTCAAACACTGAAGGGCTTTCAGATAATTCGTATAAAAATATAAAGATTTTTCTGTATTCCACTTTGTAGGAATGTGTATATGTGCCATCACATTTACATTTAATTACATAATATTGTGGTGTGGTTTAAAAATAAGGGACCTAGTTTCTCTAAAAAAAGTTGAGAAAGAATGGTTTTCCAGCCTTAAATCTCCAAAAATTGACATTGTCCTGCTTCACCAACCTGATCTTCTTCTATGACCAGGTGACCCGCCTAGTGGATGAGAGAAAGGCTGTGGATGTTGTCTACCTGGACTTCAGTAAAGCCTTTGACACTCTTCCCCACAGCATCCTCCTGGAGAAACTAGCTGCCCATGGTTTGGATGAGTGTATTCTTCGCTGGATAAAGAACTGGCTGAATGGCCAAGCGCAGAGAGTGGTGGTGAGTGCAGTTAAATCCAGCTGGCGGCCAGACACGAATGGTGTTCCCCAGGGCTCAGTTTTGGGTCTGATCTTGTTTAACATCGTTATCAATGATCTGGATGAGGGGATTGAGTGCTCCCTCAATAAGTTTGCAGATGACACCAAATTGGGTGGGAGTGTTGATCTGCTTGAGGGTAGGAAGGCTCTGCAGAGGAATCTGGACAGACTGGATCGATGGGCCAAGGCCAGCTGTGTGAAGTTTTACAGGGCCAAATGCCTGGTCCTGCACCTGGGTCACAACAACCTCATGCAACGCTGCAGGCTTGGGGAGGAGTGGCTGGAAAGTCATCCGGTGGAAGAGGACCTTGGGGTGTTGGTTGACAGCCGGCTGAACATGAGCCAGCAGTGTGCCCAGGTGGCCAAGAAGGCCAATGGCATCCTGGCTTGGATCAGGAATAGTGTGGCCAGCAGGAGTAGGGAGGTGATTGTGCCC
>Ga0065711_1007945_pt1 | contig 13781 bp, 10 predicted proteins | sample Hoacrofraction12_FD_59098 | JGI IMG/M metagenome (GOLD analysis project Ga0065711, IMG submission 59098) | Hoatzin crop microbial communities from Cojedes, Venezuela - Epithelial fraction 12 v2 (version 2) | ecosystem: Host-associated > Birds > Digestive system > Esophagus > Crop | place... | reverse complement strand
CCTGTGAGGCGGCGAGGCCCGCCCGCCTCCATCTTGTGCCGCGCGGGTGGGAAGCTGAGCTCCCGTCTGGCGGGGGGTGGGGGGGCGCAGGGCCTTCGCCGTTCCCCGCCGCCACCTCCGGGCAGCGCCGGGGTCGGCTTTGCGCCCTTCCCCCCGGTGAGGAGCGGCGGAGGGCCCGTGTCGAGGGCCGCGGTGTGACGCGGGCGCCGGGACGCCATGTCTGTGGTTTGGGGAGCGCGGGGAGTGATCGGCTGGGGCGGAGGGGCAGGCGGGCCCCGGCGTTTCTGCGTTTCTTTTTCTCTTGCTCAGGCTGTTGTGTGGGATGCTGTCCAGTTCCCTTGGGCCCTCACTTGGTGCTTAAGAAAACTAGTTTAGCGATTACACTTAGGGACTGGGTTCAAGCCGGGGCATTCTTATTCCTGGCTTTGCTTGTTACTGCTTAGGGCTTCTGCTGCCATAAAGCAGCGAAAACAGGCTTGGTGTCTACCTCCCAGAGGGGGTGCAGGTATTTTGGCATTTGTGAAACATCTGGAGAGACCCACACAAAGCGTTACAAATAAACGTTATGCTTTGCAAAACAGTGCTGCTCTTGCAAGGAGGCGGCCATCGTCTTCTGCGGGGAGCAAAGTTGGAAGCTTCTTCATGCTGTTAAACAGGAAGGGCTGATGCTTTTGTCAAGGAGATTTGGAGGCAATGCTGCCGAGACTTTTGGAACAGAACATAGACAGCAACGGAACTGCAAATGGGCCCTCTGCCTGTAATCGTGAAGCGGGTCCTTGTGTTAGTTATTTTGTGTATAAAACTTTGTATACCAAAGAATTACAGCTTGCCATGTCTGACAAAATGTTGGCCCCTCAGTGCTTCATCACAGGAGGGCAATGTTAGGACTATGGTTCCAAGTTCTTTGGCTCTACCAATTTACATGTAGACATTTAATTCACCTTTGAATACTGCTTTATGTTCTTAAAGGCCCATCACTTGTTTGAAGCAACGACTTCTTTCTTAGGGCAGTTGATCAAAATGGGTCAACTGAAGACTCGGATGTGGGTCTCAAATAAGAAATGCTGTCACAGCTTTGTTGCTGACTGACATCTTTAGGATACTACGTTCCACAGATCCATACCCTAAAGATATCCAGCAGGCTGCAAAGGCCCTCATTTCACTAAAGAGTTTTACAATGTGATACCTTATTATTGACAGGGGCAGTGAAAAGAACTTTTTAATAGAGTTGCCCAGCGTTTCTCATGATGAAGTTCAAGTTTCCTTTTTTGTATCTCATTTCAGTAGAGCTCCCTAATTTCCATGCTGAAATTCTTCCATGCTAGACATCTGCCTTGGGGTAATGAGGTGTGTAAACTCTATGTTGGCCAAAAAATGATTTTTCATTGGCTCCACCCTCTCACATTTTTCTACTTTAAGGTTTTAAGAGATGACTGGATACAGGTGGCTTGGTCTTCTGTTTTTCTGATGAGGAAAGGAACCAGATGGAAACCTACAGAAGGAACAATTACACGAGTTCTTGACAGAGTACAACAGAATGCCAGGTCATAGCCTAACAGATGAGTATTCTCTGGAGTTGTGGAAGATGAAAAAGGTGCAGTTCCACCATTAACTTTAACCGCATTAAATTGGACTAAATGTAAGATGTTGCCACCTTCTTTGTTCACCAGGAGCTCCCTGGTCCCACTGTGTCTGATCTGTTGGTGTTGGCAGCTGAAAGACTATGTGGGGAACCATCTCAGGAGCCTGATGTGGCTGAAAACCAACCTGTCAGAAAATAAAAGGTGAAAGTTTTCAGGTCACTGCATAGCTGCCTGAGGACTAGTACTTGCTCACAGGAGGTGACAGGTATATGTGGCTGAGCTAAAAAGCTCAAGGTTCAGGTTCATGGAGCTTGCTTAGTTTAGATTAGGAGGTGTGTGTGTGTGAAATATTGGCTTATTTTTAACTAACATTCCTGAGAAATCTCGGTGAATTACAGATGTGGACAGTGAACAGCGTTACAAGCATTGACAGATGCGTTGATTGTTACTATCTTGAATGTTCTTTGCCTGAAGTCTTCATATTCCTGTGGACCTGCAGCTGGAGTGAGACCTGGCCAGGGCCCCTGCCACGCTGGTGTGTGCTGTGGAATACACTGCAATGGCAAAGCTGTGAGGTTTGGTCTGAATTGGTCGTCTTTGTTTGTTTTTTTTAATGCAGATCAGTCATTTCCAAAGAAAAAGATTCCAAAACATAAAGAGCTCTGAGAAAATGTTTGATCCCAGGTGCTAAATGGGCAATCTTGTCTCTGACCAGCACTTTGGAGAAGGGACTCAAAGCTGGTCTGGTAGGTCTGTATGTCCCCGTCAAGGACACATCCTGTTGCTCTGGTGAAAGGTAGCTGGAGGCAACTAAACTGTAAGCAATCAAAATAGATTCCTGTTTCTTAGCTACAGTTTTCAAAGAACTTGACTGCTGGGCTTTCTCCTGAGAGCTACAGGCAGTAGCATGATTTTTTGGGTTTGAGGGTGTTGGTTGTTTTTTTTTCTTTCAGTAATAGCTTTTCCAGAACAAGACTGTAGCTGGGCTGCGGTGCTGTCTATCATCTGATGAGTTTTGTTTTATAGCCACTTGGCTCTACAGGGACACCAGGTGCTCTGATGTATGAGTAAACTGTCCACGCCTTAGTGAGTTACTGTGCAGGGACTGACAGGACTGACTCTGTGCCAATGCTTAGCGTGTTGCAAAGCTGCAGGAAAAGTGCTCTAGTTTAGCTGCCGCGAAAGAGGCTGAGCCAAATGCATTTTACCTCACGTTAACCTTGAGATAAGACGGTGTAATTTGCTGCAAGATGAATTCCTGCTACTCTGTTGATGGACTTGTTATGCTGCGATGACTTGCTGATGTGTTTGAACTGAAATCAGACAAAGAGAAGTGGAAAATTTAGACAAGGAGGGTGGGATTAGGGATTAGTTGAGAGCAGAAGAGTAGCTGGACAAAGAGAAGATGGATTTGGTGTGACAGTGTGGTTTTAGAGGAGAAACTTGGCTGGCTGAGCAAAGAAAAATTAGTAGGAGAGTGGGGTGGTAGAGAACCAGTGTGCAGGGGAAGGAGGGAGAGACAGGGTGAGCAGGCAGCAGAGCGGAGCTGAAGTGGTCTGGACAAGAAAATGGGAGACCTAGGTGAGGAGCTGAAAAAGTGGTGAAGGGTGTGGAAAGGCAGGAGTTGGGGGGAGAAGGCAAAGAAGTTAAGCTAAACAGATGATGAGTCTCTGCTGTCTTCCTTCTGTCCTCCAAAGCCTGTGACGGAACTGGGTTTCTTGAATGTGACTTTTCCCCTGCCATCCACGAGGATCTATGGAACCTCTGGCGAGATGTCATCTGTCTGGCTTTAAGCTTAATTATATACATGGTCCTGCGCCCTGTTAGCAGCTCTCAAATGACAGCACTGGTGTGGTGCTGGGTGCACATGATGCTTCATGGTGGCTTTTTTGTGGTTATTAAAAAAATCTAAGTTACAGACAACAAAATTACAGCATTAAAAGCACTGTTGAGGCTTTGATGGCAGGAAATGCCAAAATGAATGTAATTTATTCAAAATTAGTAACCGTTAGCATGCAATTCTCAGTCTTGCCACCGGATGTCACAATTTCTCCATGTATGGTCCATCACAGTCTAACCTGGGTGGCGCCGGTTCAGCACTTCTATTAAATGTGAAATGATACAAAATGAAGTTGGCCCTTGGACCCATCCAAGATGAACCCTAATTTCCATTCCCTGTCCGATCTCCACATGGTTTACTGACTATGTAATAAACCCCTCTTTCCAGATGTGTGAATTCAGAAGGAGCAGGAAAGCAGCAGCACAAGGCTGCAGTCAATGTGGTTGCTAGGTTTTTAATCCAGGAGAAGTGGGCCTTACTCACAGTCCATCAGAAGAGATGGTGAAGGAGAGGGAGGAAAAGAGGAGGAAGACACGTGGTCACTGTTCCTGGGAGGAAGTAGAGGTAATTCTCAAAAAGATGTGAGAAGACAGATGCTGTGAAATCTGATGTTTTGTGGATCGAGGCCTTGTCTGTGTGCTGGCTTTTGGCTGTAGTAAGGCATTATATCCATTGTTGGAATACCTCACTTGTGGCATCTTTTGTGAAAATGACCTTGGAGTACTGATTGTGGTAAATGGAGCTTTGCCACGGTGAAGTCTTTGGTTTCTTTGTGCTGTTTTTACTAAGAGCTCTGCTAAGAGAGGCATCTTGAGATACAACTACTGAAATGGAAAAAAAGATTAAAGTCTTTATAGGAGATGTGTTCTCTCTTGCTTTTCTTTTCTTAGTGTGACTGTTGGCACATTTCCTGTACTAAAAGCAATCTACAGATGGGGATAGCCTAAAAAGTCAAAGTTCAAAGAAAACAAAGTAGTAGTACTGTGGTTCTTTCTGATCACAGTTAAAGGATTCACTTCAAAGCCTGCTGAAAGACTGCTGTAATGGGTTTGATTAGCACTTTAAAAAAAAAAAAAAGCTCATGGTTCAGAGAATTTCAGTTTGTGACAAAACCCCAAGTTTACCAATACTTCAGGCATCCGCTGAAGGACATTCATATACTTAATTTCACTTGGATTGGTTGAGTTTTCGAGGAGATTCTTAATGAACTGGAATGACATGGATGATTTGCTGGGCTGAATTCAGGAGTGGTGTTGCCTCACCTCAGTAGTAAAAGGATCTTGGATTGAACTCCTTAGGAAATTAGTGAATTCCTAGTGTTCTCACTGCTCCCATGCAATAGTCAAAGGAATAAATAGCAATACCAACATGTTAGCCTGCGGCTTTCAAGCTCCAGTGTGTTAAGACATTTCTTTTCAAAACTAAATCTTGGATTTCCTCTATTCCTTGCTGCCTCAATCAGTGGTTCAATCAGCAGAGGAGATGCTACATCCTAGTCAGAGTACAAGAGGTAAGAGAACAACCAGAGGAACAATTTGATGGAAGGGGAATATTACATTGACTTAACAGACAGGATTTCATCCCATATTTCTGGCTTAGAAGTTGGGATGAGCTTGCACCTTCAAAGCAATCCAACTACTTGCTTCTGGAGACCCGGATGAGAAATGGCCTTATAGCTGGGTTGTTATCGAATTCCATATCTGCTTTTCATGAGGGTTTGGCTCCAGCCTTATCATCTGTTTGTGTTGTGGTTTAACCCCAGACAGCAACTAAGCACCACACAGCCACTTGCTCACTCCTCCCCGTCCCCCCGCCGGTAGGATGGTGAAGAGAAGCGGAAAAAAGAAGAACTCTTGGGTTGAGATAAAGATAATTTAATAGGACAGCAAAGGAAGAGAAAATAACAGTAGTAACAATGATAATAATAATAATAGAATACATAAAAGGAGCGATGCACAGTGCAGTTGCTCACCACCCACTGACCGATGCCTAGCCTGTCCCCAGGCAGCGCCCTGGCCAACTGCCCCCAGTTTATATACCGAGCATGATGTCATATGGTATGGAATACCACTTTGGCCAGTTTGGGTCAGCTGTCCCGGCTGTGCTCCCTCCCAGCTTCTTGTGCACCTCCTCGCTGGCAGAGCATGGGAAGCTGAAAAGTCCTCGACTTAGTATAAGCACTGCTTAGCAACAACTAAAACATCAGTCTGTTATCTCATACTAAATCCAAAACACAGCACTATACCAGCTACTACGAAGAAAGTTAACGCTATCCCAGCCGAAATCAGGACAGTTTGTCTATTTTAGTAGTAAATAAATCTGTAAGTAAATAAATACAACTCTATTTGCTGGTAGCTGCCTGTTGAGCTGGAGGGGAGAGAGAAAACTGGGAAGAGTCCAAGAACAGGGAGGGAGGGAGGGAGGGAAGGCAAGAGGCAGCTAGAACTAGAAGGAGCTTGAGGAGGAATAGGAGTTGTTTCAGGGCATGGAAGGGGTTCCAGCCATGACTGACTTCTGGTTCTGGTGATACTTCTTTCTGTCAGCTCCACGCTAAGCTGAGAGGACAGTTCTTTCTTTAAAAGGGCATCCTAAAACCCGCTTGGGTTTCCACTCTCTGTGGAAATTAAATAGCTGGACAGAAGTGCTATGGAGTCTCATTTCAGCTTGTTATTATAATACAGTATAACTCTCCCACACACTACACTTTTATTTCCTCTTGATTAGTGAAACGTGGCCCTAATCCTGTCTATTAAACCTTTCAAAAAAAAAAAATTTACTTATAATCCTTTAATTGCAATCCACTGGATGGAGGTCAGCTGAGGGCTAGCACACATCCAAGGGCCTGGCGGAGGCCTGCCAGAAATAAAAGGGTGAGACAGCAGTGACAGGACACTCAGGCCATGGGAAGAAATCAAGCTAGAGCTGGATGGAGGCTGAACAGAGCCCTTCCAAAGACTGGGGAAGGATGCTTAAGTGTCACTCCCCTCGGGTATAAAAACAAAGCCTGTGCTCTCTTCAGTCTTGAAAGTTCCCCTGTCTTTCCCCTCTGCCTTCGCCTGCAGCCACAGAGCCCTTCCCACTTCACTGCCCAGTCTCACATGGTGGAGACTGAACAGAGCACAGTACAGGTTCTAGAGCACGTCACTGGTGTCCTGACATATCGACTGTGAGAGCGTGATAGGAACGCAGCATCTAGCGTCTTGATCTGGAAACATACCCTCTTTGATCCTGAGTTAGTCTCTGGATGGACCCCTAGGAGAAACAGATCTGGAAGAATCCATTCTGTGTTTTAAATAAGGGACTGGAGTAGTTGAAGTTAATGATGTGCCAGTCCAGACAGGATGTGCTGTGTAAAATTTGGTGTTTGTTACACAGAGTAACCCAAGACACTCAGTACTTGAAATACTGCACAGCATGCTGCACAGCATATTGAAAATCAGGGCAAAATAGTCAGGATTTGGGCTTGAGCTGAAGGTTTAGATTAAATTTTCTGCCATGTAGATGACTTGTGTTCCCATGTCACTTTTTCAAAAATAATTATACTTCAGCTACATAATGTATTTAGGAAGATGTAAATGTAAATAGGCTCTCTTGAGAATCCCTCTACCTGCACATGGAGATAGCCTAATGCTTCTTGAAATATGACCCTTGAGCTCTTGATAGTCAATTCTAATTGATTTGTGGTGGGAATAAGGATTCTAAAGATCTTTCAGAAAGTGCCAGTAATGCTCATTGGACTCACTTAGAAATTCTTCTCCTGGATCAATGAGAAGAAAAACAGAAGAAAGCAAGCACAAGAGAATTAAGTGATGAAAATCAAAGTCTAGCTTGATGTGAAAGAAATGGCTTAAAAGTGACCGAATTTTCTACATTATTTTGTAACTTTGCGAGTAACAGCTGTGGGGATTCTAAATGGATTCAGAAGATACGTAGTGTTGCAGGCTCTTTACAAGCAGTTTGCAGGACTATACAGCATATGTCTCGATGCAATATTTAAAAGGAGTGAGCTGCTGGGATGTGAGTACATAGAAGTATGCAGCTGCAACCAGTGACATCTCAAAACTTGAAGGACTCATGTATTGATTCTTGCCAGGCTTCCAGTTAGCTCCTGCAGTTTGTTGTGAATATTAAATTATTTTCTATAGTGGAGCTTCACATTTCATAAAACCTGATCAAGAGAGACTTGAATAGATTCAAACAAGCCAGATTTGCTACTGACGCAGACATCAAAATGGCATGCTACGAAGCAGAATAAAATTGTTAATAGCAGCAATGCTTAGGGGAAAAAAAGGGTGACTGGAATGTGTGTAGTGGAAAAGAAGTGGGCCTACTGTGTTGCTGCTTCTCAGGTGGTTGACAGCTTAACACCACTCATTGGAGTTGCAGAAACAGCGTCTGGTTTGCAGCGGAACTGATGAAGGTTAGAAATTTGTATTATGGAGTATTTTATGGAACTACAGTGAGGCATTTTTCTTTAACACACAGGCAAATGGACTTGGGTTTTAAACAAGGTTTCCTGTAAAGCACAGACCTTAGACAGCATTTGATTTTTGCGGGGTGACTAACTGGAGGTCATCCATGCATGCATGTGGTGCTACATATTAACAGTGGCTCAGCTGTCTGATTGCTTTGGATCATGTTCTGATCAGTTCTGACAATTCACATAGGGGTTATGCAGAAGTTTTAAAGTCTTACTCTTTCAAGTTATGAGAAGTGAGAATGAAAGAGGTTTCCTGTTTGGAAAGAACTATATAGGCAGCTCTCTTGGTTAACTCTGCAGTGAAGGGATAGCAAAACTTCCCCCTGGGTGACTAGTGTGTATCTACTTCATGCCTAAACACTTTTAAACCTGGGCTATTTTTTTCTAATTTTTAACTGAAAACAGAGAGTCTGATGGCAGCAGAGGGACAGACCTTTGCAGATTCAGGTCTTTTTGAGGATTAGTGATTTTATTTTCCAAATACAGGTTAGGATTTTCTTAGTTACTAAGCATAGAGACTGTCAGACAATACACACTTGTCTTCTTCAGCCATGCTCTTTTGTTGTGTCGGTAGCACATGCAGCAATTTGAGTGCAAACACCTGGCCTTTCCTTCCCACCAGTCTGTGCACTGGGATCTACGCCAGAATGCTTGGATTTTCACTGGTGTTCCCTCCACAAAGGGGAGCAGCTGTTCAGCCATCCCAACAAGCACTGAAGTAAGCCTGACCAGGCTTGAGGTGCCCATCCAGCATCAGCTGCTGCACATCGGTGCTGTGGGAAAGCTGCCACGTTGCCAAAGGCTGGGTTGTTCTTGCCTCCAATGCGTGTGGAACAGGCGGGTTACTTTGTGGCACAGTGCAAAATGCCAGCTTCCTCCTTATGCCATGTTACCAGGGAGATTGCATACTGAATTTGCTGATCTGGCTTTTGCAGTGTTGCATGGCAAATTCATAATCTTTACTAATATGTTTGGATATGCTTTCAGCAGGCAGTGGAAAGAAGAGGCATAACATTAAAGTGATGATAGTCATAATCTTAGCACAAACTGGGGAGAGATGCGTGGAAAAAAAATGTAAGAAAGACATTAAGATCCTTTATGTTTATACCAAAAACGAGCACTGATGTCTTTTTTTTTTTTCCCCCCCTGCATGAACATCCAGATTTCACTGGAAAAGACATTCGTTGCTGGAAACAGTCTTGACTGTACTATAAAAACATTAGTTTCTTAGCAAAAGCAAGCAGTGGTGGCAATCCCTGAAATTAGTTTCGCCGCACTTTTTGACTGGGACAAGAGTTTCTGCTCTGCCTGTTGTAGGAGGGTCACTGTCGTCTTTAGTGTGGAGGGCTAGGCCACAGAGTCCTGGTCCCCGCATGAGACCCCAGAATTTCTGGGATGCTGTCCTGCAATGTCAGAGACAGCAGTTCTGCTTCTGAAGTGGAAAGTGACTGCAGTCTTGCAAACAACCTTCCACCTCCTGCCTCCGATGCTCCAAAGATTTGGCCAAATTTCTGGCAAGAGATGATCTGTTGCAGTACTAGCTTGTAGGTTATTCAAAGACACAGAAATGCCTTAAAAGTAATCTTGATTCCACTCTTGTTTCTGTAAGGGCTTGCTTGTCAGCATGGAAGGAGACTCCCTCCATACAGCCTTCTGTGGCGATCTCCCAGGAGAGGATGGTTCAATCCTGTGGTACGGCATCACTGCATACAGAATTCATGCCGTAGTCCTGAAACATGGGGATTTGCCTCTTCAGCCTGGGAAGGGACAGGTGCACCCCTTCTTGAGGTAATCTTAGCCCAGTGAACCACTTGCCTTCACCTAAAGATGGAGTTTGAAGCTTAAAGGGGAATGTAGTTAATCACCTTAGAGTCTCTTCCATTGTACTAGACCAGAGCAAAGGTGCTTCAATCCCAGCATTCATTCTCTCTCAGGTCACACTGCTGAACTGATAGTATTTGGTAGTTGCAGGTCTGCAACTCTGATAACAAAAAAGAAACTCTGTCTTATACCCGGGCAGTTAATATAATAGGCAACGGCCCTGACAATTCATCTTGCTCAGAGGTTTGAAGTCCTTTTTTCCCCCTTGAGTATCTAAGTGTTGACCAAAACCACAGACAACTTCTTTGACAATCAAACACAATGTATGGTTGACTGGGCTGCTGGAGCAATGGCTGTCTCATGTTTATACGAAGTCAAAGACAAAAATATTTCTCTAGACCACTATTAAACAGGTTTCTCTTTTCAAGATGGTAAAGGGTTAGTTGTTCCCAGAACAGGCACTATATGGAAAAATATCACAATACCTTCGGCTCTGTTTCCCCACACAGATTTTCCACAGCTAAATTTACCTTCTATCATGTGTATCAGAAGTGTGAGAAACCTGGAAAAACCCGGACTACCCCAGACTGCTACTTTCAACTGACATTGATAGGGGCTTACCCTACCTAAGAGTAACAATGAATGTAAATATATTTTTGAGGTTCCTTGAGAAGTCTCTCTATTTGAGTCTCTCTAACAGACAAGTACTTCTTTTTTTGGATGACCATTCTTTTAGTGGGCTGAAACTGAAGGTACAAGAAGCCAACGGCAATGACTGCAGTGCTACTCTGCTGTTTACGCATCATGAGTCACTGCTGTGTATTCTTTAATTCTGATAAAGGGCTGTACAGGGAAAACAATGCAGAACCCCATGGCAATTGGGCAGTTTCCCCCTATTTCAGCCATTGCTCCTCTAAATCCAGAGCTGTAAATGTCCAGTGCTGTTTGTAGTCCTTGTGCTCTCACACGTGGCACGAGGCTGCCAAGGGACATGGTAGATTGAGGGAGGGTCTTTTTTCATTCTCTCTTTCAGAGGCTCCGAGATGTTCACTGAATCTCCTTTCCTGGGTACTGGATCTGACAGCTTTCCAGCAGTCTGAGCTCAGTACCCTGCCCTCAGCCATTCCTCTTTGACTGGTAGATAAATCTGTTTGTCCTAACACATTACTTTTTAATATAATTCTTCTGCCACTGTCAGCAGGCAGCAGACAAATGGAAAACAAAAAAGCACAAAGTTAATGATCTGTCTGTGTGCACAACGTAATGTCAGAAGAGAAAAGGCTCTGATCTCCCCTCTGCACTGTACTCCAAATTGGTGCAATCAGTATGAAAATGTGTTAACTGTGCTTTAGTGGCAATTCCCTTCCCATCCTACCAAGAAGTAATTCCTTCTTCCAGGGTGATACTGTTATAAACCATTACGATGCAGGCAGCATACCCAAAATAGCAGTGCTCTTCCTTAATCTATTTGCGAAGCTGCTAGAGTCAAAATGGAGTGCTGCGTGCAGAGATATTTAGTCTCCACAGGCCATGCCTTTGCGCAAAGACCCTTTTGAAGTTTTCTCCCAAGATGACTAAATTTTAACCTCCCTTTGCTCTTGGTATTCTGTAAATCCAGCAAGAGTATACATTGTGTTTCGTTTGGTCTTCTCCTGGCTTCTACAGGCCAAATAAGTCTCATTCAAACTCTTTTTAAAATAGAAAATGTTGTTAAATAAAGGATACTGTTCACTTGCAGACTTAGGAAACCCTCTTTGAGGTTTTTACCACAGGCTTTCCCTCAGAGTTTGTGTTGCTATCACCAGTTCCATCTAGGCCTTTGGGTAGTGGCCAGCAGATAAAGCTTTAGGAAGAAAAGACAAAGCTAGTTAATTGGAAAGGAAAACATGCTTAATATGGTAAAAAAACTAATAACAAGGCACTGCTTTTGAGAGCTGATGCCTGCTTTTGATAGGTGTTTCCATCTCAGTTCCATCTTGCAGCATGTTTACATGGATTTGGGACAAGCATATTCTGGTCAACATAACGCAACCGATAGATCTTCCAGTTCACCGTGCCTGGCTGTATGGCCTCCCAGCGTGTGTGTGCTGAACAAGGAGGCTGTCCGGGCGTAGGGCAGTCGGAACAACCTTCCCAGCCAAATGGGATAGCTGGGCACAGGTTACTGAGCTGGGATCCATGGATAATTAAGTAGGTGGCTGATTTGGTGAGTGAGTGTTACATGGCATCATTTCAGAGGTAGGATGGCGGTGCCTAGGCAGTCTCCTCACGAGTTACAAGGAGTCGCATTGTGAGGGTGCTACAGAGATGCCTCAGTGGTGAACACAGAAGAGCCTCACCTACCTGTGTGATGAAAATGTGGAGCTTCGGACTTCTGGAAAACAGCTAGGTTCTACTTCTCATCTCTCTTTGTGAGAAGAAGGGGATCAAAAAAAGTACCCTCTCCTATCATTCAGGTAGCACGAGTCAGTGGTGTCGACATTCACCTTGGTCATACAGAGAAATAGAAGAGCAAAACCTCTCGACAGAGAATGATCTCACTTCTGGCCTGGCTTATCGGAAGGGTAAATACTGAAAATGAAATAATTCTTTCTGTCTTGCCCAGGGCTCTTGAAACAATGGGGATGCTTGATATTTCATGCCTTGTATAGGCAGGACCTTTTTCAATCTTTTACCTGACTTGAGTGTTCAGATCCCTTAGCAGATGTTTTGAGCTTCTCAGTTTTATTGAGACTGCGAGCATGTAACCTGTTTTAGTGGAGCTACTGCTATTTGCTCTTCATCACAGACCAAAATAAATACCTCTGTGATTGACAAGCATGGGACAATCTGCCCCGAGTGTAAAAAACTCATCCTAAAAGTCAGAAATTAATTAAATACCTAAAATACAGGCTTTCCGTCTCTCCAAACATTCTTGTCAGCGTTTCTACAATTTTGGATCCCCTTAGTACCTGCTGTAAGCTGCCAATTCTTCTTTGGCTCTTGCTGCACCCCACTGAAAGGCGCAGCAGCTCCACCGTAATGGGTGTATTCTTTTCCCCTTCCGAGCTCTCAGGAGTGTCACAGCTGCTGATGCGCAGCTCTTACCACGTTACCTGTGTGGGGCGTCCCTTTGCTTGCAACGTGCCTGCCTGTCTATATACGTGCAGAAACAACCTTTTCATCATCAGGGCTGGCTGCAGACACAGGTGTAGCCTTGGAGAGCTGACTGTGGCAAAACAGCCAAGTACACAGCAGACCCCTGGAAGGCACGAGTGGCTGCTGGTGCCTGGTTTGGTGCAGACTACAGAGGAAAAGCATCTCTGTATCTTTTCCCTTACTGTCCATGGCAGGGAGCGGCCAGGCTGTCCCCCAGCCACGACACAGCAGCACTTCATGTTGGCTGCCATGATGGCTGTGCTCATGTGTGCGATGCCTCCACAGCCACCTCTTCTTCCCTCCCACAGATCTGCGGTTTTCTGCGCACAACTGCCATAAAGAACTGAGCCCGTTTCCCCCACTGCCTGAGTAGGAAAAAAGAGCTTTAGGCAGTTGGCTACAACTTTCTGACCGCGGAGCCTGGCTCTGGCAGAACTGAAATCCCGCCTGCCGCCGCTCTCGCCCAGGCCGCGGCGGGTGTCAGGCCCCCTCAGCCGCCGCCGCCATTTCCCACTCTCCGGCCCGCTCCTCCTTCCCCTCCTCGCTGGCTGGTGAAGCGCCGCGTGCCCCTGGAGAACGTCCCTTCCGACGCGCTGACCGCGCGCTACGGAGCGTGGACCCGTTCGCGTGATGACCGCCCACCCCGCCCGCTGAGGGACCGGGACTCCGCCGCGGGGCGGGGGGAGGCGGAAGGAGGGCCCCCGGACTACATCTCCCGGCATGCCGCGGGGCGCAGGCGCGGACGGGCCGGGTGGCGGGGAAGGTCACGCGGAAGCGAGGGAGCCCTCAAGGCCGCCAGCGCCGTGCCGGAGGAGCGCGGTGGCGTCTCTCTGCTCTCGCGCCGGGCAGGCAGGTGGCGGCGCGCGTGCCGAGGGCGGGGCAGGCTCGCGCTCGGGGGGGGTCCGGCTAACGGGCGCTC
>Ga0065711_1007944_pt1 | contig 13781 bp, 10 predicted proteins | sample Hoacrofraction12_FD_59098 | JGI IMG/M metagenome (GOLD analysis project Ga0065711, IMG submission 59098) | Hoatzin crop microbial communities from Cojedes, Venezuela - Epithelial fraction 12 v2 (version 2) | ecosystem: Host-associated > Birds > Digestive system > Esophagus > Crop | place... | reverse complement strand
CCCCAAAAAAAACACAGGTCTATGTGGCAGCAGCAAATGCAACTTCTCACCCTCACCTACAGCTACTGGTCTCAGGGAAACTCCTCTGCTTAACGCTGAGACCTTGTCACATAGCCCAGTGCTCTTATCAGGAAGGTATCTCTTACTTAGAGGAAACAGAACAGTTGATTAAATAAGCCATCCTCATTCTCATTTGCACTTTTCTCTTTTTTTTTCCCATTTGCTTTTTTTTTTTACTATTTTAGGTTATCTTTAGTTTAATTACGGTTAATTCAAGAGCATAAATGACTTCAGATCTTACAGTCCAATTCTATTTTTGACTCATTTTAAAGAATAACTTTAATTTTTGGAGAGAAAAAAATCAGAAAATCAGGCATGTGTGACTGCTCCTTTTCACATAGAAAGTAAACACATCTTCCTATTATGGAGCTATGCATCAAGACAGGCTCATTTTAAAATGTCTCCTTAGACTGTAAGAATATTTTATACAAAGTAATTCATCCATCTTTATGTAATACAAGAGTCTGGCCAACATTAACGTTCATGCAGTGATGACAGAACATATACTGTTCTGTATTTTTATTTTTTTAGATATATAGTCTGTAAATACTCAGACTCTTCAAGTTGGAAGAATGTTATTACCTGTATTTAAAGGATTTGATATTTCACTTGTCTTCAATTTGGGGAAGAGGGAAAAGGAAAATAATTGCTAAGTTCCCAGTTTCAAGAGAGAGGAATCAGACATTGTCCTAGCGCTTTCCCAGGTGGCCACCAAAAAGAAGCACAGGCATAGAGGAGAAGCACATATCACTGTTCTTCTGTTGGCAGCTGAAAGCTTCATTTCTGAATAGCATGGGGGGAAAACTCCATGTCTTAAGTAATATCTATCCGTGTCTTTGTTGTATTGATTAGCCATACAAAACACATACAGCACAAAAGCTTTGGTGCACTGGGAAAACTGAATTTCTGTTAAAAGAAAACTCAGGTTATAGTTCATGATGTACAATGGTTTCATGGGAGAATGAACAGTGCAGGAATCGGAGAAACAACTGAAGTGTAAGGTACATTTTAGAAATATCTGTCCTGACACTGCCGGAGTAAGATGATCAGCAGCCCTGTTTCTGGCAAAGTCTTTGCAGGGTTTCAATGAGAATAACCATGCAAGTCCATGTCTTTTTGTTCTGAAGACAGCGTTATCTATTTGCTGCAGCTGAAAACTCTGACTTGGAGGCATCTTGCCTTTCTGCCTCCTGGGTTTTGTTACTGGTATCTCAGTGCTCATCCTCACTTAGGCTTGCTTTACCATTTGCTGGCTTAATACCTAGCATTTCAATAAAAACTGTCCCCTGCCCCAAAATTCTGCCGTAGAATATGCCTCAATATTAAAAAGAGCTCTAGCTCTAACAATTGTATTTCCCAGCTTTTCTGGGTCATGATACAAAATTGGATCCTTAAAAGAGTTCCCTGTCTACAAGATCTTTCTTCTCCATTCAAATCATCCCTCCACAGACTCTTATGTGTTTCACATAAGACAGGCCATGAAATAATTAACAATAGTAACAATTTGCTGGATGACTTCGTTCTACCTCATGTTTTACAGACCAACTCCCTTCCACGGGACTGATTTACCTGAAAATATTAAATGTTAAAAAACCCAACACTCTCCAAACAAGATCAAATAACACAGCTCTTCTTTCAGTGGCCATGCTTTGTAGGCTGTTTACAGAATAACTTGTTAGTTATATAATCTGTCAAGGAGATGTTTACTTTTTTCCATAAATTTAATTAGGTTTTGATAGATTCATCTGTTTTAATCTAAATTATTTTTGGTGAATTCTAATTGGTTCCTGCTGTGGCTTGGCAGCCAGATAACTGATCATACGCCTATTTAATCCACTCACGGGTTATTTAACAAATTGTTAGCTATTTCACTGTGCACTGAAGTGTAGCTCTACCAATTCTTTTTTCCTGTCATGCTACTGGGGCTATTATGACAGACCATTACGTGATTTATTTTGTGAAATAAATGTGAAGTGTTGCAAAAACAACAATACATCATAATCTTCACATAAAATACAAGAAGGTCAAGAGACATCTCTAAACTTGTACATGTAAAACACTAATACCTTTCTTTCCAACCTGTGGACAGTATTTTGCCTTTTCTGACGTTAATGTACTAAGTCAGATATATTGCCGTGAAATAGTTACATGATAATTCATTTTATCCTTCTAAAATAAGTACTTAATTGTTTAAAAGAAAAAGTAATAGGCCTATTTATCAGATGTTTAGGCTTGTCTACCTGGGAAAATAGCCCGGAATAGTTATTGCATACTAACTCTTCAGGTGGACATTCTTAATCCATAGTGAAAGTGTTTCTGAGTGTTTAGCTTAATCCATGCTGGGAAAGAGTACAGACTGGATGTTGCACTTTATATTCACCCCCTAAATTTATTCAGCAACAACTCCCCCACATAGACAAACTCTTAGTGAAAGCAATTCAAGGAGCTGAGCAAAATAGCTGTAAATCTTAGTTCTTCCTTTATGCAGTATAACGCTCACTGTCCTTCCCATGATGCAGCTTACTGGGCAGAACTAGAGGAGGCCCCTTCAGAACGTGGAAAGATGTTTCAAATAGGAGCACCTGAGGTACAGGTCCATATGCTCCCTCTTTTCTCCCAGCTGCCCAAGTCATTTAGCTTAGGTCGTGTTGTCTTCTCTTTTCTAGTTTTTTTTATTCATTTGTTTTGGGGTTTGTTTTGAATTTTTTTACATGATGTAGAGAAGAGTACACACAACAGTCTGGAATTTATGGTACTTGCTCCTGGTTTTCCTAGTGGAAGGTGAGCTGCTGAGGTGGTTCATCTGCAGAACAGTCCTGCAATACTTCACCTTTCTACTGGAGGTATGACACTCGCTGTTCCTTTTCCTGGCACAGAGGCTGAACCGGTGAAGACGATGGTCTCTGGTCAGACCTGTCAGTGTGAAATGTTGTTTCGCTCTCTCTAAATTAAATATCAGGGTAATGATGCCTATAAAATGGTGTGAAATTTTGAAAGACAAACATGATAGATGTGAAAATACAATAAATCATCCTCTCAGTAGAAATACCAAGTTTTCTCAAAACCTGGTAATTCAATGTGCCACAACTGACATAATACGAGGCTTTAAAAATCCATAACCCAGATATCAGAAAACAAGACAAAGCAGAGCTTCCAGTACACTAGCCCAGCAAACTACCTAAAGTATCATCAAACTTCGTTATAACGCCGGTCATAGGAGACACACAGCAGCTTCTGCATATCCACGTTTCCTTAACAGACTGTAGTAGAGGAATACACAACACATGCAGTAAAGCACTGTCAAACCAAACCATTAGGGATGACAAACCCCAGCGGATTAAGTCATGATGGCAAGGTCAGTGGGATGTGAAACCTGGCTAATGATGCCATGCCCTTGTCAGCTTGCATTGGCTAAACATGTCAAGGTTTACCAGCAAGCCCTATGGTTTAGTGAGCGCTACTAAAGCAAATTTCAAGCTGAAATAGGTCAACATGAGCAGAATACAAATGCTTGCACCGCAAAGACTCTTGGTGAAAGCCTGGCGCTGCTGAAGCCAATAGGAGCTTGGCCAGTGACCTCCATGAGGCCGGGATTTTGCCCTTTATCTTTTGCAGATATGACATTCATTTAAATCCCTTTTCTTATATTCCATAGATCAGTTTTTGTTGTCTGTCATAAGACATCTACAGATTGTAAACTGTGTAGAAGGGAACTGGGTCTCCTTAAAGATGTGTACAGATCCCAGGTTAATGGGACCGTGGTCCTTCCAGGCCCACTTTGCGTATGCTGAAGAACAAAGCAATAAAAGAGAGCTCATCTGCAGTGCAAGAAGGATCATGCTGTAGGAGTTAGCTAACTTTAATAATCTGAAAACGACTGCATGGGATGCTCTATGCAGACGAGCAGAGCAGCATGCGTAAGTCTGGAGGTAGCTACAACCAGCTTCCCCCTGTCAGAAAACATTACGATGAGTGGGGGCTTGGCGGGAGGAGATGTCTCCCAGCTGAGACTGAGTTGCTGTGACAGGTCCAGGAGCCAGCCAAAGATTTCCAGAGGGGAAAAGGGCACTAAGAGAGGGGCTGGACAACAAGCCAGGATGAAATCTGGCTGCAGTTCTTTGAGAGACAGAGATCAGCGGTGCGTCTCTTGCTTCGGATAAGCAACTGACCTTGAAACTGCCTTGCAGAGGTGGTAATTGTTTTTTATACCAGTTTGGTTTGCTTTTGAATCAACACTTACTCAGTAAGCACTAAAGCTAGTTCTTTCAAACAGGTTTTTGTTTGTTGTGGGGTTTTTTTTGCTGCTAGGCATAGGCATTGCTAAGCTTGCCAACTGAGCAAAGCAAAAATACTCCTCCATATCCAGAGTTACAAAGGCGAAGGAGCAAACATACTCACCCCTAAGAGGCAATCAGCAGAGATTCTCAGACCGTATAGAACAACGTTTGAAAGGTTGTATGGGCAGTATCTGCCCCCCCGTCACTTCGTAGAAGCTCAGGTCTCCCAAGCTCTGCTTAGCATATCTAAGGGCAGTAGAAGGAAAAGAGTAAAGGCATGATATTTTATCCTTCTTCAGTGCATCCTACTGTCAGACCTTTCAAAGCACACTGCTAAACTTCTCCAGATTTATTTTTAGAAACATTTTGACTCGAGAACCTTGAAGTTCAACAGAATCCCAATGGCCAGTGGCTATGAAAAAGTTAGAAATCTCATTCTGACACGACACTTAGATCCATGTTTAGTTTCCAACACAGTTGTTTTGGGTTTTTTAATTGGCAATGCACAATTGTTTAATTGCAACATAGATAAGAATTTAAATTGTACTTCAGAGTTTACATTAGCTATATCTGCTTTTTTTAAAAAAAAAATTGTTCTCCTTCTAATGAAGTAAACTAAACCAGATGGGAGAAGATGGAGTTTATTAATTCAAAAAATGTAGAGGTCAAAGTCTTAGATACATTTAGGCAATTAAAAATGAAAAATTATAGTGAAATTTTTAGAAGTGCCCAACAGGCTAGATGCCTTAATTCTGCTAATGTCAAAGATGATTTTACTGTCAAACTGCCAAAAGAATCACAATCAGAAAGATAAGAAATAGAGTGTTATTAGTGTCAGTACCAGAAAATGTTAATGCAGGTGATATTATGGTGAATGAAATCAGACACAGGCAAGGAGCTAAGAACAAGCAGGTTCAGAGAAGAAAAATTGTATCTTGAACAGAAATTTACGTCATTAAGAATCCTAGAAGTGAACAATATCTCTAATAATAGTAATTCAAGAGACATTTCATAGAATATAGTGACATCAAAAGATAGTTAGAACTAGATAGGCGTAATAATCCTCTAGTGAGGAGGCAGATGCGGTCAGTCAGAAAAAGCAGTGTAACAGGAGTGAAAAGTACAAAGTTTCCGTGTTACTGCCACAGCCTTTTGGGCTGGCCATGGACAAGCCCAGGAGACATTCCTGGGCAAGGGACACTGTGAAGTTCCTGGGACTGAAATGTGAAATTCCTTCACTGAAATGTGATGACCTGTATTTTGCTGACATATCCCTCCTCACAGTTTCTGTGCACATACAGATAAACCTCCAAAGCAAGGAGTAATAGGGAAGGCCACATGATTCAATAAGAAGACCAACTTTGGCAAAATTTAAATGATTGTGAACAATCAAAACCAAACAGGAAATTCTAGGAAATATACTTACTTTGTGAACAACAAGAAAGACACTGAAAGTTTCTAGGAATATGAACATTTCAGGCAACATGGAAAGCAACGTAGAAACCTTCTGTCAACATGTACAAAGATGAAGCTATGCAACAACAGAGGATCATTGCCATCAGCATGCAGAACAGAAGCAAGTCCAACCACAACATGGTCCTAAGACAAGACAAGAGCAAAAAATTCATTGTAATTCAGCAATGTCCTCTATATCAAAAGTTGAACTGAGTGGCAAAATTACAAACATCGAAATACGTGAACAAGGGAGATACTAACGACCACAACCTGTCATACTGAACAAGGACCCAGGAGGTACCAAACCAGAAGTTCAACAAGTTCAACAGCAAATATCAGCCAGAAGCCAATGTCGGGGTGATAAAGGGTCTGTGATAGAACAACAGAGCGACAAACTGGCATAAGCATAAAGTGAGCTGCAAATCAGCCAGGCATAAGCAGGTGAATGGAAAGGCATCCAAATTTTTTTATTTAGCTGAAGAAAAGAACACTATAATACTACTTATGTGCCTTTTAAATTGAAATCCGCTTTCCACCCAAAAGTAATTTGGCACAATCACAAGGATAAAGGTATCTAGTTATTCAGTGTACACTAATGTGATAGAGAAAATGTAGAAATGTTACAGAAAAAAGCAGGTTATGGTATGTATCTGCTGTAATAAATATGTATGTAGGGCCAAGAGAGTAGCAAATCTGGCGCAAAAGTATATTCAGCTGCAAATCTGTATATGTGCATGATTATGAAGATCAATAAGAATTTTCCTTTCTTCACTGCAGTACAAATACAAAAAAAGATCAAAATTAATGCCTTCAGCAAAGTTCCCTTGTTCCTGGTTTCAGGCCAGTAAAATAAGAGTTTGAAGAACAGTTTTCAGAAGGCATAAAAACCTCATAATTAATCATGTCTTCAAACACATGAGGAGCAGGAAGTTATAAGGTTTGTAGGCCCATTAATTGATCAAAGTACAAAAGGAGCTCTCAGAGAAGATAAAGCAGAGGAGAGAAGTTAAATGATTTTTTGCAGCCTTGAAGGAGTTTAGGGAAATTTCTGGGCTGGAACCCTTCTTCATACATCAGAGGGGATATGTCAGAGGAACTATCTCAGAGTGAGTTCATTAGAAGAATCTATAGAAGAAATTGTCAAAATTAAGGTAACAAATTGTCAGGCCCAGGTGATTTAAATGCTGACCTACTAAAGGAAGCTGCAAGGCATTTAGAGCTGTCATTGCACTGCAGGAATGGATGGCAAATGTGATGACAAATTTTTAACAGTTGCAAGGTGTATCTGGAGAGCTACAACCTAGGAGCTGCAGCACCTATTAGTTTGACAACTGTATTGTGAGGATTGGTAGGAACTAAATCAGCACATCTTGGGAAAATGTCGTACCCTGGAGAAGAAACTTTCAAAAAAGGGAGTCACGCCTAGCAAACCAGGCAGAATTCTTTGAAGGCATCCAAGAAGAGACTCTGTTAAGAACATGGGCCCAAAATAGCAAAAGAATGGCTGTGCTGGGTTTGCAAAGTGCCCAGACTCCTGTCTCCAAAAATGAATGCCTGGGAAAGAGCAGATGACCAGGGCAGATGTACATGGTGCTTCTGATGAGTACTCTTAGGGCTTCCAATCATTTTGACCTTCACGAACTCCTTAGGCAGATTTTCTTTCTATGCATTTAGTAGCCTTCAGTGGAATTGTCATCTGTGAACTAGCCCAGCCTATCCCTTGAATCCACAAATACCATCCACATTAGGTGTAGCAATGAATTTGGAAACTAAACTACACATTGTGTGGAGATTCACCTTGCGTTTTTGTTCTAAGTATGCCTTCTAGCAACGTCCTTCAGTGTCCCCTAGTTCAGGTACAAGATACGACAGTGAACTAGCAATTCCCACCCTGTCCTGCAGATAATAATTGGGATTTAATCTGCTGGCATTCCTGAGAAGTATTTGACAGCATCCTTCACCAAAAGCTCTTCAAACACCTGTGCTGCTATGAGATAAGAAAGAAACTCCTTTCGGGGATAAACAAAGAGTTAACGTTTAAGAAACGAGAAGTAGGAATAAACAACCCATTTTTTCAGTGCAGGGAAGGCACCAGTAGAGTCCTACTGGGCTGTGTGATAGGTCTGCCCTGTTCAACACACTTCTAAATTACCTGAAAAAGGAGGTGAATAGTAAGATGTAGTGTTTCTGTTGATAAGAATTTATTCAGTGTAATCATTAAAAAAAAAAAACCACGACTGCAGGATGCAGACTGACTGGATGATTAAGTGGCAGATGAAATTCAAAGTAGATAAATGTAAAGTAGTGTGCATGAGAAAAACAATCCTAACTTTACATACACAGTGACAGTCTTTGAATTAACATTATAATTCGGGAATAATACTTTGGAAATATCATAGACAGTCTATGAAAGTGTCAGCTTAATGCTCAGGAGTAATAAAAAAGCAAACTGAAGTTTAGGAATTGTTAGGAAAGGAAAAGAGAAGAAGAGAGAGAACATCATTCCACACTGCATAGATGTGGGGCACCCACACCCGGACTGCTGCGGGCAGTTCTGGTCCACCCATCCCCAAAGAGTACAGCAGGTCTGAAAAAAGGATTCGGAGATGGAATATCAGGGCAATAAAGGTATCAAATGGCTTCTGCATCAGAAATTATTAAATAGATTAGGCTTTTTCATTCTGAAAAGAGATGACTAAACAAGGCTAGAAGAAAGGTCTATGAAACCACAAGTGTATAGGGAGCATAAATTCAGATCTTGTGTTCATTGTGATCCCTAATGCAAGAACCAGGAAATATCAAAGGAAGCTGGAAGATGGCAAATTCAAAACAAACGGAAGAAGTAAAACACACAGCTGTGAACTGTCATTCTATAGTCTTTTACAGAGTTTCCCTGGCTTCTGAAAGTGACTAGTCAAATCAGGGTACAAAAAAAATCCATCTAGCTCTATTAAGTATGAGGACAAAATGTATAGCCCAGCAACCACAGGTCTCCAGAAGCTGAGACATTGTGCTGGGGAAGAGTTTTGTAGCTGCCCTGGCTTGGTACTCCTCCCAGTGCATCAACAGTTGGTTGCTATCGGAAAGAAGATAATGGACTGAATTAATATTTTGGCTGTACAGGTTTAGGCTTTCTCATGTGCTTAAGCAATACACTCCAGTTTCTAAGTCTGACAGCTAATAAAATAAATACTTTTATTTTTTGTTCTGGTAAAGTAAACCTATTTGGTATTGGACACACTGACAGACAATGAGCACAGAGCCCCACCAGACTATGAAAATGATTATATTTTTCCAGTGGCACTTAAAAGTTTCACATTTGAAAGCTATAATATCAGCTGTGAAATAAATAAGTGAATGCAAGTTACCAACAAATAGACAAAGGAGCAGGGTTTCAACAGGAGGTCTAACCATAGCTTGTCATCAAGTCTTTATGGCAACAGAATACGGCCAAATATGTTGACCGTAGCATACCAATTTGGGTGCAAATGGAGTTCATCTCAGTCACAATACCCCTCAGGTTTTAACTACAGCAAATATGGCGATGGCAGTTTAAGTCTTGTTTTGTCACTTTGCAGTAACCACAGACTGCCAGTTATAGAGCTCAGAGTTCAAACCGTGCTTTACTTTCACTGACTTCAGTAACACTGGGTGGCACTATTTGGTGGCATGGACATCAGTGAGTCCTGGCCCTTTCCCGGAGCCCTAGATGGGAGAAACGAAGAAGGTGTTTGTGAATGGGCATATCAATGCCGGAGGCTCAGCAAGCCTCAGGACAAGCCTGAGATTTTTTGGGGAGTCCCATAATAGCATGCATAACTGAGACACTTCTGGCCACCAGACTCTGTCATGTTCAGCTGCAGAAAAGAGTTCTCAGCTCTTTGAAAAATAGAGTATCAAGATCTTGCTGTTAAATAGACCAGGCTACACCAGAACTTGGCAAAAATACTCCATACATGTCGTCCTGGGGGTTGATAAAGACAGGATACTCTAGAGGGGTTTAAAGACACACACACACACAAAAAAAGAGAGACTTCAGCAATACCACCACTTATTTCTCAATGTTTTCCCACAGAAGAAATTGAGTTACAAAATATTCCTGGCTTTGCTTTGCTCCTGTTGGTTGCTGCACGGCATGTGATGGAGCAGGCACTGCTCTCCACACCATGGGCAAGTGGGGACCGGCTGGGAGGTGTTCGGTGTCACCAGCTCAGGAGCCCTGCGCACACAGGAGTGGGCACACACACTTGTGTACGCACAGACCCCCAGCCCCAGGTGAGGAGGGAACACGCAGACCCCCAGCCCCAGGCGACCAGAGAACCCACAACCGGGCTGCTACCCCGGGGACAGCAGGCACCTTGCCACTGCCTCACCTCCCTACTGGGAAACCCCTCAGCGCGGGCAGGACTTCTGTGTGTTTATGAGATATCTAGAGCACCTTCTAATCCTAACTGTGCACAGCACATGAAATCGTGATCAGCCAGGTTCCAGACAGAATTTAAAGCATAGATCTGCTCTAAGCAGTATGTGCCAAGTCATCCTACCTCACTTCTCTGGGCAGGTCTGACAATCCAAGGACCATCCTCATCACAAAGACAGCATTGCTTCAAGTTTTCAGGGGTACAGTGCCCCAGCAGCTCCAATTACCTTCAGCTACAGTTATCAGTGTTAAGCACTCTGAAAATCAGAGCCTTAAGGGCTTGATTTTGGTTAGTTTTATCTGAGATGCAGCTGAAAATACTCAGTTCATTTATCCCATTAGTGGGACAAGACACTGGAGTGGTTTGGAAGTGAAGGGAAATTTTGCTAGGGCTTCTTGCTAGCATTTTAGTAAACTTTCCAAACAGGAATTTAAGAATTCAAACAGGTAATTCTTCAGAACTGGCAGCACATAAAGTGTCACAAAAAAATGAAATAATATAAGAAATCTCCATGTGTCCTTTGCCAGATAATTGGAAAACATCCTGCAAATTGTTCTGACATGATTTTGAACTTGCATTTTACTCTATGAATTGATGTTAAACTGTGACCCTTTGCTGGGCCATTTGCAAATAGGAAGGTTGTCATATTAAATCATTATAAAATATAGCCACATTTACGTTCCAATTTTAGTCTGCATTTCTCTAGTAAGCCACACAAAATAAGAATTTTCTTTAATTGAAGTGACTCCCCAGAATGCTAATGAACACTTGATTGAGTTTGGATATTTTTATAATTCTGATGTTCTTATTTTGCTGACAAAAAGTCAAGGCAACAGCTGACCTCCTCTAATATCCTCCTGTTCATCAGAAGGAAGCACAGAGGGAATTGTATTTTTTTTTTAAATTACAAAGATTGTTTCACTTGTCTGGAGATTGACAGAAGGTGATAGGACAAAAGAGGAGTGAGAAAAGTTATCACGTTTTTGTATTCACATTTTGCTTACTGGGAGAACATTTTTCCAAGAGCACAGGCCGTGCTGGACTTAGAAAGCAGAAACATGTAGTCTGCTCATTTCTGCAGTGGCATAAAGTCAGCCTTCCTTTCTTTACAAGACAGACTTCACAATAAACAGATGCAGAAAATGTGAAGGTTTTTCAGCGCAGCATTTTGTCTTTACCACTTGACAGATTCTGCCTTCAGCAGGAGCACAGTCCTTAGGCCAAATGCTCCCTCTTGCATTTTTCACAGTAATGTACACTCACGCGGAGCAGGACACGGTAGAGCGGGAGAGCAGGGCTTGTGCCCTGGCTTTGCACGGGTGCAAGGGACTACCCATCCACCCTGAACAGCGGATGAGAACTCCTCCACCGCACTTTGCCTTCCACATGGCACAGCCGGTTCAATCTGCACTGCTCCTCCCACCAGAGCCCTCAGCTCTCTGCCAGAACACTGCCGGGCTAACTCCTCTCTCTTCTCTCCAGAATCCAAGGTGTAGAATCAAAGATGCAATATTACGAATCAACACAAACGTGTATTAAAGAAACCCTAAGAGTGATAAAACGCAAATAACGTGCAAGTAAGTTATTCTCCATAGTTGCTGAGGCAACAACCATGTCCACAGCGGATGGCCTCCAGAGGCAAAGTGGAGAAAAGTCAGGCACTCAGCAGAGGGAAGCAGGTTGGTGACTCCACAGCTGTCTTGAGGAAAGGGGGTTTGTGAGCACCAGCATAGGAGACCTTCTGTACACTTTGTTTTGGAAATTTCAAAATAGAACAATGTTATGAAAAATACTTTTCTTTGATTTAGCATTTCCAAATCAAAGTTTGGGAGATGAACAATTTTAAAAATTAAACGGCAAACAAAAGCAAAGTGTTTTCTGCCAATATTTCTTCTATTTCCAATGCTGATTGGAAAGGAACATGGAAATGGGCATGGAGTAGGAAAAACAGATGTGAGGGCAGCATATGCACATCTGAATAAACAAGAGCTGACACAGAATCTTCACTCAATTTCCAAACCAAAGTGTTANAGATTCAGACAGCTGAGATCTTTCTCTTTTTTCACATCCATGTATTTCCCTGCTTCATCTGGCAGTAGAAGTCATAAAACCCCCCAGACAGGTGCTATTTCACTTCCCCACAATTAAAGGACAGGTGAATCTTTGAGGAAAAGCCTGCCTCTCAAACTGCCAGCTACTGATGTGACAGGCAGAGGAGCTCTCCTGAGATTTAAATACTTAGCCAACAAAATACTGCTATCTGTCCAAACACAGCATTGAAGTGGTGTTGATATTATACATAGGTTTTCAGCTATCAGAATATTCTCAGTTACAAAAGGAAAAAAAATCTTTTTTCTTCCAGGATTAGCCTTTTCTTCAGGCTTTAAGATACGGCAATGTGGAAAATATAAAATGCTTCACTTCTTAGTTAACAAGGCATCATTTGCATTAAAATAAGCAGAGTACCCAACGTTTTACCAGCAGAGAAGCATGCTGGAACAAGGTATCCCAACAGCAAACGGTTCTCAGGACAGCAGAGGAAGGACTTGCTGGTGTCAGCAGGCTCAGCTGTTGGCTATGCACAGACCTTAACAAGCGTTTGCGGCATACTGCAGGTAATTAAATTGTGAGGAGCTTGTTTTGCAGAGCGAAGCCCACTAATTCTGTGCCTTAACAACCACAGGGTTTTTTGTAGTTCTAGTTTCATGTTATCATGAAGTGTGAGGTTGTATCACACTTCAATTGATTAAGTGCAGATCGCCCCGGTAGACAGATTTGATTATGTTGCAGGTATGAGCTTGGTAGAGTAATTAGTAGTTTCATCCTCATTCTGCATCTCCAGTTCCACATTTAGATATGAGCAGAGCCTTTCATGTTTCATAATTTATTTTTACAAGATATCACAGATCCACAGCTGTTTGGCAGCAGACACAGAAGAAGGTGCATTTGTGAAACATATTGAGCCCTTAATCATTTAGGCACTTCTTGTTTTGGTGCCCTCTGTCCTTGTTCAACTTCTCTGCAGTCACAGTCAACAATAGCTGTGGAAGAAATGGAGCAAAGACAGCTAAACTGTTTAGGCAGCACCATTAATGCTGACTTTGATTGCTTTCTTCACCTGTTCACTGTCTTCTGTTTAAAATTGTCAGGTGGCTGGCAAAGCACTCAGCAAAGTTTACATTTGTCCAGCCATGATTTTCAGAACACAGTTTTTTTGTCCTTGACTTTTACTCTTCTGTCTTGCAGGGACATAGGCACAAAACCAGGTTCTGAATTCTATGCTAGCCTGATGTTAGTGAGAGATAAGACACCCAGGCTAGCTCTATAAAAAAGATTTTAGTGCCTAGTACCCAGTAATGTACGGTATAGATATAATTTAAAACAGAAAAAAAAAAAGGCATTTAAATACTTTACAAAGGTAGCATGATCAGATTTGCTGATGACACCAAACTGGGAGGTGTGGTGGATACACCAGCAGGCTGTGCTGCCAGTCAGCGTGACCTGGACAGGCTGGAGAGTTGGGCAGAGAGGAACCTGATGAAATTCAACAAGGGCAAGTGCAGGGTCC
>Ga0065711_1044948_pt1 | contig 13782 bp, 10 predicted proteins | sample Hoacrofraction12_FD_59098 | JGI IMG/M metagenome (GOLD analysis project Ga0065711, IMG submission 59098) | Hoatzin crop microbial communities from Cojedes, Venezuela - Epithelial fraction 12 v2 (version 2) | ecosystem: Host-associated > Birds > Digestive system > Esophagus > Crop | place... | reverse complement strand
AAAAAAAAAAAAAAAAAAAAAAAAGAAATATGCAATAAAATAGAATTAAAAGTTGTAAGTCCTTATCCAGATCTTGGATAAGCCTGTCTTGTCACCTCCAGTCTCGCAGCAGTGAGGAATAAAAAAATTATTCAGAATTCTTGTGGTTTAACATGGTAGAGTCAACATGTGACTGGCTGAGAAGCTAGTTTGATGCTTTCTCTCCTGTATCTTTTAATCCTTATTAAACATAACATATTATTAACTGACCTTTTCAAATATAAGGCCAGTTTAAGAAGTTTGTGCTCCATCACCATCATAACTAGCTTTTCATACATGACAGCTTGTCAGCTATGGAAAACTCAAATTATGTTCTCTGCAACAGAGAATCAAAAGGACTAAATTAGGTACGAATTTTTCTGTAGAGGAGCAGAAGGCCTTTATTAAGACTTGCAAATGTGTGACCCTTTTGAGGCAGTCAGCTGGATATAGATTGACTTGGGTGGGACTGTATCAGCACACACCAGCAGCTTGATCATCTGCTTGGGGCACAAAACAGAGCACTCTACCATGCACATTTAGGTATCCTTTCAGTGGCTGACATCACAAATGAGGGCTGAGGAAAGCATTGCCTTGACACCGGCCTAGAACAAACATCTGGGACACAGGATTCACAGCACTCCAGCTTTAAATATGCCCAATGAAAAGAAGAAAATGCATCTTAAACACCCAGAACATTGGGAAGTGGCTGTTTCAGTCTCAGACTGTGCTATTCTGAGCAGTGCAGTCTTTTCAGAGGCTAGGTCCTTCCTGCTCAGATGTGGTATCACAGGATGGCATGAAGGTATTAACAACCACCCTCCCTGCAAGATGACTGAGTGCAAAGAGCTTACCTTATTACTCTCCAGGGTTCCTGCAGCATCTGTCCTGAAGGAATGGGTGAGAAGAGAGGGAATTCTTGTTGATTACATTGTAGCCCATGGGTTCAGAGCTGGAGATGGTCAGTCGTGCTCCCAACTAAACTCAAGGGTTAGGGAAAGTAGCTGGGGCTCCCCTACTCTCTGTCTAGAGTCCTCTTATCCATACAAAGAGAGATGGATCTAATGTCAGTGGCATCTCATCATCCTGTGTTCACTAACATAAGAAATCACATACCAAGTGAACAGATCCTGACATAGGCTAATGCTGGGTTACAGAAGAGGAGGTTGTTTTCTGACTGGAAAAAGAGAAAAAAACCCACCCCAAAACTTTTCTTATGGAACAATTCTTTTTTCAGCAGCTCACTATCCAGCTTCTGCCTTCGTACTCCTTTTTTTTCCTGCTCCATTTTTTACATAACAGAGTATGCACGTAACAGAAATTGTTTTGTATCTCTAGCTAACATTTTGTATACACTGCATTTCTATTTAAGTGACTGGGAATGTCATTAGGATAATAACTAACTAGGCAGTGAAAACTTTTCTTCTCCCTCTATTCAGCCTCTCATGCTGCTGCACAAGTGGAGGATGTTAATTATCTTTAACAAAAGGTAGAAATCATTCTAGCAAATATTAAAAAAACTAAATGGGTTTAAATTAGCATACTATGTTAACTCTTGCTTACTAGTAAATTTATTTTAGCTTAGCAAATATAGCACACTTAGCTCAAAATACAGGAACATAGAAATCTCAGGCAAGAGCTGCACTGAGAGGTAGACCTATTTATAAGCCATAAATGACCATAAAGCACCAACTGTGGGGTACATAGCATGTCATCTTCTGCACACAGCTTTGTTCCTATCAATGCAAGAGGAACCTCAGAGAGACTGCAATTTAAGGAATGGGTTATACCTGTATAAAGACAGATCTACTGAAGTTAAGTGTAAGTTATAAGAGAAAACATGTATGGTGAATAAATAGTGAACATTGTCCATGATCCTTTCTGTGCCTGTAGAGTAAGGCATAAGAGAAAGAAAACCTACTACCAGACTCCTTAAATGTAGATTGAATTTGGATCCATTAGAAAAGTGAAGCTTTGATAAAATTACTACTAGTTGTTAAACACACTGAAGCAATTTGCTTCCCCTCACTGTCTGTGTATTCCACAGAATATTTAACACAGTCTTTCTAAATTTGTTTTTAATTGTAGGTGGTAAAATCTGTGATGGCTATTTAACAATGCTAGGGACTGACTTACCTCAATTCACTTATGTCATGTTGGGTCTTATAACAACCTGTCTGGGATTTTGCATATTCCTGTTTTCATTCTCATGCAACACTGGAAATCTTAGCACAGATGGTTCATCTTTACAATACTGTAATTAAATGCGTATTCTCTCAGATATTTTGGCAGTTCTGGATGATCTGAGAAGGTTGGCTCGCAAAAGAAGTCAAGCTGGTACAATATTGTGATGAAAAGGAAGTAATTATGATGTTTATTTCTGAAATATTTTGTAGCGAGTAATGAATCTCTCTTAATTCATAGACAAGTAAAGATTTTTCTCACTGAAGAAACTGAACTGTTAAGAAAAAAATCCAAAAAAAACAATTCATATATGTCTGTATCTAACAAGCAGAAAACCTTTGCTGTCTCTTCATGCTATGACAGAGTAATATATAGTGGACCATAAAAACACAGAAGAGAAGCTGTGCCTAGAGACTATGAACAGGTAGTCTACATTCATCCCAACTGAGATCTAATAAAACCTTAAATTATACTGCTATTATATTTAAAGCTTAACCAAAATAACCTATGAAATACAGTTATCTGGTGTATCTTCATTTACAAGCCAAAGTTTCTTTAAAGGTAATTATCATTCCTTGCAGTTCTAAATGCAGTGTGATGTGATGGCAGCTTGTGTACTAGTGCAGTGGCACAAAGGCAGCAAGAAGAGACTGTAACTCTCATTGCAAGTTTTGACTATATTCTACTATATTCCTCACTAGCACATGCTAGCACCCACCCATGAGATTGACAATCTCTTGTTAACAGACTCCTAGTAAGAGGCAAATAAACAGTGACTAATTTGGTTATAAAGAAGACACAGGACAGAAATCAATTTAATGTGAGCTAGAACTAATTTTTAGAGAGTATTTTGCATTACTAAATACACTGGGTATTTTCTAAACACCCTACGTTACAAGGAGGCAGCAAGTTCCATTACTACCTTAACAACATTACCTGCGGCAATGCTTTCAGGGTATTGGGAGATATTGACAGTCTATTTCTAGAAAATCAGCCTGATTTGAACTCACTTGAAGCGATATGAGTGAGGGTTAACAAAAGAGTGTACGAACAATCAAAGGTCCACATATTAGCCATTTTTTAAATAGGGAGCTGTTATTTTACTATAAAGAGATTTTTAATACACAAGCATTACATAGTCACTCTGTAAGAAGGTCTAGCAAGAGCTAAGTAAATGGAAATCAATTTAAAAATAAATTAACCCTATTCCAATAGATAAGTTTGTTCCTATATAATTGGTATGTCAAATTAAATCATTTAACCCCGCTATTATGGCTTCCTGCAATCACAGTAGCAGCTCACTGTGTACAAGAGGCCTAATCCATATTATTAGAGAAACTCAAAATAGCTTTCAGCTAGCTCACACGGTCACTGCTGACTAACCACAATATAGCACAGTTCCACCCAGACAAAATTAATTGCAAATAGGGTATGGGAGACTCTCCACCTACCTACAGTGAGGCACTGTGCCCATACCCTTAGATAACCAATATATGTACTTATTGTCATCTTAAACTGGTTCCATAAAAATTAAAATTGAGTAAACACTTACAAAATCTGGCAGCCCACCATCACGTCCTCTGCCAGTCCACCCAAATAAAAGGGCACATGTGTCTGAGGCAGCAGTTGCTAAGAAAAGCACAAGTACCACCAAAACCTTCTAATGATGCATACACTCTATTTTCCAGCACTCTGCTAAGATCTGATGACTCGTTCAGCTAAATGACTGAAGTAAAACATACAAATTCAAACACAACCTTCCTGCCTGACACATTTTTGAAGTTGAAGCCATGGAGCTGTTAGGACCACAAATATGGTAAGAACTGCAAGTCACGCAATAGGGTCATGAATGAATAGGTCCATGGACAGTCCAAGGCCCCAAGAAAGGGCCTGTGCACAGAGAGAGGAAGAAAGAAGAAGCAGTGTGCTTCCCATGTTTGTCTTTTGTATGATTCAAGTTTGACAGAGAGAAACTTATCTAGTGGAATAAATATCCAATTACAAAAATTGTGCTTAATCCATTTCTAAGGCTACTCTAAAAAACATCCATAAAAGGCAAGACACAGGGAACATAATTTATCTGAACTCTGCAAAAATTCCACCTCAGGCAGGGCTTTGCAGCACACCTAGATGCTACATGGTTGTTGGTAAAATTAGAGAAATAGAGCCCGAGAGGAAGGAAATTAATTGCTTGTAGAAATAAGAAAATGTTTCAGTGATAGTTCCCTGTTTAGCAATATAGGAAAAGGCCCATATTATGCAGGTCAAAATCCTGAAGAAATATTTAGAAGAAAATCAAAACAAACAAAACCTGAAGCAGACAAAGGAAAACCCCACCAAAACCGAACTGCACAAAGAACAGCTTGATTTAGTACAATTTGTCACTTCTGCCTTTCAATGGCTTTGCAGTTAATCAAGGCTGAAGAAGGAAAAGGAGAGAACTCAAGGTTTACCCTTCTCTGCTTCTTTTCTGAAATTTGTTTTTAATAAATCATGCTGCAGGCTTGTAAGTTTTCACCAGCATACCATGGTAAGGCAGGACCAGGACTTCACTGAGAATTTGAGACAGCTATCATCAATGTGCACACTCAGGAAGACCAAAACAGCTGAGGAGGAAATACAGTCACCGTATGAAAGCCTCTTGTTCCCACTCAAAATTAGGAATAGAGTGACAAGATATCTCCAGAAAGTTATGAAGAATTAGGGTAAACTTCTCCTAATTGTTAACTGGGGTTATCAGTGAAAAGTATAAGATCAGGAAGTCTACACATTCCCCCCAAATAACCATCTACATAGACATCTGCCCACCTCTCCAACACTGCAGCAGAACAAGCTAAGGTTTCCTATGGTAGCCATCTAACATTTCTCTCTTCTCCAGGTCAGCGTAATAGATCTCTCTCTATCACTTGATTTTTATTGTTTAAAAAAATCCCTGTGTTCGGCCAGAAAATTTTTTTTTTGGTTTCACTTACACTTCCACTCTCCTTCATTCTTATTTCTCTCACTAACCTTCTAATACATCTTTTACCTAACTCTACTCTATTTTACTGAAGTCTTTCTGCTAATTCCCTCACTCTTACCATTCCTCTTCAGAATAAAACGTGACTAAAAATTATTAAACCTACAATTCTTGCCCCTAGTACAGATTTCCTGTTGATTTATTATGTCAGCTTTCCCTCCTCCCCTCAACCCCCCGCTTTCTCTTTTTTGACTCTTGAATTTTTGTAACTGTAATACTGTTTCCACACTACCTCAACCTGCTCAAGGCTTTTAGATACTCCAGCAATACAAGCTGCAGTATCCAAACAACAAAGATTGATGTTTACAAAAAGTTTGCCTGTTACAGTCCCTCTACCAATAACTCCTTCTCTTAGAAACAAGAGAGAAAGCTGTAACAACACCTAAACATACTCACCTCTGAGAAAAGCAAATTTGCAAGCACCAGCCATTTGCAAAATGGTTATACCCTGCCTGCATTTATTTAACCTCATTTAAGTTATAGTGCTCCCTTCAAAAAAGCCTAATAAGAAAAAAAATCCTAGAAGAGGTTAATTCTGCAGTTACAGATAGTAAGAATGTTCTCAAGAAAGATTTTTTGGGGAAATACTGCTACTAAGTTAGTGTTTCCTTTGTTGTCTGTTACGTTACTTAAGTATTTATAGGTAAATTTGTGTGGTCTGGTATAGGGAAGAAATAGTCTATTTTATCAACAATAGAGTAATTCATGGTTGTTCTTTCACACAGAAGTGACTTGCAGCACTTCAGAGCAATATGTCTCGACAGACAGCATAATCTGTCAAGACAGCATAGGTTTTTGAAGCTAAGTGTAAATATTCAGTTTCTCAGAATTTGATAAAGAATTCAGAATTCTTTGGGGTAAAGTTAACAATATCACAATTATTGATAATAGGTCTGCTTTGTCTAGCTTGACACTCGAACGTCATACAGAGAACACATCCTCTGCCCAGGGTATGGCTATTGCCTTCATGCTCAGATACTGGTAACAACTCCAGTACTGAATGTGTGATCAGTAATATTTGTATTGCAAGAACCAAATGCTGTGATACATTAAAACACCAGCATACTAACACTTCCTGAAGCGGCAGCAAAAAGATTTTGCTGCCACAAGACCCAACAAAACCCACTTTTAATCTAAGCTTTCAACCTTGCAAACAGTTTACGCTTATTCTTATACTTATTGCAAGTAGTCTCACTGAAATCAGTAAGATAAATGGGTCCATAAATCTTTAGCGTCAAATAGACATAGAGAGGAAAAGAAACATTATTCTTTCCTGGAAATTGATTTGCTCAATCCAAGCAACCAGGGCCCAAAACGGAAATTGGATCCTCTGACCCCTAATCCAGTGCTTCAGGATTTCTCTCTCTTCTCCTCTCCCATTTAAGACAAATTGCAAACCACAAGGAGCTTACCTCCCAAGGATCTCATACAAAATACAACAAAATCAGTCCGCAAAGAGTATGATTAGTTTACTTGTAGCACTATACTTTTCTCAGCTGAGAAACATGCTTAACCTGAATTACATGAATGTTCAACATCTTATTAGATTAACATGTTGGCAATGGACACTTACCCAATTCCCATCTCCCAGACTCATTTTTCTTTTTTTCTAAATCTCTAACCCAAGCATGAGAATATATAAACTTCTTATCTCTCTGTGAATTTTCTCTCTGACTCTCCAGGTCCTGACAGCCCTGAATGCCCTTGCCCATGCCTGGAGCTCCTGACACACTGCCCACAACCCAGGACACCAGGGCCAACAGCCCCTTCCCTAGCAGCATGTTAGGTGGGCCTGTCCTCATCTCAGCTGCACCCACAGACCCGGTTGATCCTGACTTCCTGGCTCAACTTTGGCCCTGCATCACCCCTATGGGCTCACTGGGGCTGCCCCAGCTTCCCCCCTGCTCCCAGGCTGGTGGTAGTGGGAGGGGCCCTGGGTGCCAAACCCTCCCAGACCCCACATGGGTCCCCCGGAGCCCCAGTGCCAGGGAGATGCCAGACCTTATGGCACCTTGACACGGGCTATCTTTCAATAGCATCAGAGAAATCGAATCCTTAGTTGCTTTGGTGTTTTAGTTTGATTTTTTTTTTTTACTTAGTGGAGTTAGCAGTAAATTCATCTGTAAATTAAGAGTGGCTTTAAATACTTGTATGCTTCTGCTTTACCACTTCTCTCTCATGCCCATATCCAGCAGATATGAAATTCTGGAGTGATGCTGGAATCAAACTCCCAGGAAATAATCACTTTCCTTTGTCAAAAATTCAGTATGTTCAGGTCCCCATCCTTCAGTATAAGACAAAAATATGGATCCTTCAGATGGCCATAGGCTCTTTCACCTTAAGGAGTTGCCTTGGTGAAGAATAGAAGCAACAGTGCACATAAAGTGATACTATAGCTGTGTATTATATCACCAGAGCATGCAAGTGGTGTTTATTTGTTTTCCTTTACTCACAGAAGCGAAAATAATATTTCACAGAGTAAATGCCTTGTATTTATCAAAAGACACTGCTCTCTAATGCATATATACTTTACAGACAGAAGGACAGAAGAAAAACGCTGCAGCCAGGCATGTCATGAATACCAAGAAGGGCAGAACCATTACTCCGGTGCAACAATTAACACTTGCATCCTGTTAGGGAATGTTCTGATAAACAAACTATATTTGTAAGATCATTCTTATGTAGGAAATGCTTATGTTTGGAGAGATGGTTAAAACTTCATTAGTGATTTATTAAACACTTACTAAAAACAAAATAAGTGTAAATTAAGCTTAGTGTCATACTTAAATATCTGTAAAAATCCTTTATGCAGCAAAAAAGATGAAACTATTTTTCAGGAAGATTAAAAAAAGCAATGGAAAATGTCCATAGTCGGTACCAATATGAAGCATTGTCCATTCTGTTGCTCAAAATGCAGAATGAACCACATCTGGCAGGAGGGTGATCAGTTCAGGAATGAATTTCTAGAATACATTCAGGCACTCTGATGATACGGTGAACAAAAAAGTTTTGAATTGAAAAGTTTTTTCTACTAAGCAAGTACCATCTTTTAGGACTAAACTAGTGATAGTGAAGGATAAATCAGCAAGTTTGCAGATGACCCCAAACTGAGTGGTGCAGTCAACATGCCTGATGGAAGGGAAGCCATCAGAGGGACCTGGACAAGCTTGAGAAGTGGGCCCATGTGAGCCTCATAAGGTTCAACAAGGCCAAGTGCAGGGTCCTGAACCTGGGTCGGGGCAACCCCTGGTATCAATACAGGCTGGGGGATGAATGGAATCATAGAATCATTAAGGTTGGAAAAGACCTCTAAGATCACCAAGTCCAGCTGTCAACCCAACACCACCATGCCTGGTAAACCATGTCCCACAGTGCCATTATCTACACATTTTTCGAACACCTCCAGGGATGAGGACTCCACCACTTCCCTGGGCAGCCTGCTCCAAAGCCTGTCCACTCTTTCAGTAAAGAAACTTTTCCTAATACACAATCTGAAACTCCCCTGATGCAACTTGAGGCCATTGCCTCTTGTCCTATCGCTAGTTACCTGGGAGAAGAGACCAATACCCACCTCACTACAACCTTCTTTCAGGTAGGTGTAGAGAGTGATAAAGTCTCCCCTCAGCCTCCTCTTCTCCACACTAAACAAGCCCAGTTCCCTCAGCCGCTCCTTGTAAGACTTGTTCTCTAGACCCTTCACAAGTCTCTTTGCCCTTCTATGGAAACACTGCTGCACCTCAATGTCCTTCTTGTACTGAGGGGTGCACAACTGAGCACAGTACTCGAGGTGCGGCCTCAACAGTGCCGAGGATATATAAGATATATAGTGGTAACGCTGAATTTTAAAAAGCTTAGTCTGTTTCTGAACATGTCATAAATTATCCTTGCATTGTCAGTAATTTGCAATAGTTGTATTTACTGCTCACCTGTAAATTAAAGGGGGACCTATCTTGTAGAGTGTACTGAACTGATCGGTTCTCAAGACATCTGAACTAAATTTATGCATCATTTTATGTAGTCTGGCTTTTCCTGACCAAGACACATGACTATATGAAAAACATACAGTGACGCACTGATGTTAACAGGATGCTGAACCAGTTCCCTTGGGCTCAGTTTTTCAATACAAGGAGACCTTTTTGCTAATTGCTGATGCTACCACTGACATTTAAGGAAGCACACGCCTGAGATGTCTGCAGGGTCAGAGCTTAAGAATCTGTGGAATGAAGAAGATACATCTGTGAAGACTTCATTGGGTGAAACATTTTTTTTTTGCTACGTACAGCCCCTCTGTTCTTTGTCTGGTGTTGTTTGTTAGAGCTTAGGTGGCACTCAGAAAGCTGATGCTTAGGCACGAATACACAATCTAGTAAGTTTCCACAGCAATTCAGTCTCTTAAGAGGCTTCATTTTCTTTGTGGCAAAATGGAGATCATAGATGTTCCTCTGCCATTCCAGGGAAGTGGCTGATCTGTGTTGTCTGGGGTATATTTCACTCATCCTCCATCTTAGTGGAATACAAACCAGCACTGCAGTAAAAGCCCATTTCATTGCAGACTGCCCAAACTGTTATCATAGTTCCTAGTGGCGCTAACACAGTTACAAGACTTTTGGAAGGCTCAGAGTTTGGCAAAACAAGCTACCTTCTGCTGATACTATCTTTTGTTGGCATATACTAAATATTTTTAAACTGTTACACTTGCATTCTTTGGAATAAAAGATCATCTTTCAACACTAACATCTAAGGAGATGATCATAATGGGCCTCAAGCTCAGCTGGAGACTCAGGATGCTACAATAGTAGTTTTTAATAGCAGTGATGTATTTTGACAGAAAAGAGAGTGATAAATTGCAGGGCTGCTTGAGCTTTATTCAGTACTTCTGTAACGGGGGGAAAAATAATTGATATGTTTCTTTTTGGCAATAAGACTCCTAATGAATTAGACGTCTTGACAGAAAGACACTTAGCAAAAATAAATGTAACTACAACACTTCATTAAAGTAAAAGTATCTTTACTATTAATATACAAATGGTGAAGAGTGACAAATTGAAATACTTTAAGCCATACTTTCAATGTCTTTCATAAATACAAAACCAGCATCTGCGATATTACTTCTTTTTACAGTATAGAGATATATATATACACAGCATTTCATAGGGACATAAGATTTTGAAACAATAAACAAACTAGCTCCAGTGGTAGCTAACTTATCAATATATAATTTAGGTTGTATATGTCGCAAGTGGACTGTTGACAACATGTGGAAAAACAAAAACAATATATGGTATGCTTTAGCTTATACTGTACACAGCATACAAATACATACTGAGTGCTCATTGTAGCAGGAAAGCTTTGTTTTTAAATCCTTGTCTAAGTAAGTGGCTCAAAATTCTTAGTGAGAACTCTACACCATGAGCAAAGAAATTATCTTCTGGGGGTCTGACTGCTTTATATATTTGTCACTGATTCATAGAGACTCTGAGGGTTTGTTTTCCCTTCCCCCAAGCCCACGTTTTAGGTTTAACAATGTAGCTTACTTACACGGTAGAGTTAAAGGATACAGTAGGATTAATGTTCCCCCTCCTCTGGTTTTCACAGCTTGCAGTACTCTGCCTTTTGGCAATGCCCTCCAGCAGCCTCTCTTGTTTCAGTAGCTCCCCATTTCCCTTGTCACTGCTAACAGAGATGCTCCCAGTATCTGAGCCCTGTCTCGGCTCACTCTTTGGCACCTATTCTCTCTGCTAGTCGCTTTCCTGAATTCTGTCAGCATTGCATTTGGTCAACTCGCCTGCTCCCGATCTCACCTGTGACTTAAAAGCTGCCAATACAAATTTGGCAATAAATATTTATTTCATTTCTCTGGGCTAAAAATGGCCAATATTCAAGTTTGAAAGTCAAACATCATGAGGCTCACAACACCTGTTAAGAGGAAAGGTAGACTGGTAAATTAAGATTTCTCAGAACCTGACCCAAAGCCACATTTTAACAGAAAGGCTTCTCTTTGGTTCAGGTTCAAATAAAATGATACAATAACACATTTATATATGTAGTGGAAATACTGAAGATCACTTTAAAGTTAGTGAGTTGTTTCCCTCCACCACTATTTAACTTCTATCAAGTGGATTGGGTACTCCAGGAAATAACATGAAAAAATCTGAAAACAGGGGTGGATTCTTTTTTAGAAAGATTTATTTAACCATGGTAGCTCTGCATAAATCATTATATGTATCTGAAATTAAAAAAAGGGATTTAAGAAGAAACATTACTTCTTAGAATGTTTTCATCTTCCCCTAAAGAAGTAACGCAATTGCAATGAATTTTTTAGAGGGATGTTTTATTTCTTGGCATATAATAATGTATGGGATAAAACTGTGATCAGATATTTTTATCAACGTTTCCTGATCAGTAAAAAATCCTGATAGGAAAACCTCTTCTGTGCAAAATATTAGAAAGAGCCTGGCAGGACATTTAAGTTCGACTTATAACTAGAAGGCTGATTCGCAAAAGCACCTTGAAGAGCTGAGGACATGCAGAGGCTCGCTGAGATGGATGGACGGATGAAACTCAGGCCCCACTGAAGTCAGTTTGTGTCCTAAAGCCCAACAGTCTTGTTGGAGGCCCTTTCATCAGAAGTGAACATCATCCAATAGACACAACAATTACTCTACAAAGATATTACTTCCTATGACAGCTTACACAGAGATGGTGAGACCACAAATGACCGCAAAGCAAATAGTCACTGCAGTTTTACTCCAGAGGTAAAATGGCGGGAAGATGCTCCACATCATTTTTCAGATTTGAGAAAACATTTTAATGTTTTAGGTCTAAGTACCCAAATAGGACTCAGGAGACTTTCCATGTGACTCTTCAATTTGACAAATTGGTCAAAACACCCCTATATGCCCCCCATGTGCTCCATCTACATGAATCTTTTCAGTAGTAATACACCCACTATGGCCCTCACTAGAATTGTGATCTCAATAGATTTTTGCAAATTTTGTGTTTAAAATATTTACGTGACTTGAGAATAATATCTCCAGTTTACTTTAGATGAGTATTTGAGCTTATTTAAGCAGAAAAATATGTCATGATAAAGCTTTCAAATATTTTAAACAGGCTTTGTAGACAAATTATTGAAGATTTTTCTTTAATAAAGCAGAGTGGCATGCTATCAAAAGGCACAAATACATTTCCATTATCCGGTCTAGGAAAACAGAAAAACGGCATGATTATTATACTACAGTTTGACGATTGGCACTTAAATAAATAATTAATTACCATCATAAAAAGAAAGCCACTTTTTTGGATGAACATCAACACAGAGGCTGAAGACAGCAGGTGGAATTTACTATACCATGGACTGTTGTCAAACAGCCTTTGTTGATGACTGTCACTGTGTAACTACGTTGTATGTATCTATGAAGAGATAGAAAGTAGGCCCAATCCTGCAAGCTCTATTATGTAAAGTACATCCACTCTTCTGCTCACACTGACCCCACTGATGTCAGTGGGGTGCCATATGAGGGGTGGGTTCAGCCAACAAAATTTCTTGCAAGACTGAGGCCTAAATAAATTAATATTTGTCACATTAGGCATTAGCATTATCAGAATAGTAAATATAACTGCAACCACAAAAAAATCTTAGAAGTCAAAAAAAAAAAAAATAAACAAACAAAACCAGAAAAAACTCTCCAGAGGACATTTGTATACTAAATCATAAAACATTAATTAAAACTTTTGTTACTATTGTGGTAAATCAGAATGCAAGTCTACTAAAAAAATAATAAGCAGCACTAGGTCATTTTACTTAATTTTACGCCTTATTTTTTGTTGAAGAGAGATTGTCACTGCCACATTCTATATCATTAATATTTTCAATGGCTCCCTCCCACCGTCGTCCCTGGAGTATGTTAGTGTAACAATTCAGATTACTTTTACAAATAGTTATATTTTGTCAACTCTTCTGACATTTCATACTAACACTTAAAATTACTTTTAGACAGTAAAAGTGACATTCATACAGATACCTGTTTTTTTTCTTTTTAGTCTAGAATAGGAAAAGAAAATAAAGAAATAATGTTATTCCAGTTCTACACATATCTTACAAATTACTATGCGCTGTCCCTCATCTGGAAATATTTGCAAATATCAGTGTTTTTTAAGCATTCTTTTATAGTTATGGTTTGGCTTTCTCCTGCACAGCATAGAGTCAAAGAACAAGAGACAACTAATTAATCCACAGACCAAAAGGTATGCTTGGAACAGTCCTTCAGTAATTTAGAACTGTTTAATTCTCAGTCCTCACATAGCCCAACTGGCAAGAGACTTAACAGCAGGAAGAAAATAAATACTCCTGGAAACAGCTTTTGATTTGTGATCCAATATAGTGGGAAATGCTTTTCCTTCCAATATTGAAATAATTTTGCAGTACCTTTTACTTGTAAAGAGTAGCACATGCTTATTAATAATAAATGTGCTGACAAGACCTCTTAAATTTTCTAATCCGTTCACATTGTATTTAGAAGCCATATTAGGGACACCTCCCCCTCCTGCCCCCCCCCCCC
>Ga0065711_1044947_pt1 | contig 13782 bp, 12 predicted proteins | sample Hoacrofraction12_FD_59098 | JGI IMG/M metagenome (GOLD analysis project Ga0065711, IMG submission 59098) | Hoatzin crop microbial communities from Cojedes, Venezuela - Epithelial fraction 12 v2 (version 2) | ecosystem: Host-associated > Birds > Digestive system > Esophagus > Crop | place... | reverse complement strand
GGGCCGGGGCCGGGCCCGGGGCGGGGGCAGCGCTGGCTCCCAGCCGTGTGCGTGGCGAGGCTGCGGGCCGGCCCAGGGCTCGCTCCCAGGCGGCGTCTTGGCGGAGCATCCGCTCAGCATCCTCTCGGGATGGCGTCAGCCGCAGCCAAGGGAGGCGTGGAAGGAAGCCTGGCAGGTGCCGGAGAAGTTTTCAGGTGAGCCTAAAAGGGCTCCCCTGAAGGGATATCTCCTCTGGAATGAAGCAGGAAGGCTCCCTTCCAAGGAACCCCAGTTAGGGTCAGCACGCCGTGGAGGCGGGAGCAGCTGTGGAAGAGGTGATGGTGGAGGTGAACAGAGTAAACCCGAAAAATGACCGACCGGCTGGTCCCGGGTTTCTCATCCAACTTGTGAACAAAGAAGCCAAATCGCTTACGGCAGCATGTAGCCTTCAACTCAAAACTTCTTTAGGTATCTGGAGACTTCATGGTAGGAAACTTGATGCCAGACCGTAAAAGGGATTGCAGGGGAGTTCTGGGGAACTCTAGGCCCCCAAGCATGATGTTTGTTCAAGGTAAATTAGTAGAAATAACAGAAGAGAGGATTAGTAGATACTGGGAGAAATACAAGTTTCTTGGTCAACATTGCTCCCGTCAAAGGGAGTCCTGCCTTAGAAAACTCTTTGACTTCCATGAAGGGTCGGGAAGACATGAAAATTATGGTGATCTGGTTGAAATATTCTACCTGAATTTCCAAAAACCTTTGCAAGGAAACATTATCAATTAAAAAAAAAAAAAACACATTAAAATGGGAGGTGGTGGTACAGATACAGTATTGTTAAAAGAGACAGACATAGGGATAAGTGGTCAGTTCTTTCAACTGAGAAAGATCCCCACCGGAGTTCCACACTAGTCTGCGCTGTGTGACTTTCAAAAACGGCCCATAAGTTCTCTAAATAAGAAGTAAGTGGTAAGATTTGTTGATGGGATGAAGTTAGTCAAAGCAACAAGGACACAAGCAGACTAGAAACTTGCAGAAGAACTCTACAAGACTGAGTGATTCGGCAGTTACATGGCAGATGAAATTTAATGCTGATAAGTCAAGTATGGCACAGAGGTGAGACACATTCCTAGCTTCATATTTAAACTGATGGGTTCTGAGCTGATTAGTACCACTTGGGAGTGAGACCCTGAGGTTACACAAAACAAATAGGCATCGTGCTCAGCAACAGTCAAAGAAGAAAATTGCATGTTAGGAATGATTGGGGAAGGAATTAACACGACTTCGTTATGCCATTGCATAAACTCATAGTTTGCCTATGCCTGGACTGCAGCTCTGGTCTCTGCATCGCAAAAAGGATGCACTAGAATTAGAAAATATTTGGAGAGGGACAATCAAATGTATGGGACAGTCCTATATGAGCAATGACATGGTAGGCTGGAACTGGAAAAGGGATAACTTGGTGGGGAAGGACAAATGCTGCATGCCATGATCCATCTTCTGATACAGTTGGATATGTGCCCTGGGGCCTGGCAGTCTTGCAGGTCACTTAAAACATGGTGCAAAGGCATGAGTCACCAAGTTCCTCTCCAAATCCAACTCTCCTGCTCCAGCTGCTCCATCCTGCTGATCTCTCACATACAGTCGCAGCAAAAGGCTCTGGGGCTCTGACTACCACGACACATCTGCTGGTACGGCTGCACTTCTGGGCCAGGGGGCTGTAGGTGTTTAAGAACAAAGAAGGGTGGCACACCACATGGCAAAAAGGCAACAAACCCAGGACCTTTAAGTAAAGGTCCAGGCAAGATGGAGTCAGCACCCTGCCAGGGATGCTAGTGAGGTGACTGTCTTCTAGCTGGGCTTCCGAGTTGGATTGCTATGAGTGTCATGCAGGAACGTGCCAGAGTTCTCTCCTTCCCGAAGATTAGAGAGTACCTCATCTTTGTAAGGAATCATCCAACAGCCCCCAGCATGGAGAAGGATTTTTTTCAGTTGTGTCACTAGGTGAAGGGAGCCGTTAGTGGCCCTGTGGCCAGGGACAGTCTTGTCCCTGGTAGCGGTGGTCCCATGCAACAAGTAATTCTCACTAATGGCAGGGACAGAGGTGTAGAAGTTGTGGGCCTGCTGAGACAGGGCAATGTGTACCTTCCCTTCCTCATGTGAAGCCTTTACAGGAGTGAGGTCAGCAGCCCTCATTGCTGCTTATTGAGGACTGGCCTACCTTTCCTTCTGAAACCATGAATCTCTTTCCAGGGAGCAAAGTCAGCTCATCTCCTGACATCAGCATGGCTAAGGAGTAGACTCCTTGGCACCTTATGGCCTTCAAGTTGAGGCATTCCTACATCACTCCCAGTTCAGCATTGCCTGCTTGCCAGACTCCTTTATCCCTTGACACAGATAGGCACCCGCTGGCACTCCCAAAGGAGGCGGAATGATAACACCAGAAGGCTTCATGGGACCTCAGCAACGCTGTAACTGAAATGCTGTACTGCCACTGCACACAGAAGGGTAGGGGATTTGGAGATGGGGCTGGATTCTTCAGCATCTGCACTTATAGGAGAGTAACGCTGATGCCCTTGGTCTGACCTCTGGTGGGTCTGTTTTGCATCTATTTCTCCCCTCTCCCCATTGCTCCAAAGGGACCGGCACCCTCAAGGTAGAATCTAACAGTGATGCAGCTAGGGATGTGGCAAAACACAAGGTTCACCATTTCCTGTGAGGAACGTGTTCAGGAAGAAAGAAGGGGGAAGAGGAGGAGAAGGAGGAAGAGAAAGGGGTTAATTAATCTTGAAAATGACAACCCGACCCCTGACTGCCACAATGGAGTCCTCCTCAGCAGTCAGTAGATTGACAGTGGAGAAAGCAAAGGCCTGAGGGTGAGGAGGACCGTCTGTGAGATCTTGATGTTTAGGGTCTCCTTGAAGAGGTGGACATTGGTCTGTGCCTTTCTACGAGTGGGTCTTAGGAGGTGCAGCCACAGGACCAGTGTACAAGGAAGCAATTGGATTGTGGTGGTAGTGAAGAATGTGCCCACAGCTGAGAAATGCAGGTGAGGTTGCAACTGCTTAGCCCCAGCTCTGGCAGTGTCAGATCCATGTTCTCAAAGCTGATTGACAGGTTCATCACAGATGTTTGGGTTGTAGGTGTTGCTGCAGGCTGAAGTTCTGAATAGGTCTCCTGACCCTTTCTACCAACTGCAGTAAGTCCCTCAGTAAGTCCCCACCTGTGCCTCTTGCTGATGCCTTCTTGGTGGCAATGACCACAGCAATGGTGGAGGGGAAGAGGAGGGCTGATACGGCCAGGTTAAGGGGGTCTCTTTCCTCCTGTTTCTTTTCATGGGCACCACATGATTTCCTGTGTGCCTGCTATCGTGCTGGGGAGAGAATTCAGGAGAGGGGGAATGAAGTGGCGTGGAAGAGAAGTAAAGTTGCTTTTTAGGAGGGTGAATAAGGAAAAGAAAAGAATCACAGTCACAGAATAGCTGAGGCTGGAAGAGACCTATGGAGGTGTCTAGTTCAACCCCTTGCTCAAAGCAGGGTCACTTCCAGTGGATTGCTCAGTGCCATGTCTAATCAGGTTTTGAATATTCCCAAGGATGGAGACTCCACAACTTTTCTGGGCAACATGCTCCAGTGCTTTATCACCTTCAGAGTAAAAAGTTTTTTCATGTTTAAGTGGAATTTCCCATATTTTAATTGGTGCCCGCTGCCTCTTGTCCTGTCACCAGATACCATTAAGAAGAGTTTGGATCCATCTTGTTTACATCAGCTATTTATACGCGTTGATACAATCCCCACTGAGCCTTTCATTCCTGGGGCTAAACAGTCCCAGCTGCCTCAGCATCTCCTCCTATGTCAGATGCACCAGCTCCTAAATCAACTTAGTGGCAAGTTTGCGCAGCTCACTACAGTATATCCATGTCATTCTTGTAGTGGGAACCCAGATCTGGGTGAATAATGAAGTCACAGTTCTTCTCAACAAAATTCACCCTTCAAAGCAGACTTAATCTCATCCACATCCTGCTTTACAACCAGTTTCTGTGAAACGGAGTTACCCTGGGAATGGATGACGATAGTGCAGTGATAAAAATAAAATGCCTTTTTTACAGTCCAGCAGTGAAGTGAAAGGAAGAAAGAAGTTATGTTTAGGTCTAGCTTCAGTGATGACTGTTTAAAGGAGCAAGCTTACTGCAAATGTGTCGCTCTTTTTAAAGCTCCCTTTGAAAAGGCTGAGCGGAAACTGTTATGAGAAGTGTCACAAGAAGAATAAAGTGTCATGCAAAAACCTGAAGCTGTGTTCAAAGAGAAAAGTAAAAAACTAATAAACCAATATCAGAATAGTTTGATCAATAATTTTCCAAAGCTGAAAGAAACACCAAACATCAGAAGTGGGGCAGCTTGCCAGGAAGTCCATGGTGTAAAAGTAGAGAAGGAACACTTATGGCAATCGTGGCAATACTGAGGAGATTACACGAGGAACCTGAGGGGGAGCCTGTGTCAAATCTTTGCACACAGCAGGATCCGTCTCAAGCTCAAATACTAAGAATTATGTTGTTCAATAAAGAGAGAGGAAAAATGTCCAAAATTCAGTGAGTCTCTCTGATCAGATGGTATTGACCAGTGAGTTTAAAGGAACTCAGTGACTGAAAAACTGCCTATATCATGCCAGAATGTTTTAGAATCACGAGCCATGAAAATATGTAACGTAACACCAAGGATCCCAAAGGAGATAATGGGGGCTACCTAGCAGTAGGTCTGAGGACTCTGCTGCGGAAGTTGACTAACTCCATAACAGAGAATGGATTTAGTGGACACATTGATAACTATGGCGTGTTGGAGGAGTCAACGCTACCCTTGCTGAGCATGAGATTGTATGGAACGGGATATCCCTGCGGTCAGTTCAAGTCAGCTGTCCCCTCCCAGCATCATGCCCACCCCAGTCTACTCACTGTGCGGGCAGAGTGGGAAAAAAGAATTCCTGACACTGTGCAAGCACTGCTTGGCGACAGCCAAAGCGCTGGTGTGTTGTCAACGCTGCTACTCACAGAACCAAAGCACAGCACCGTACAGGCTGCTGTGGAGAAGGGTAACTCCGCTCCAGCCAGACTCAGCACAGCTGGTCAGAGTAAGACCCCTTGATGATCCGTCACGTCCATAAGTCTGAGTCATCACTGGCTAGAGGATCTTCAGCCAACGTGGCTGATCTTGGTCCTAGTCTTGCCCTGAGGCTGCTGCTTCAGCTAGATCCGTACAGTCATATGCTGTTAACCAAGGACATCCCTCCAGTTTAACCAGTTACTCAGTGTAATCCCTTTTTAGGGCACCCATCACCTCTCACGGCTTTTATCTGCGGTGGAACAAAGCCTGTCATGACAGCGACTTTCTCTCTTCTCTGCTGGGCTGCATCTGCAGCCTCGGTTTTCTTCACAGCGGTCCTGGTAACTGGAGGTGCCATTTGTTCCTCTGGCCGGCTTCCTCAGTTACAGAGTTCCTCTTGCAGTGGGCCATGGAGGGGTGGGGAACAAGCCCTTTCCACCACTATTATTATTAGTTACCAGGCTTACAGGCGTCTGGCTCTTCCCGTGTGTCTCCACCCCAATGCCCTGGATCAGGACTCCCCCCGAGAGTTGCAGTGGCCCCTGCTCCAATTACTAACTGCTTTTTTCCAGGCCACCCTGTGCCTGTCGTACAGTGTGTGGTGGTCCCTGAACAGCGTGTCTCTCTTCTCACACCAGCCCCAGCAATTTGATTTGTTTCAGCTTCTCCCTACTTGCCTGTTGCTCCTTAAAACAGATGTTCAGCTCCCTCCTCCTCCTCCTCCATTTGCTTCCTTAGAGTCACAGTCTTCATTGCATCAGACACACCCCATGCTGGTCAAACTTTGAACTTTTCTATTCAATCCTGTTTAATCACTGTTTAGTGCTGCTTTTCACCCCTCAGTATCAATATTTCCTCCATAAACTCTTTGATCTTTTTCTCAGCCTCTTGGCTGACAGCCAGCCATGCCCAAGTGCATCACACTTTCCTCTTCCTCCCATTTCACGCTGCCTTTCAGCATTGCAGAGTTTGAAGGGAAATTAATTTTCTGCGTGTGCTGGTTTGGGCTGGGGTGGAGGTAATTTTCTTCATAGTAGCTAGTATGGAGCTGTGTGTTGGATTTGTGCAGAAAACAGTGTTGATGACACAGGGATGTTTTTGTCACTGCTGGGCAGCGCTTACTCCAAGTCAAGGCCTTTTCTGCCCCTCACATGGCCCCGCCAGTGAGTGGGCTGGGGGTGCACAAGAAGTTTGGAGGGGACATGGCTGGGACAGCTGACCCCGACTGACCAAAGGGATAGTCCATACCCTGTGACGTCATGCTCAGCATTTAAAGCTGGGGGAAGGCTGGCTGGGGTGAGCTGCTCGGGGGCTGGCGGGGCATCAGTCGGTGGGTGGTGAGCAATTGTTTTCATTTGCATCACGCGCCTTTCTTGGGTTTTATTTTCCTCTCTCTTTGTTATTAATTTCATTTCTTACAATTTTATTTTAAAAATTATTTCTTTTTAATTATTAAACTTTTTAGATCTCAACCCATGAGTGAGTTTCTTACTTTTACCCTTCTGATTTTCACCCCATCACACCGGGGAGGGGGAGCGAGTGAGCAGCTGTGTGGTGCTTAGTTACTGCCCGGGGTTAAACCACGACACCGTGGGTTCAGCCCCTACTGAATCACTACTTCGTGCAAGCTCATGCAGTGTTGACATGCCTCTGTTCATGCAGATGGGACTCGTAGGTTTTGGGACCTCCACAGAAATGGATTCCCTCTGGCGCAGATCTCTTCATAGCCCAGGTGTGGTCTGTCCAGTTGCTCTCAGACCCTGACTGCTACCTTAGTGCTGACGATGCCTGCATCAACCACCAGCCTGCATCTAGATCTACTCTGCCCAAGTGCAGCGTCTGTGACCTTGTTACATGGGAAGGGCAGGGCAGAAAATGGGTGCAAGGTGGATCCCTAAAATTTTTACTTACTCAATACTTTAACACCTCCCTGGGTTGTTTTTTTCGCTATGTGATTGCAGAGTCTGCAGCAGCCAAAGGTTAATCAAAAAGCAGTGCTCTTCCTCTACTGAAGGGGTGGGGAACCTGCTGGCAGTGAGGAGGTGGTGGTGATCAGACATAGTGTCCTTACCTGGGGTTAACGCTGGAGCTTTTTCTGCCTGTTACAGCTTCTTCCCTCTTCTTGCGGGGGGCTCTTTGACCATCTCTTCTGCCTTGTAATCCTCTGCATTTTCACCATATATGGGAGGTTTTCTAAATGGGTACTTTGTTTTATTTTTGTGTCCAGAACTTTGTTCTACCCGGCCCCTTGGATGGCACTCCCCAGTGACCATTAATTGCCCATTTGCAGTTTATGTTTCTGCTCTTGCGTGATGGGAACTCTGGACACGGTCACGCAGTCCTGGGCTTGTGCTGTGGGGCGCGGTGGGGCCGGTGGCTGCTGTGTGAGGAACAGTAAGTGCAACTGAGCTTTAACACCCTAACAGGAAGGGTTACACTTATATCCAAACTCACAAACCTACAACATGGTGTTACCTGGTAAGAGAAGTCATGTCTCACCATCCATGGGGATTTGAGGAGAGGCGAAAGAAATCCAGCGCTTCCTTGCAGACGCTGCTCGCTAAAGAGTCTAATTCTGCTCCTGTAAACAAAGTGTTTTTCTGAGTTTACTCTCGGCCTTGGCGATCCTAGATGTTGCTATCTTACTTCAAAGATGGCCCATTCTGGTACCACATTTTCAGCCTGACCCTAAAAAAGAGTTGTCAGTTGACAACTTCATTGGAGGAGTAAGTATCCTTCCACTTCTCTGCCGAGTCCTTCAGCGCTCTGCCCCAGTACTGTAGTGCCAGGACACGGTCCCAAGAATGAGCTACGGAACTACATTTAACCTGGGAAAAAGATGCTAGGAAGCAAAACATATGATCCTGCTGGTAGCTGAATATAAGAACAGGTTCTTCAGCTGGTCAAATCTTCAGCAGAATGAAATAACTTTTTTACATATAAACTAAATTAGCCTTTTTCACTGGGAGACTTGTGGTCAAAGACTGAGTTTCCTTGAGAAATGCAGACATCAACAGAGAAGAGCAGCTTTTTAAAAAAGATTGTTGCAGACTGAGAATGGCTGTAGCTGATTAGCAGGAGAAGACCCCAATCTTTTCTGAATTCCTGGGACAGAAAACCAGAAAGTCCAAGGGACTTGTCTGGCACTCCAGCTAGAGCTATTTATAACCAATCATTTAAAAAAGCAGCATAACCAAAGAACACTTTCTTCTTTTCCTCTCTCCCGTCCCCAAAAGGGATGAATGTGTTTCTGTTCCCTTTCTGTAAGCCACTTCTTGAAATTCTAATTCTGTGAAGTGGCAGATTGAAGAACGCAGTAGTGAAGGACACGGATGCTCGCAAAGCCTTCCATCTTCAAGTCTGCTTTTTGAACTGCTGTTCAGTGGAGGTTTTTGACAATAAACAAACAGATCCATAACATACTGCTGATCCTTGCAAATCTGGCATGGCTGCAAAAGATCAGAGTCGGTGTGAAACAACACAGATTCCTGCTTCTTTTTTTTTTTCTCCTGTGTGTCTTTGTAACAGCTTCTGGGATGGCAGAGAGGGTGAGGCTAACCAGTTCTTTCTCAAGCAAGCTGATGAAGAGTTTGTTGGTTTTACCAAATGAAGCACTGCTTATCCCTTTCTGTTCTCATGGTCAGCACCAGCCACATGAAGGGCCTGCTTCTGGTGGAGACTAAACAGCAGATGCAGCAAGAGCGGAGAATCGCAGCACAGGAAATGTAAATTGCTAAGTCCGGTTGGAAAAGTAAAGGCCACACTCCAGCAGATCCCGTGGCAGTCAGTCCAAACCAGGTATCTGTGATGACTCTGAGCTGAAGCTTGCAAGTGCTGAGATGGGAAGCTGCAGGGCAGCAAGGAGGCAAAGCATGCTGGACAGCCGCTGCCGGCTGGCCGTGAGCCAGGCATGGAGCGCTGCCCGGCACTACATGGGAGCTGTGCCAGGCCTGCTGTTCTGAACGGAGCGGAGAGCATGGTTGCACTCCCAAAGCCTATGCTCAGGGATCTTGCTTCAGTGGCCAGCTGGACCAAAGCATGCAGATGAACCACGGCAATGAAACACCCACCTGGCTTTAGGCTGCTCAACACAGACTAAATTGCGGCTAGAGACTGCTAGAGGCAATTAATGCCTAATAAAAATGTTCAGAATGAGCTTTTCAAAGACCAAAATGAGAGTAAGATAGCTCCTCAGTCTTTGCAGGCATGTAGGACTCCACTACCGCAGGAACAGGAGGACAAATCATCATAAAGGCAACCATCAAAGAGCTCTGTCTTCAGGACTGTGGAGCTGTGGATGACTAAGAACACTAGCGGCCAGAAACCGAGAGGCTGGTACATGCTATACCCAAAGCAGCTTGGAAGAAGTCTCATGGGTACCATATGGCAAGGAATAAAAGGACAGGGTACTGCCAAACAGAAAGTTGGGAGAAGGGGAGAGCCTATCGTGTTCTTTAAACCAAACACAGGCAGACGTGAGAAAGAATTCCCCCGTGTTAAAGTGGGGAATCTGAAGTACTTTGCTCTTTTTGAGGTAGGTATACTCATCAGGGTGGGGGTTAGGATAAAAAAAAAAACAAAAAAGACAATACAGGATTTAAAGGACCAGTAAGGAACAGAATTGCACAAAGGAAAAACTGGAGCAAACTGGTAAGCTCCAGCCATCCTGAAGAAGGAGCAGTGGTTTTTAATGCAGATGGATGAAAACATGGGAGACATTGCAGCTCCCCCTCTGTACCACGAGGAAATTCTTAAATGTGTCAGTAGCCACCGGGAAAGCGCACGGATCCTCACCGGTGCAGAACCAGACCTCTCCTAGTGTGAGAGGGGGAGCAGCCAGAGACTGTTGTTGGGTGCCTCCGAAAGCCGGGCTCTTTCTGGCTTTATTCCTCAACTCTGACAGCCAGATCTGTTGACTCAGGATGGTTTTACCCAGGACTATCAGCCAAGCCCGGTTAGTCTGTAAGGGGGAGAAGGTGCGGCGCCACACAAAGCGCTGCCAGCTGCCCTTCTTCACCTGCCTCCTCGGAGAATCGCAACTGCTACGTGGCTACGCACCGGTTAGTACTGCGCTAGGGCATCTTCCCAAGGCAGATGGTGATTCGGCCCCTGAGCTCTGCAACAGCCCCACTCCCAACCCCAAATCACTGCAACCTTTGAACTTCCAAAGCCATTACAAGCCTAAGGAAGATGAGAACATGAGGGGGTCACCGAGCTGCTTCCCAGTTAACGTTATCAGAAGTGAGGAAGTTATTCTTGAACTCTTGAAACAGATATGGATAACCTGGCACAAGCTGCAACACATTCAGTAAGATTCTATGTAGTTTTTCTTCTGCATTAACCGCATATAGAACTGCATTTTTGTCTTACGCTGATGTCATTTCCACAGCCAGAAAGCTAAAACATTTCATTTAATATCTCCAAAGTTACACTGCTTACGTAGTTTGTCACCATCTGTCCAACAACAACAGGTAACTCTCTAACCTGTATGCCAAGTCTTTTATTTGGAAACGGAATGCATAGAACAATGACTTCAACAGGAAAGTCTCGCTCATTTTAAAGACTTAAAATATTCTAATTTTATATTCTTTATGACTACTGTATACAATATGATGATGTTGCTGTTATCAGAAATGCAAGACAGAAAACAAACTCACAGTGGTCTGTAAAGGTGCAAGAGTGATTTTTCAACAGCTACTTACAAAAATGAGTGATGAAACATAGGAAATAACCAACTATCGTATTCTGGACTTTCAGAAGCTATTCTAGAAGAACCAGTAACTTGATTGTTTTGAAATGGCACAAAAAGGGAATCTGCTATGTGCATTATTTATATGAGGAAACATTTCCACACGCTTACATGTAACTGCTGTTATGAAATAGGAGTCCAAATTAGTTTGCCTAACAGCAAAGAGCTCTGTCCAAACAAATCCAAAACAGGTACAAGATATAGCAAATGCAACCCTGGTTTTGCATAGACTTATTTATGTATGATTTATGTATGTTTAATGCTAAAATCAACAGTCCTCCTTAGTTCCAGTTAATAATGTAAAGAGACCTTCACATGAACATGAGTTAAATATTCACTTCAAGACTCCTTCCCACTGCCAGCAGCATGTAAGGAGGACTTCAGTGTAAGACAGCCCATAGTCTGTGACAAGAGAAGTTAGGCACATCTCCGTGTCTTTCTGAGACTGCTGCAGTGTCAGAACTGGATAAAATTCACAATGTAGTTACAGACTATAGGTGCAGATCTGTGTTCTTCGAGGCTATTCACTTAGTATTTTCAGTCAATGAGAAACTGAAGTTAAATAGCCTCGCACAAACAGCATGCGATTTGATAAAGAAACTTAAGAATCATTAGGGTTAATTTGTAAACTTACTGACCAAAGCAAAACTAGAAATGGAAACTAGAATTCTGCCTTTTGGATTTTTTTGTTTTTAAAATGTATTTTATTTTCTGCTGAAAGGAATGCACTCTATATTTCACTTACCGTTACTAAGAAACTTGCTTTTAGAAATCTGGAACCATGGTTTCTACATATAGCTGTGAAGTAAAATTTGGTATAACAATTCAACCTGATTATTTTTACTGATTTGAACGAAACAGATCAAAATACCTGCCTTAATGAACTGTTCCCATGGAATACGGATTTTAAATTGTGTGAAGTAAGACACCTGTTCTTCACCAGGCTGGTTTTTTCTCCTCTGCATCCAGGTAGTTTTTGAACCTGTATTGTATTTGAGCAAAATCATTCCACTTGAATGATGTGTGTTTCATCTTTTAAATAGAATGGAGAAGGAAGTGAGAGGGGAATGACCAAGGAATTATTTATTCCATTTGAAACACGAGAGAATTGGCCTAGCAGGTCACTGGGGATACCACATAACGAGGAATTTCAGATGTGTCAAGAGACTTTCCTAGCACATAACAATGATTTGCATTATATGAATACCTGCTATGCCAACAAATCAGAAGGTTTGTCAACAATGCAGAAGGATTTATATAAACTTGGATACATATTGAAAGAAACCATGTTAGTTTTTTCACATCTTCGTTCAGTTTAAGACAATTGAAACCCTCTGCCATGTTGTGGGCTAAGAACGTGGCAGAATTCAAATTTTAACAACCCTATCTCTCTCATCCTCTATTTCCAACAGAATTTTTTTTTTAAGCTATGAACTTAAATGCCCACAACTTTAACCATGATTTCTAGAATTTCCATTATCTCTGTTATCAACTGAGAATGATTTGTAATTAGCATATAACCAATACTATACTTTATTTTTGACAGCCTCCAGTTTGGCAATAATGCTCGATTCTGCTGTAACACACTGGCTTGTTTTTTCACTTTTCACAGCCTAGTGGCACAGGCACCACACTCCCAGTGAGTGAGTTGTCTCAAAAAATGTAGATTTGGATATTAACTACAATGGTCAGGACACTTAGGTTTTCACTGAAGAGAAGTTTAAGTGCAGGAAGTTTATTTAATGACATTTGGCAGACTGTGGACCTTGTGAGGACAAAAGAGGATCTTGAAATAGGAGGGTATCAAAACTAGATTTTGGCAATATAGAAGATGTATTGTCCATGTACTTCTGTCATAAGCTTTAAAAATACTCTTATTAAATAAGTTTTTCCTTCCTTAAGACCAGATAATACATGAAGCCAGTAAGAGTCCAGGGGTCAGAATCTTCTTCAATTCGTAGTTATTCTCTATGAGGTTTTTTTTTTGGGCTTTTCTTCATAAGATTCTCCATACTCATTCACTCTGCTCTTATCCACAGGATAAAGCCTGGCAGAACAAACAAATCATTAGTTACAATACTGTCTATTACCTAGAGGAATTAAGCAGTTCTGTGCTACTTAATTTTAGAATTTAATTTCTTTCTCATCATACTCTCTATTCCCATTTGTGGCAAAAAAAATACAACAGTTTTAAAGATTAGCCGCAGATACATCAGCTTCTTCACATCAAGACTTCACCAGCTGTCTCATAACAGGGCCTCCTAAGAGAGGTATAAGCTCCCCGAAAGGTTGGCTTGAGTATTTCACAAGCAGTCCAGGATACCTCTCAAAGCTGAAACCAGTGTGCAGCCCCTATCGGAAGTTGCTGAGCTCTTAACTTCTAGAAAAATACCTTGCAAGTGGACACATTTTACTACACTTATGTGCGATTACATAAACCTAAAACTGAAGCTTGCATTTAGTATTAATGATTAGATGTACACATCCATATTTTCTGGTATAACGTGAACTAGGTTTAAAATTCTTGCTTGCTCCACATCTAAATATTTATTCTTGGGAACAAGAATACACTTTCTGTAGCTTCACTTATGAACAATATTTCAGTGATTACTGCCTATAGCCACCTTCCCCATCTGATTTTGTTTACTTAAAGAATCTGAAACTTGCCAGATACTCAACTTCCAAGACAACCTGGTAACTTGCTTTTGGAAACTATTAGATAAAGAGGAAAGCAGAGCAGGGCAATCCCTCATCAGAAAACATCCTTCACTAGTGCCTTGCAGAGCAGCTTGGAAAGCACGCCTCAGATACTGAGCAGATGTAGGCACGGAGCCCCTCAGCAAGGGTTAGAAGCCCAGAACTCCAAAGAGGGTTTGTGAATACAAGCTTAAGAACCCCTCTCCTTCACCTTACTTCAGGTATTCACGTTTCAGGTTAAATTTTTTTTTTTTTTTTTTTTTT
>Ga0065711_1044946_pt1 | contig 13783 bp, 6 predicted proteins | sample Hoacrofraction12_FD_59098 | JGI IMG/M metagenome (GOLD analysis project Ga0065711, IMG submission 59098) | Hoatzin crop microbial communities from Cojedes, Venezuela - Epithelial fraction 12 v2 (version 2) | ecosystem: Host-associated > Birds > Digestive system > Esophagus > Crop | place... | reverse complement strand
CCCGAACTTGAAAGACTCACTGACAAATGACTATGTTCAGGGGAACCAGAGCTTCGGCTGAAGTAAATCATCCTAGCTCCTCTAGTTTGTAAGAAACAAGGATGATTTACACCAGCAGCCGATCTTGCCCTAGCTGTTTCCTTTAAAAGCTGCAGAGAGAAGTGAGATCTAATACTTCCAAGCACTCCTCAGAGACTCGGATTCTAGCAATCATGCCTCACTCAACCTGTCTGCTCTGTGGGTTTTGTTTATTTTGCTAACGTTGGTTAGATGTCTAAGGATTTGAAGGTCCTGTTTATTTAGTTTTCAGATGTTCAGTTGGGAGAATCAGCTATATTTTCTTGCAGGGATTTTAGAAAGGGTTTGCACAAACCTACCCTCTCTGTTGCAAGCCCGAGTGCAGAGGAATTACTGGCAAAGCATTCAGTGTTAGTGCAAACTTCCCCCCTTTTGCCAAAACAAAGAAGCATCTCCCTTTCCCCAGCACTACAGCACCTTCCAGTGCCCAGAGGTACCCCTCCTTGGTTACAATGAGGATTCGCACTGGGAAAAGGCAAGCAGAGTCTGGTAACAGTGTGTTCAAAAAACTTCAGTTTTAATACGTATTTACCAAAACCTCACATACACTAAAAATTTGCTTAGATGTATACTGACCAATCTTTCTCCCTCGCTGCTGTAGTTTGGCAGAACTGAAATCCAAATGTATTTTGAAGCTGTACAACTAAAAGCTTTTGAAGCATGTCAACATCTGTCCATACCTACAAGCCACTTTGTGTAGCCTGTATTCAAACATTTGTCTGTCTGTAGCTCGCAATAAAAAGCATTATTAAAATAACAAGTCTACACGGATTATAGGCTGCATTTTGAAATGTTGGTAAACACAGTGTTTATATGTCAGACCACAATGCTTCCAGAGTAGCTGTCAGTAGGAGTCGGCTTTACAAAAACTTTCTAATTGTTTCTTAATTTCTATTCCCACCTTTTCGTTATACTTTCTTTAAAAAAAAAAAAAAAATAGGTACACATTACTCACATTGTAGCAGCCTCTCAGACAAAATACATTAAAATTTACAGCTGATGTGTGTCTATAAATGGCAGTTCCATGAATTAGTAGAACTCAAATTTCCTTGTTCAGTTATGCTTTTGCAAAAAATATCAGGCAAGAACTTTGCTTGCCTGGGTTTCCACATATGAACTGAAACCTTGCCACAATTTTAGAAAACAGGGACATATATCTCTCAGAAAGTTTAGAGTTATGATTCCTTTAATCAAGCATAGCATTATGTGTACATTCAGCTTCTGTGAATTGATAAAACATACTCGGCTCCTTGTATACATCACTTTTTTTCCCCGAAAATCCGAGCTATATCGATTTATATAATCTGGGGGTCTGTCTCTACAAAACGGCGCTGCAAACTTTACCAGGCTTACTTGCAAGATTTCTAGCACCTCCACTTTCTATTTTTGGTTAGCAGTATCATATAAGCAACCTGATTTTTATTTTTAAAACAGTCTTTCAGTCCTTCCTCATCCAAACTCCTTGCACACTCTGCTAGCTGTTTAAATAGCTAAGAGGAATTTGGTCTCACTTCAGATCTAGATAATAGCAAAGGTTTGAAAATGTGTTTGTGGGTGATTTGTTGAGGGTTTTTTTCCCCAAAAGGTAATTTTGTGTGGTTGTTGGATATAATGATGGATGTTACATAAGAAAAAGTACATTTTCCACAGCTTTAGCCCTACACATAATGCTAAAATTAAAAAAAAATAAGTTTAAAATTAATTGCAAATATTATACCCATTTTGTAAGGTTTTCTTTAAAATACAGGAGTTCATAGTTAATGTTCAGAAAGGAAAGTAAGCTTGTCTTCACAATAACTGTCTGTCTCCAGAGGGTGCGAAATATAGTTTTTTGGTGCTAGATATCCTATGCTGGGAAATAAGACAAATTCCAGGGAGGAGGCAGATGTGCCACTCAGAAATCCTGCGGTGGCCCCAGCCACGTGTCAATCAAGATCCAGTGTCAGGCAAAGAACGGTGTGGAATTGCTACTGTCTATTACCTGTGCCTGTTCCTCTCAGTTCAGCTGAGCATTTAAAAAAAAAAACACTATAATAAATGCATTCAATAATTGTTTGAATTGCTGCTGTGAATTCTGTCACAAATGGTTTATGGATAACCATCAATTCGTTCTGCTCATCACTCTAACAAGTTCAATGTACTATTCGGAGCAAAGGATGACTATTTATTCAACAGCTTTTGGCAGGAAAATTTGTTGCGTGCCACAACTTTACAAAGAACATTAAAATCAATGACAATTTATAAACTAAAGACTCGGAATTATGCTTTGGATTCCCATAATTCATCAGAATAAAGCTGTCAGATACCTTTTATTATGAATTAACAGCGTCCTGTCGCAGAGCTTGGCAGGCACAGCTGTTTGCCAGGTCGGTACTGACATCTAGTGGGATCTCTCACCCATTGCTGCTGCTGCTGCCTTGGTCTCCTTGCCCACAAACGCTCGTTATTATCTCCTGGCAGTACGGAAAACGGGGCGAAGAAAAAAAAGAATCTACTATTTCTTGGAGACATCAACCGCACTTCACATTACTGAAGTATTTTAATTACAAAGAAAGAGTTGTGATCTTGGCTAGTATGCTATTACTAACGTAATCAGGAAATTTGGACTATAATAGAGCATTTATTTTTTATATTCCTCTTGCCAGTGATGTTAGATATTTATTGCTCTTACATTACATTTAATAGGGAATTTACCAATTTCCTAATGGCTACTTCTGATATCCTTATGATCCATAATTAGTTAGCGTAAAGATAGGCATTTCTCTCTCATGATGTTGGTTTTGGAAATCAAACTTTAAATGGTCTGAGTTCCAGCTTTTATAGACTCCTTGCTTTCTAAGCCTTCTTTAACCTTTTGCAAGTGCTCCCCCAAAACACACACCTCTTGAATTTCTCCTTTCAGGATCCACTTAAATTACTTACAGAGAAGTAAAAGGCATTATTGGATACTGCAGGATGGTAGATTTCTGGTCTTTTCATATTCTACAGGGCAGTTACTCTTGCTTTAACGTCAATAAAAATAAAGGACCAGTCTTTAATACATTCCTGATTTTCACTTCTTTTCCCCTCTATTTCCTGTGACTACAAAATAAGACATAGAAGTTTTAAAGAAAATGTGTCTGTTTCCAGCAGCTTCATTGGCTTACAGAGGTCCCGCTGATAAAAAGAATACCTGAAAAGATAATGTGTGAAAATTTTCTTTCTACTGTATAATGTCATGGGATATAGAACTGATAATCTTCCAACCATAAGAGTGAATGGTAGCAGATGCATACACAGCAGTAATCTTTACATACTCACAACAGTCACTTTTCTATGTATTCTGATCTTATTGTATTCTTAAGAAAAGTCTATGTTTATTTCTCCACTGAGCAAATTAATCGCTTGTGCAGCAATTTTGAGGCTAATGCATTCATGCATTGCACGCACGGTGATAACTGGGCACTGGATCAGGGCAGGCATAGAGGAGTGATAGCCAAGGGGGTACGTGCCCAGGTGCCCACAGAGATCTGATGCAAAGCGCCTTATGCCACCTGCTGTCAACAGTGGCTGCCTCCCGTCACAGGCATCTTGAAAGCCTTTTTTCTTAATTTCCCTGCAAGCCATCTCTTGCTGTCATAGGGGTGTGCTATAAATGGGTTGAGGAGGTTCCTATTTTTATAAGGATGTGATCCCTGCTATTAAAATACATCTGAAAGTCTGGGCTAATGGCATGCAGCTCCTGCCCACTCACAGTACTCCTGCTTCTGCCTCTCCAGCTACTTATGCTGTTCCCAGTTCCTCTTAGCACCTCAGAGTCTTAACTCTTAAACACTCCTTCCAGAGAGGGAAAATATTATTGTATGCCTGGGCGATGATGTGGGGGTCAGAGAGATAAGCCCCAGGTCAGCCTGGAAATGCGTGAAGCCGAACACATTTCCCTAAACCAGCACCACAGTAACGGGATCGTCTTCCGTTTCCTCTTGTTAAGTTGATGTTCATAGCTAGACTCCCAGCCTGCTTCACAGCCCAGCCAACCTTTGCAGAAATACCTACAGCATCACTCCAGGCCGACGGTGTGCCAAGGTACTGTGTTAGAGGAACTGCTTCCCTTGCTATCAGTCCCTAGCTAGAAAGTCTGCTTCCAAAACACCTGGGTAAGTAGTGAGCATCCCGCCTAACTTCAGCCATCTAAAGATAGGCATCTAGTCTGAACCACTTCTCAAGGATTCCTCTGCTGTCATTGGGAAGGGATACGCCTCTCCAAAAGCTGATTTCTCACCTTTCTGAGATAAAACACACTCTGAAGGTGCTTATCTCTTTCCATTAACTACAGAGAAAATCCAGATGACTAGCTTAATTTTGGCTTTCTAGCATCCAGTCTAAGTCAAGTAAATCCCACCCATAGATAGGGAGCTGCGTGAAAAATAAAAAGGCAGAAAGAATCTGTTTTCCAAGTGGCCAGAAATCTGGCAGCTGCCTGATGGTCACTTCACTACAGCAGACTATGATGACCTTAGAAAAATATTAGCATTTTAATAACCAAAAATATGCTGTCAAAAACTAAAGCATAATACGTATCCCCGTAGAGAAGCCTCTTAGGAGGAATCTACACAAAAAGAAGAGCTTTTAAAGTTTTTTGTCTCGAAGGACTTTGAAATAGTGCCTGCTCCTGCAATTTTATAACAAACCTTTCACAAGGATGTTCATCATGAAGCCCCAGGTCTTTTAGCAGGCACCATTGCAAGATTTTTGGGAGAGAATAAGGGGGGGGCTACAGGGCGGGGCGGAACAACCCACACTCCCCATTCCCACTCTACTACCAAAGTTACAATGAAAAGATGCTAAATCCATTATGAATAGCAAAATTTCAGGTTCAAAGGGCAAATAAGGACAACTCCACACTTCTTATTTGAAAGAATCTTATAACTTGTAACACAGTCACCTTACACCAGCATGGTTGATTCATGATTTTTCTCATGCAATATTCGGAAAACAGTTTTGTGGGTCCCAGAGGCCCCTTACCAGGCAGAAGAATAGATTATAATTTCTGAAATGGAGTATAATTTCTAATGTATCACACGTGGTTATACTACTCTTAAACAGAGTCTATCTGCTCTGACCTCCAAGATTTGTTTATAACTACTCACACATTGCTGAAAATCATCCCCAAGAACAGCAATCCACCTCCTTTGCAGTGTTTTCATGAAAGAATTCTCATTTATCCCAAGGCTTTAGCCCATCCTGAGAACAACTTCTCTGTCTGCTCACTTTATTGATTCTTCATAATTCATCATGTCTGTCACCTAAGCACTTCTAAAAACTGTATTTAGCCTGATGGTCAAACCATCAGGACATCTCCTGGGCCTATCTGAGGACCCTTACCCACTAGCCTGGTAGGGCTGATAGGGTCCATTTGTGTTCAGACAGCTTGTGACAAAGTTCTCTGCCTACGCCAGCCTTTCTGCATGAAAACACTGGCTGGTGCGGGTGCTAGCAGGTTCATGAGAGCCCTAGCCCTAATAATACACAATTGAAATCATAAACAGAGATACTAACAAAGATTAAAATGGGACAGAATGATGATAGCCTGCCATAAAGAGCGAAGCGACTCATGGGATTAGCCTCTGTCTTTAGTGTGCACATATGTCTGAAGGGCTGTCACAGCACATTTTACCAACAGACTTAACAGACTTGATGAAAGATGTTGCCCACCTGTCCCCGTTTTAGCCACCACAAGACACAGAGCTCCATCACACTGTGTGCCACACGGGGGGCATTTTCTGTAGGACAGGAGCTGGCCTCTTTGCAGCGGTCATCCCTACAAACCAAAACTCTTCAGAAGGATTCAGGTGGCCAAATTCAGGAGGGACAGGTAAAGTGAAACACATCAGACCTCTTTTGAACTATTTATACCCTCTGACTGACATGCAAATTAACACCAGGGTCTCTGCAATAGCAGAACTGACGCAGAAGGGAACAGGAATAAAGACTACACTGCAACAGCAACATACACCATCAGTGTCAGTTTTCCCCTCTGCACCCACACACAATCCTCTTCTGGCCCTTTGCAATAAAACTACTGTAAGGGCTCTTTTCTTTCATTAAACTACTTCCAGGATCCATGCATCAGCTCTATCTGGTCACTCAGGCTTGGTAGGTCACCTGTGTAGAAAAGTGAGAAAATTACACAAAAGGAATAACCTGCAATCAGCTAGAACATAGCTGCAGAAATCTGTACTGTATCCCTTGCTGTGGCTCATGCTACCTTTGCAGTCTTCATTTTCAGCTTGAAATGATCTGCTTTGTTTCCAAATCTTAATTTCAGCCTGGGATTCATACTTATCCTAGAAAGCTTTTAATAGCTTATTTTCTCTGGCTGTCTGAACAACATGGGTAGCCTCACAGCTCACCTCTGGTTCACCACAGCTAAAGGCATCTCAGTGAGTCACATTTCCAAATCTTACATGGGGCTGAACCACATGTTTGGTTTGGTGTGGCAAAGCACCCAGACAGTAAAGCAAGCAAAGAAAATACTTCGTTATTCCGTAGAGCGAGTTGCCGCAAGTGTTACTGAGGCACAGATGTTAAAACCAGTATGAGTAAGTAAAACCTTGTGGTTTATGCCATCCATCACTCACAAGAAAGGAAGCAGACATGTAGCCTGTTATGGACAGGACTATGCAACCATTGTCTCTTTGGGTGTTTCTGGAATTGCTGCTGAAATGCCTGGTTCTTGCCCTGCCATGACAGTACCCTGTCATGAACAGACTGCTGGTCAGAACCAAGCATAATGTTTCCTACTTTCTGAAATATGCATCTAAAAGCTTAACAGAGCATGTTCCCTACATCTGCTCTCTTCTAGAAATCCACACAGAAACACTGCAAACCTTCATTTCTTCTAAGTGAGATTTTCTGTACTTCTGGCTCAAGTAGGGCTAGAATTACTGTGTCACAAAATATAGCTTTATAGAGATAGAGAACAAGCTAATGAACTCTTAAATTCAGAGTGCACACAAATACACATACCACAGCCCCAACTCATTCAGTGGTTAGGTGTCTTGTTTTCAAAATGACTTGGGGGGTGGGGCTCGCCTGCCCCTTATTTTCTTGAGAGCTGGACTAGAGATACCTGAAAATGGCTGTTCGAACCGGAGAGTGTGCTACCACCAACAGCAGTCAATACAAGACGTAAGCAGTGACAAACTCTAGAAAGCACATCAATTGTTGAAATTCAGGCAAACTATGCAGAAAAAAAAATTATGTAGAGCCAGGTTCCCTAAAATCTGGTTTACATCCACTTTGTCTTCCAAGTCCCTGTGTACTAAGCAGGTCATAAAAGCCTGCTGGGAAGCTGTTTGAATTCCTCAGATGAGAAGTGCCAAAAGCTTCCTCCAAGCTCAAAACTAGAGCTATTCAGAAAACAGGAAATGTTTTGCACAATGTTGTTGCAAACCAGGGAGCTGAACATTATTCATTACTAAGACATGAAACAAGGGTTTGTTTTTTTTTTTACCTATAAGACAAGCAGATTTTATGTACAGGACCATACATTTAGGCTCAGGCCAAGAAAGAAAAACTAGGTACTAACTAGTTTCAGCTAAAATAATTTTTTTAGTCCGCTCTAGTCCTGTCCCTTGGTAATGGATTTTTTCCTGAGTCCCCAAGTAGTCAGAAAGCAAGACTTTCGTTCTTTACTGTCACATAAAGAAAGCTGAAATGGCACACAGTCAAGGCTTGCAAAGCCTCACCCACAAGGCTTTGCTCACTGCTTCTGTGCAGCAGCTCTTTAGTCCTTCTGATTTCCTAATACAATTTTACATTTACAAATATGTTACAGAAAGAAAGAATGATGACATCGCTAACACACCAAGAACTTTGTTAATCTGAATACAGCAAAAGATGCTCGTTCTGTTACAGCTAGTCACACTAAGGACAGAGTGAACTTCCAGCCCCAAAGACTGTCTGGTCAGCAAGGACAACAACAAGGGAATACCACAAATACCTCCCTGGAAACAACAGTCTTAAGTCACAGCAGCATTATACCTTTTAGTTACTCTGCCAACCACATGGAAGAAAAGGGTTGGTTGTACAAGCACAAGTAAAAGCAGCATTCAAGGTGAAGGCAAAAATGAACCAACTTCAGCAAATAAAGCAGGGAATAGTAGAAGAGTTGTCTGGAGTTTGCTTTTATCCTCAGAATTTAGAGCCCTTGTTGCAGAACTGGCATGAAAATATTCTGAGATGCATCCCGACTTATTTGAAAATACAGAAAAAACAGGTCCAAAATGCCTGCTTCCAGGAGCCTCTATGCAGAGGAACAGTAGCAAGCCAGCCTGAAAGATGGCTTTTGTTTTCATATTGGAACCCTTCAGCTGAAGTCTGAAGGGGCAGCAACATGCAAAACTGAAAAATTATTTGGAAAACAAGGCTAACAACTAAAACACTCATTAATCACCCCATGGTTTGGGTTTAAGAGTACAGAAAAAGGTCTGAGTTCTGATTACATAAAGAAGTGTTGAATAAGTAAAAACCAGGTCTCTAATTCAAATAATCTATGCCAACACTATTTAAAAGAGCATAAGAAAAGTGTTTCAGTCCTCTAACAATGAAGTTCAGTTACAATTTACGGTGGTTTTAAATTTAAGGAAAGTACATCAGAATGTAAAATTCCATGACTGCTGCACACTCTGTCTCTACACATTGAAATGTTTGTATAAATATGCATATATCAGTGTTATTCAACCCTAGGTGTCTCGTATGTCTGAAGCCTTTTCTACAAAATGTGAAGTCATGATCAAGACCCTAAAACTATAAAATGCAATAGTCCGTCAGTAGCAAAGCTGGGAAAAGTGTAGACGTTCACATGTTCAGAATCTGTGCTTGTCCTCTACATTGTGTTGTTTCTCACAAACGTAAACTTAAAAAAATAACCTCACTTGAACACAGAAGTACTTTGAGCATAGTTTGCAAAAAGATGAGGGGATGGCCTTATCTTTTAAAGCAAATTAGAGGGGAAAAAAGCACAACAGCTAGGACATCTGTGTTACCTTATGGGCTTGAGAGATACTAGTTACACAACGAGAATTCAACCCCATAAACAGAAAAAAAATTATTGTAATAAAAAAAACTGAACAACTGCATTCAGAAACCAAGAAGTAATGCTGATGCTGAGAATGAGAATCATAAGTTAGTAGTAAGATATTATTTACCCAAGGGCAAAAATCTTTTCATCAGATCAAGGATGCAAATATCAAAAATCAGAAGTGATGGAACAGCTTCAGACATAGGAAGATGTCTTTCTTCATTGTCCCTAGATGACAGATCTGTGTTGCACTCTCATTGGGACAAGCGCACTGGACAACTAGGAGATGGCTTAGCTGGTAAATGTATTTGGGGCTTTTTGACCTGCTGCCTTCACATGCCCACTACTGCTCTCGATCATCAGTGTCAAGTAGCTAAAAATGCAGTCTACCCCAGGTGCAATAAATGAGGAAGAGTATCTTCAGCAGAGAAGTTCAAATTTCAAAATTCTATGCAGTACTTTAATGACTACAAAGGGAGTGAGAAAATTAAAAGTGTTTAGCAATGTATGAGCTACCTATGCAGAATTGTAACTGGACATATATGCCTCAAAACATTGTCAGACACGTACACAGAAAGGACAAAAACTGGTTCTAAACAAGCCAAGGATAAAACTCCCGTTGACTTGACCAGAGTCAAGATTAGCACTACAGCACGCTTCACATCTCTCCATTTCAGGAAGGTAAAAAAGGACTTGTTCAATCCTAATGGTCTTTTGGCTTCTCTGCCTATATTTCATTGCCAGTGTCAAGTGCAGGCATCCTTCCTGGCCATTGGAGGGCATGCCCATGAAGACAGGGCTTACACCACCAGCAACCCACTTTCTCTCTCCCACACCTCCAATCATGCTCCGTTCACCTCCCTTCTTCTGAGCCAGCACTGTCCAGTCCTACCAGAATCACTGCAGCTGGTGCAGAGTAAACTAGGACACATGGTAGGCATCCAATTTATGTGGATGCCTCCATGCAAAAGAATTGCAATTGTTAGCAGGTCAGACTAAGGACAGAGATGTCCCATATAAAACTCCTGCATATGGTCAGAAAATGCCACCATTGCCAAAGGGGATATTTGCTCAGACACAGACCTGCTTCACTTACTATACAAAAAGCTGAAAAAAGAAAACCCCACTACATATGAAGCTCTCCAATTCCATTCAATAAAAAGGTGGGATTTTTTGCAAGAATTACGCATGACTCTTTCCTTCCATCCACTACACTTAAAATACCCCTCACTGAAGAGCACAAGTGAGAACCACTGACTTTATAACTAAACAGTACAACATCCCACACAAAATGTACAGAACACTATCTAAGGCTAATTTTTTGAAGCTTCCCCATTATACATACAAAAAAATGACAATAGCTTTTCAAGTTATAAAGTGTTTAGATGTTACTCAGAGGCAATCACATTCTGATCTTTTTTTTAAAAAAGCATGGAGAAGATATTTCATTATCTGCATAAATCTGGTGTATTTTTCCTCAGCTATGAATGGATAAAACTTTCCTTCTTCTAAGTCTTTTTTTTAAATAGCATCTTACAGATTTTTGTGTCTCCTTTCCTCCCCCCTGCTTTGTAAAAGAACATAAGTATCCTCAGGTTGCAGAGTTTAGAACACTTGAAATATAGAGGACCTTTAAGTCTTCACGGCAGCCGTTTTTCAAGCATTGTTCTTAAATCCTAAAACATAGAATAGAATAAAATAAAAAAATCAGAGCTCCAGGAAGAAAGTGTATTTGATCCTGCAGGACGCACTTCATGAAAACACTTAATCTTCTTAATGGGGATTCTTCACTTCTGCAAAAAGAGGCATCTGCCGAAACACTTAGCTGGACTAGTCTGGAGGTCTGTAATGCTGATATCTTCCATTCCCGATGGTCCTCATCTTGTAGGAAATACCACTGCAACACTGTATCAGCAACATAGGAGGGGAAGACTTTTTTTAATTATAAAACAGAAATGAAACTGTTTTTACACTCAAACGCCAGACTGTGAGCGGTACCAAGAATTCCATCCAGCTGTTGGGCACAGCAATGTTTGTGTCTGGCTATTAGGTCCAGGACCCGTCGAGCTGTCAGGGAGGACAAGGGACACCAAGCCCTCCTTATGCCTCTGGGTTTCTTCTTTGGTGGGCAGTCAGGTGCATGCATGGTTTGTGCCTTTTTATACCCTTCTGGAGTTGACAGTGAATAGTGTTTCCATCCTGTCCCACTTTTGCACGTCATTGGAATTTGTTCGTAGTTCTTTGCCTGCACAGCTGGGTGTCCTGTGAAATTGCAGGTAGATGTGGTTGATCCTTAATAGGCTACTGACCTCCAAGCCTCCAATACATGTGCTTGTAGAGCCTTTCTCTTCCGTGCTTTCCTTGTGGGTCCCCCACACCCAGACATTGCCATCCCAACCTTAGCCTTTCCATTACATTTCTCTGTACTACCTCAGACTCAGATTTCTGATGCAATGAAGAAAAACAACCATCCCTCTCAGCTATTTTTTTCACCTGGCTGATTCCCAACACATCACTGCAAAGAAGGGGGAGGGTGAAGAGGGAGACACAGGGATGGAGAGAGAGGAAGAAAATCCAGACTAACTAACCTCCATCTCAGATGACACAGCTGAGGCAGACATGAGTGCCAATACCTGGAGGCTGATGGGTGGAAGATGCTGTAGCCTGGCAGAAAATACCTGCTGCATTGACGGTAGGGGGCTGGAGACAGATAGCCACCATACCATAGCTACAGCGACAGGGACCCCACTCTAACCTGGATAAACCTTATTTATCTCAATCATATTTCTTTGCCTGACAGTTCTGCTGTCAGAATAAGCTACTGTTTTTTCTTACCAAATCAAAAGAAGGAGCCTCTCCCATAAGGAAGTGTTGATAAGCTTGAATGCCCTGAATTTGCAGAACAGAAAACTACTACTTTGTCATGCATATCCATTTGTAGGTTTTGGGTAGTTTTCTGTTCTGCAAATTCAGGGATAGTCTTATAGCAAAGATGTGTATCGCACTGTGTTGGACCTCAGCCTTCCTCTTTCCTGTTTTTCTAAGTCCCACGACTTAAGCTTTAGCACTTCATTTCTAGCTTGCAAGGGATGATATGTGGAATGGGCTCCTCTCCCCATACAGTGAATATAGAGGAAAAGGAGGTCTTTTACTGCTTGCTTTTCCTTTGTCCTATAAAGGCAGCATGACATTTGTTGGTCTGTTATCATCAACAGCCAAAATCCCAGGGGTCTTGAAAGAAACTTGGGGAATTTTAGCATTACGAACAGGTCAGGGAGGCTTCCTAGAGCACAGACTCAGAGAACGCCTGCTGTTCTGTATGCATCTACATTTAGCCTTTTTGCTTGACTTGTGATCTCAGATTCTGGGAGCTGATACATAATAAACCAAAGCAGCTGGAGAAAGCTCTTCCTGGATTGTGCCCAAGTGGAGCAGTTGCATGAAGGATTTCAGCAGCTTCCAAAGAAGTTCAAAGACATCAAGGCGCGTGACAACCCTGGCAAGCTGCTGCAGTCTCCTCAGTGGAAAATTATGTTGAATATGAACTGTTGGAAAAAGTGTCTCTTTCTCTTACATACAGAAGACAATACAATTTATACCAGTGAGTTTATTCATAGAATTCCCTCAAAGAAGCTGGAGCTTCCACTTACAAGACCTTAATTTATCCCATTTCTAGTTATAAAATCTAATCATTTATGTTTATAAAATAATATCAAGAATCTTCACACAAATTTGGTGCAAAGAAGGGTGGACAGGCATAGCTCCACTGTAGTCAGGGTTACTAAACCAACATGTAAATGCTCATTGGTTACAAAGCAAAAATATTTGCAGAAGCCCACACTGGAAACTCTGCAGAAAAGCAGGATCAATCTCTCCTTACAGCTACACAGCTGGAGAGCAGACAAAATTTACTGACAGCAATACAATGACTGTGATTCACTGTGAGCTAACAAAGGCAGAATTTGGCCCATATATTTTCATTTATATCATTAAGAAAACAAATTCTTTGGCTATAAATACAAGAGAAAGTCTTTAAACAGGAATCTTACAAAGGAAGTTTGTAGCATGATTGAATCAAGGAAGCCAGACCTTCTGTAGATGCAAATCAGAAGTAGCTTCACTGGAAACCCTGTGGCTGTGCTAATGTACAGTTGAAGATCTGCCTCAAACTAAACAGCAATTTCAGCAGTGTTCTTGGTGGGAAGGATTGGAGGTAGGATTTACAAAGGAACTTTCATCTTCGGAGTGTTTTATGAACTAATTACTTCTCCCACTATCCCTAAGGTAACCAAATCCCTGGTTACATTTCTAATGGTGTCTCAGCCTTGAATATAAACAAAAGTCACTACCAGGCCTGAGAAAAATAAAAATGTGTTTGCACGTGTATATGCACACAAATTCATCCCTATTAATCAAGAATGGTATTCACACCTCCAGCACCTGGCCTCCACCCAACCTACGTGTTCTTTTCTAGAGTCCCACCTTCTCCAGCAAGAGGTGGTTTTCATTGGAAGAGCACCCTTCACTCCCTCTTTGCAATTTTTTATTTGTACTGCAGTAAGAAAAGCTCTTATCTCTTAATGCAGATTGCACATCTAAGACATGGATCCTAAAGTTGCAGGGGGGGAGCATAGCGGGTGC
>Ga0065711_1007943_pt1 | contig 13783 bp, 8 predicted proteins | sample Hoacrofraction12_FD_59098 | JGI IMG/M metagenome (GOLD analysis project Ga0065711, IMG submission 59098) | Hoatzin crop microbial communities from Cojedes, Venezuela - Epithelial fraction 12 v2 (version 2) | ecosystem: Host-associated > Birds > Digestive system > Esophagus > Crop | place... | reverse complement strand
ATGCAGGCCCACCTCTCCAGCCTGTCAAGGTCCCTCTGAATGGCATCCCTTCCCTCCAGTGTATCAACCACACCACACAGCTTGGTGTCGTCGGCAGACTTGCTGAGGGTGCACTCAGTCCCACTGTCCATGTTGCCGACAAAGATATTGAGCAGCACCGGTCCCAGTACTGACCCCTGAGGCACACCACTCATCACTGGTCTCCACCTGGACATCGAGCCATTGACTGTAACTCTGTGAGTGCGTCCCTCGAGCCAGTTCCTTATCCAACAAGTGGTCCATCTGTCAAATCCATGTCCTTCCAATTTAGAGACAAGGACATCATGCGGGACAGTGTCAAATGCCTTGCACAAGTCCAGGTAGACGATGTCAGTTGCCCGTCCTTTGTCCACCAACATTATAACCCCATCATAGAAGGCTACCAAGATGGTCAGGCACGATTTGCCCTTGGTGAAGCCATGCTGGCTGTCCCCAATCACCTCCTTGTTATCCATGTGCCTTAGCATGGTTTTGAGGAGGATCTGCTCCATCATCTTACCAGGCATAGAGATGAGGCTGACTGGCCTTTAGTTCCCCTGGTCTTCGTTTTTTCCGTTTTTAAAAATGGGGGTTATGTTGCCCCTTCTCCAGTCGGTGGGGATCTCCCCAGACCTCCAAGACCCCTCAAATATGATGGGGAGTGTTTTGGCAACTTTGTCCGCCAGTTGCCTCAGGACTTGCGGGTGCATCTCATCAGGCCCCATGGACTTGTGCACCTTCAGGTTCCTTAGGCAGTCTCGAACCTGGTCTTCTCCTACAGTGGGTGGTTCTTCATTCTCCCAGTCCCCGCCTTTGCCTTCTGCAAGTTAGAGCACTTGCTGTTGAAGACTGAGGCAAAAAAGTCATTCAGCACCTCAGCTTTCTCCACATCCCGGGTAGCCAGGTCTCCAGCTTCCTTCCAGAGAGGGCCCACGTTTTCCCTAGTCTGCCTTCTATCACGGACATACCTATAGGAGGCTTTCTTGTTCCTGTGTCATCCCTGGCCAGATTTAATTCTGACAGGGCTTTAGATTTCCTGACTTGCTCCCTGGCTGCTTGGACGATTTCTGTGTATTCCTCCCAAGCTGCCTGTCCTTGTTTCCATCCTCTGTAGGCCTCCTTTTTCTGCCTGAGTTTGGCCAGGAGCTCCTTGTTCATCCATTCAGGCCTCCTGGTGTTTCTGCCTGACTTCCTCTTGGTCGGGATGCATTGCTCCTGAGCTTGGAGGAGGTGATCCTTGAATACCTACCAGCTTTCCTGGGCCCCTCTTCCCTCTAGGGCTTTATCCCATATTATTCTACTAAGCAGATCCCTGAGGAGGCCAAAGTCTGCTCTCCTGAGTCAATCAAGAGTGCTGGAGAGCAGTTAGTCTTGGGGGGTGGCTGTGGATAAAGGAGTGCCAGAATATGCCACAGCAACCAGTAGTACTGCTGGTGAACCTTAGGTGGGAATTGAAGATGCTCTTTTTAGCAGCATCTAGCTACAGGTATGTAGCTGTTTCCTGGAACACCTACATGTATGAGGGCTGCGAGACTCACTCAAGTTCAGTTTGTCCCTTCTCATTGGCAACTTCAAGGTGAACCAGCTCTAATCCAGGAACTTTATATTTGTGTCAGCCTCACTTTATGAGAACAAGTAGTCCCCACCTCTGAAGTATACTTGTGCCTCTCAAATAAGCTGTGGCTTTGCATTTTTTCAGTGCTGAAGCGATTTTAAGGAATATCTGCCCATAGCTGTTCCTGGCTACTTGTTGCTGCCCCTGTGCTACAGGTTGTTATCCCCTTAGTTGTGGTAATACAGCTAAGTGGTGTTTACCTGAAAACCAAAATAATCCACGAAAAGAAGGATAATTTCAATGACTGAGTTCACAACCTAACACCACAAATAGCTATTCGTCAGAATGCCATACAGGCATAGAAATGAGGGGTTAGATCAGGAAATGGGCTTCTTAAATCTGTTTCACTGCTAATTTACCACAGTCAGGAGTTTTTGACCTTCCTGTCCCAGTCTTCTCCCTCCTTCAGTTTCAGAGATGCTATTTCCTGAGCTTGTTCAGATGCAGTTGTCACTTGCCCCAAACGTAAACAAAGTTCAGTAGGGCTAAGGGGCTTGGCCAAGCCATCGATAAATCATTAATCCATAGTCAGGTAAAACACTAGTAAGGCACCACTATTTGGTCAGAAAGTGCTCAAAGCTCAGTATGGTGTTCTTGACACACTGAATGATGTATTTCATATACATGTGCAAATTGGTAACCGCATTTCATACAGGCACAACTGAGATAGCTCGTTACCTCTTCTTGTTTCTTGTTTGAGAATGGCATAAGAGTAACTGAATCACTTTGAGAGCACACTATGTTTGGCCTGTCAACCACGTCTTTGAGAGATACTGTTGGTACTTGGAAATGTTCTTCCTCACATGAGCTGTGGTATGGGAAGGAAATCTACACTTAGGTAAAGGATGACTTTGTACAAATGGAGTGCTACTGAGGTGTAGTGCTGCTTTGTTGCCCTGGGGAAGCTGAACCTCAGAAAGCCTGATGAGCCTGCTTTCAGCTTGGGCTAAAGTTTTTTCACCTTTTGATAGAGATGTTAGATACTTGCCTAGGCCCTGTGGTCAGTCGCTGTTGACGTTCAGTACTTCTATGTTATACTTTTCCTCATGGAGAAAGTCATGGAGAAGTTTTGTCCATCTCTCTCTAGCAATTCCATAATCTCCATCTCTTTTTGTTTCTCTTCTGTCAGTCTTAAAGATCTTGTTTGCCTCATGAACAGCCTGTTTCAGTTGGAAGGGATCTGCTCGCCGTTTGCTGTTTCCTACCACGTGGCTGATGAACCTAATACAGAACAGGACGTATCATTGCAAGGTCTAGCAGTCTCTCTGCTGGGCTTAGCATATTGTCTGGTACACTCTAAGAATTTCTGCTAAAAAGCACTCCAGATACTTTGTGAATACCTCACATGTTGTGCACCTCTGATCGGAAAAAAGTAGCTCCGAGCCTGGAGCAATTCAGGTGAAATCAACAAAAGTGATAGCACAAACTTGTTGCCAGGTGAGAGGGAAAGCTTACTCAAATAGGCTAAAACTTTTTTTTTTCCCCCTGATCTGAGGAAATTGAAGGACTGTGCTGATTCTGTTTTTCAACAGTTCATTAACACTAAAAACATTTATGTGTCCATACCATCAATTCTGTGAATCTTAGGCATGAATAGCAAATAGGGAAAAATCATATGACCGTGCAACTTTTATGAAAAAAGGCGAAAGAACTGGCATGAATCCTCAAAACCCAAACAGAGGCATTGTGTTGCTGTAGTGGGAGTTTTTTCTAAACGGTCTATCCATTCTTGAAACCAAGGCTTGCAAAGCAGTTGATGGGTCTTTGGACATTAGTATTCGTAAAATTTTAATATCACACCTAATTAAAATTGCAATTTAAAAGGTAGATGCTTTTTAATTCACCATCTGTGTAGTGAAGTCAATAATAGGAAAGTTAGGCTCTGCTTTAATTAGCTATAACTTGCTCAATTAATTAGTTTCAGAACATCATAACAGTACCTGTATTCTTAGCCTGGACAGCTTCAAAACTGCATAAAGCCATATTCTTACTCAGTTTTATGTAGCTCCTAAGGCAGTAGCTTACATGTGTTCCTTTGCAGCACAGTCGTAACTGTTGTCTTTGGCTCCAGCATTATGTGTAGTATTGTAATAAGTGTATTTTTATTCTTGTGACGACTGCCTCATGTATCAGCTGTTCAGAGATCCAGCACTGTGGTGTGAGATGGATAGCCTGTTATTTTTCCCTTGCGTTGGGATTCCCACTCATTTCCATGGAAACCTGAAAACCTGGAGGAATAAAACACAGAAGCTATTGCTGTGTTACAGTACTGCGCAGCTTAAAAAAGCAGACATCACCATGGTGCCTGTGAATGCCAGTATAGTTGTAGGTCTGTCTGGGTTTCCAGTCTAAAACCTGTATTTTCAAGGGTTTAGTTTTCAAATTTGTTTCTTACTCAAACCTGGTTTTCCTTGTAAAGAGAAATATGTTATAGACACACCTACTTATATACATAAATTTATTAATGCTAATAGAAGGAGAAGACATGCATGTAAGTGCATACATAAGTGTATAGATATATATGCATGCAATCACACACATACATACCCAGACACACGTGCACATGCATCTCAGACAAAAATGCATTCAAAAATAAAGCTATTGAAGTCTGTAAGAGGCATATAACTGGTTCAGACAGTAATTGTAATGGCTGTCACTTTGAAGGCTTTTCTTAACCAAAAGCAAACAAAAACCTGCAGCACTGTAGTGGGTTCCTGGATTGATAATGAAATGTATATGAATATGACTAGATACACTTGTTGGTGAAATAACCTAAAATATGTGTATCTCCTCCACAAAAAATCAGGAATTTAACCATTTAATTTTCCTTCTGAGCACCTGGCACGCAACAAATGCTGTGAATGAGTACAGAGACATCCAGCAGAGATAATGAAATTGGAGTTGAAAGATAATTTAGAAAATAAATGAACATGAAGAAACAGATATCTAAGAAGAGGACAAAACTGATCAGGGCAACCATTTTGAGTATTACTTTCTCTGTGCTTTCTCTGTGCTACTTTTCAAATCCCACTGATAACCCTAGGTAGCATATGATGATAATGCATTGATTTTATGGCTTTCTGCAACCTCTACTACTAGTTTTTACTCCATTCTTTTATGTTGTAGCAGGAATATCTGACTACATTTTGAAATGATCTATCCTAGGGTACTCTGTTATTTTTTAAACCAAAAAGACAAAGGAATGTGAAAACTTAATTTGGAGATACGCAGTGTAATTAAAAGACAGTTCCCGCTTCGGATTGGTTATGCTCCAATTCAGAACAGGGTATGATGCATGAACTCAAAAAAGAAGGAAGAACAACAGAGATAGCAGTTGCAAAACTGCTATTATATAAACTATTTATAGATGTCATCAGTGATTTCAAGTAAGTATGAGTAAAACTTTTGAAAATATGGTTTAAATACAGAGAGCTTAAGCTACATCTACATTCCTGTGCCTTTAATTTTCTACTGTCTGGCTTTCAGCTCTATGAACTGCCTCACCAATAGCAAACACAAGGTTCTAGGACTTAGGTGGAATTTAAGATTTGTGACTCCATCCTGTAGGTAGGCAATGTCAGCAAATCCCGTAAGCATACTATTGTGGGTCAACTTTGGAGAACTTTGAAAGAGAGAAATGGAGATTTTATAGGAAGAATCTTCATCTGTGGCTTAAGCATGAAAAAGAGCCTGACAGAAAAATTGTAGTTACTAATATTAGATGATTTTCTGAAAGATGCTAGTTGTAGCATCAGTTACACAAAAGTCTAAGCTTTCAGTTAAAATAATAATCTTGGTAGGTCTTCTGCTTTCAAAGAGATAATGAAGTATTTTAACATAAAGTGCCCATAGACAGAAAGCAAAAAGGAATAAAAACTTAATGTATTTAATATCTTGTAGTGGTGAAGCCAGTCCATTCGTTGCAGGAGACTGAAACATGCTTTCTGAAGGTTTAGGAGAGGCAGTGGTGGTGGAAATTCATGTAAGGTTCTAGAGATACTCAGTAGTAGATCTCAGTGCTTTTTACAGTTCAGGAATCCTGATTGTGCATCTCACAGTCTTTGGTAACTTCTCAAATATTGTTATATATACCACACTATGAGATGCCTATATGCAACGTGGTGCTTCAGTGAGGCATTTTTAATTGCCTACAATTGCAGGGAATATCTGGTAACCTACTTAGACATACTGGTACGCCCAAGGTGGTACTTGGAAACTCTGGGTTAGACACTGAGGACAAAATCCTGGCCTCACATAAGTCAGTGGGTTTTCAGCTGGCTTCAGTGGATGTAGCTTTTTGCTTTCAGATCTCAGTCTGATGCAGTAATGGAATTGTCCTCAGCTTGGATCTTTTTGAATGTTGGGTCACGTGTTTCATTATACCCATAACAGGGGACTAAATGAAAAACTGAGCAAAAGGGAAAAAGTTCTGGGTAAGACCTAATACAGGGTGAAGACGTAACAGCAAGGGCTCACCTGTTGACTAAGTTTCTAGAGTTGCTGCGACACAGCTGTATTTGTAAATAAGACAGAGCATGGATTATTCACTGTCTTTGAGACCACCTGGCACAGTATGGCTCACTTCTCTACAGGAAAAGCTCTGTCATCTCTGAAGTGGGGTGGCTCCATCTGGACAGTCCATTGCAAATAGTCTCTCTGCTGTGATTAGAGAGTCCTGCTTTGACATGGGCCAAAATCATGGTGAATTCGTGCTAATAATTTACGCGAATGATAATCCAATGCTTGTGTTTGAGGCTGGGTCCTCATTCTATTAATTTCACTAGCCACCTCCCAAAATTTCCATGGAGATGGGACCAATAGTGTGCTTTTTTGGGAAAGAAGCTACAGAGATCTCTCTGGATAGAGTACATAGCACTGTATACTGTATGGATCTCAGAGGCACATAATTCATATGTGTGAGGGAAGCCTGGAGCAGCCTAATAGTTCTCTCGAAATGGGGATCACCAGAAACGTCCAGGGGAAACATTCTGATGTTCTCCTTTTTGACTGTTCTACCAGTTTCTGGTTTATTTTACTGTTTCAGCCAAGAGTATCAAAGAACCGTAAAGCAACTAAAAAGTAATACACTCTTAGTGGCTTCTGCTGTTGCTGGGTTCCCTATCTAGGGTGTTTACTTAGCCGAGACTTCTGTTCTGCTCATGTAACAGTTCTCTGATCTGAGCATCGAATTTGTAGCTTTTAAAAAAGTGAAGTGACAGGTATTGCACAAGATAGATTTTAAACACATATGGAAGTTTTATGTTCTGTGAACCTCTGGGATAACTCTACTAAATCTAGTGGCTGTCAAATCTTACAGTACTTTTCTGATCTGCAGTTCCTGTTCTGCTGAGAATGCACAATTAATAAGGAAAAAGAGGAATCTACATAATTCCATGACTTGTTATGAAGATGCAATTTCTGTCTTTGTTTCTGCTAATATTCAATTTTTTCCCTCCAGTTTGAATAATACCACTTTCAGTTAAACAGAAAGACTCTATTTCTGAAAAATCTATTTGTATTACTGTGTCTTTCGCAACTCTCTTTCTCCATGGTGTTTTTGTCCTTAAATTTCTTCAGGCGGTTATAATATCAAGCTCTAGTATTTGTATTTAGCCAACCTCCAGCTAGGTTTTTGCTTCTTCTGGCTTTCTTCTCTGTTTGCAAACTTCTGGGGTATACATTGCCTACCTTTTTTCATTGGTGTTTGGGAGCTGTTAGGGAGCTGTTAGGCGAAAAATCTCTGCTCAGCTTTGAAAACGTGAATGTACATGTAGATGTTATTACGTGTATTACTTGTAGTACTATAGTGCATATGGGCTGTAAACACAATCCAGGACTTTATTTTGCAAAATGCTGTACAGACGTATGCCCTGCCCCAGAAGACTTACAGTCTAAATGAATAAATACGTTTCAATTTTTACTTCAGTGGGACATGACAGGAGTTCAAGGATCTGCATATTAGGTTATATTATAGGCCAGTATGATCTGATATAACAGAGCTTGCCCACGTGCACGTTGATGTGGAGTACGTTTGTAATCTATTAGGTAGATGACGTATATTTTCAGTACTATTTTTAACTGTTTGATTTGTACATCTACAGTTATGTATATGTTATTTACAACTATCTGAGTTTGCTATGCAAGTTTAATTTTAGTTTTCTGTGTGTGTAATATTGTTATGTGATACCTGCATCATGTACCAACTCTTAGGGATGTACAGCTCAGAGAAATAATTGTGCATTTTACCTTTGCAATATGTGATGTTTCTTTAATTATTTTGATAAATCTTTGAACAAGATTTGACCTTTTTTATTCTGAAGGTCTTCTGCAGGCATGCCAGCCACTGGCTTATGCAAAAGGTTGTCACAACTTCATAAAATCACAAAAATTAGAAGCACTAAGCCTTCTGTCTGTTGCAAATTTTATAAAGGCAGATTCCTCTCCTGTTGCTGGCACTGTTCCTTTCCCATAGGTGGAAAGAACAGACAGAACTTTGGACATCCTGTTTCAGTGTCTCTGGGAGCCAGAATGCCTTTTCTTCATAAGCGATTTGCTTTGCATTTGCCAGGAAACATTCTCTCACCCAGACAGCATAATAATTGTATTAAAAGTATATTGTCTCCTCAGAAATCCTGCCTCAGATCCTAAATTTCACATTAAGGATTTAAAATGGAATTTGGGAAGAAAAGAAGCCCTGAAAACAGGGAAGCACCTGCACTCATCAACCCTGGCTTTGTCCTGCATCAGATCAGCTCTTTCAGTGTGGGTAAAATAATGCACCTACACACTTCCATAAATCTTCTTAGGTTTATCTCTTGTTACTCAAGGATGAAAAGGGAGCTCTTTTTTTATGCAGAATTCATTTCAGTACTTTCACCTAGCTGTCAAAACAAAACCTAATGATGCAGTTTCTTGTCTTTACAACACGAATCAAGGAGATAAAATCTTTACACCATTGGTCCTGCATGGCTGGTGGTATAATAGGAGAGTATGTCACAAAACGGACATTAAGGATGCAGAGACATAATCTTGAAGGTCTTAGTTTTTGTTGTTTTATCCTACTGTCATGCAAACATGAACAGAATTAATCAAATTCTTTCTCACAGTTATCTGAGTAACTGTATTAAGTGAGAAGGCGAAGTTTTAACTGAGGGCAGAATATGGGCAGTTCTACCTATGTGGTCTTTTTGGACCGCTTTGAATTATTAAACAACATCAGAAAAATGCTTTCTAAATCTTAAAACTGCTTCAGACAGCATAAGCTTCTGAAGCAAGAAGTCTCCTTTGTGCCTTGTTAAGAATGAATGTGCTTTTCAATTTGCTTTATAAAAATACCTATTTATAATAATAGAATTTACAGGTGCTCCGATGTCGTAGTGATGGCAGGGAATGAAAGAAAATGGAAAAATATAATAAATATGTATTAAGAAATTAAAATGAAATCACTGCCAGGCTGTCCTTTCATTCCAGGAGTTAAAGGGGCGCTGTTTATGCCAGCTTAATTGTATTCCAAAACTCATGCAAACACTGAAACTGCTAACTATGCTGGTAATAACGGGCCTGCTTTAATGTAGCGCTTGTACAGGCCTTGTGTAGGCCACTAGGTCACTATGCAATAATTATCACTACCCTTACTGTCATCCCTGTCCAAGGAAGATATTTGTGGGTTTTGCTGCACATGTTAAGCTACAATTTCCTGTCCATCTGGGCTTTTCTTTTTTTTGTCCTTCTTTCCCCTCTTTTTTTTTTTCTTTTTTTTCCCTTCCATTCTTTTTTAGCCCAGAAATTGCTGTAAACAAGTCTTGGCCAGAGAATTACCAATGAATGCTCATTGTTTTTTTCTTGTGGTCTCCTTTTTTATCTTTTGAGCATTGTGTAGTATAGTTTTAGTGTTAAAAATATGCAAGTTATTGCACAACTGAAGTAGGTGCTCTTGTTTTATGCAACAGCTGCAGTAATCTGTGATCCTGTTTAATTTATGCTAATTATGTTAGCAGTGCCATGATTGATATTTTGCTTGTCTGTCATTAATTTATCAGCTAATTGTTTCATTTCTAATAGCTATAAGCTATTTATAACATACCCTTTGATAAGCATAATGGTCCCTACACTAATAGCAACAAACATTTCTGATGCCATGTAGTTCTGAAACAGTGCCCTTGCCAACTCTGCGATCAGGCAAAACCTAAAACCAGAAATGACCTTTCGTTGTTCTGTGGTAGTGGATGGGAAAGAAGGGATGCTGTCTGTTTACTTCATAGCAGCTGCAATTAGCTAGTTTCAGCAGACTAAGAGGGATTTTTTTTGCTATCCTACTTTCAGTGTGAAGACTGATAATTTGATAAACTGCAAGGCCTACGTGTTTTTTCAGAATTAAAAAGAGGTTACAATTAATAAATGTTTCCTCTTTCTTTATGTGAAATACTGGTCTTTTGTATGGTACATATCCACTATAGTTTGCTTATGTTTAATCTTGTTTAATCAAAACCCTAAACATGAGTTCCCCTTTTTAATAATGCTGTGATTTCATGTGGTGCCTTGGCCTGTTTTGTGCTGAAATGCGTACAGTTGTCTTCAGTAATTGTCAGTCTTATTCAGTGCCAGTGAAAATATTACTGTAGTCTACCATGGATGCTATACTGGATCAGCAAATTTTAGCATGTGGATTAGTTGTAGTATAATTTTGAGTTTTGGGTGCTAGAAACCACATTTTAAAATCTGGTATCCTAGTTTTCATAAGCACACAAATTGCATGTGTGTATGCTGCAGCATACTTATACTCACTATTATCTACTTGTGGATGTGGTGACTTGGCTTACACAAGAGCCCATTGTGGGCACCTTAAATCATACATATCTGTGTATGCTCCTCAGTGAAAAACAGAATACGTGACGGTACTGCATGTGTTTAAATTGCTTGTTCAGAGCTGATCTATTTTCTCCTTGGATTCAAAAAAATACATTTTTTATACATTCCCTATTTAAAGGGTGAATCGGTCCAAGATAAACCAGCAGATCCCTCAATTTAATTACAGGCTTAGATAACGTAGATAAGTTCTGGAGAGTAAACCCCAACCCAGTTGCCTTGGCAAAACTGGAAGTGAACTTTTCTGAGCAAAGTGGGACAACTGAGGTCTTTTTTTTCCCCTCTTATTTTCCATAATGATATTTTTGTTTACTCTTACAACTCTGCTGCTGGCAGAACTATGGAAACGAGTGAGTGACTGTATGTTTGTGCAGAGGTGTGCGCTCTTTGCCAAGCAGTTTGCCAGGCACGGCTCCGAGAGGCTTCTCACCATCAAAGGGCCTCTAGACCTGACTTGGATGTGGGTGACTCAAGCTAACAAAGAGGTTGAAACGCAGTGTGATTGTGATTATAGTCATTAAGACATTCAAAGTTAAAGCTAAAACTCTGAAGTTATGACGGCTTTGACCTGAATTTCCGTGATTGTGCTTTGGCTTTTTATTGTGTGGTCTTGTTTCTGCGCATGATGATAGGTACTGTACTACATGTTCCTCGGTATTGGTGCAGGTTATTAAAGTGTCCCACATTTGGCTTGTTCTTTATTCTCCTAGGATTTTGATGATAATTTAAAAATGTGTAGCACTAATATATTGTATGACAGTTACAGAAAAGACTGGGTTATGGCCCTTTGAATGTAGTTACATTTCAGCTAATAAAATACGCGTTTATAGAAACATACATGCAAAATATTAAACAAATAGAAATATGGAAACTTTCATTTGGTGTGCTGTACCCAGAAGACCGTTATATATACTTATAAGGTTTATATTAAGTAAAGGTGTATTTATGTATTGGTGCTTGTTCAGGACATAGGCTTCTATGAAATTAATGTTAAATCCTATGAGTTAAGTGTAAACCTGTCTTTTGGAGCATGTTGCACCTCAGGATGTGCACGTAGGCAGCTAGTGTCAGCACAAGTTATACATGCATACCAAGGGTGGAACTAGACTGGTTTTATAGAGTCTGTACACCTACCTTGCATGCCTCCCTTAAGCTAGTGGCTTTTAAGCCTAACAGTGAAAGTTTCAAACCTTTTGCGTTACTTGTGAGCCACGTGATAACCCATATTAGTTGGTTTTTTGTGATTGGTGGATTATGAAACACAAAATGTAACTCTTTTATGGAATATGACCCAGATTTTTTGAGCCACAGCCAATGAGCATAAATCAAGATCAGATGCCTGGGGATCTGGTAAGGAAAAAGGTCACTTAAGCCCAAGCCCCTCAGAGTTATCTCAGAACACCTCGGAACTATTTCCATCTTGCAAAAAATGTAATTTCCATATCCATTGATCCTGAAACAAAATGCCAGACCAGTACAAGTAGTTTTACTGTCACTGGAAAGGTAAACACAGCTAAATTGTCATCAGATGTAGTTCAGACGGGTTTGGCTTGATCTATTCTGAAACGGACTTGTAGCTGCACGTTTATTTGCCTTCTATGAGGTGTTAGATACTGCTCAGTAGCCTAGAATTAAAAAAACATCAGTTGTAGGGCTGGAATGCAACAAATATGGAAGTGAATGTCCTTGCATTGCTCTGTAACTTTAACTCAAGTTTAGCTTAGTTCCCATTTGCCAAGACTGTTTCCCACAGCATCATGCCCTATTTTTAGAGAAGTTTGGACCTTTACCATTGCCGTGCATCAAGTGTGAGGAATGGAAATGAGTTAATAATCTTCTGTGAAATCCAGTTTGGTTTCTTCATATCAGAGAAATTTAACTCTTTAGATTTCAAAGAGTTTTACTGGCTTCTTAATTTCTAAAAGTTATTTTTTTCTAATGCATTTTCACTTTTAAAGTGCTCTTCTCACCATTTTCCTTCCATAATAGATAAATGTATGTCTGCCATGAGCTATTTTTCTGCCTTTGTTCCTGTGCAAAATATAACAATTACCACACTTCAACTTCAAAATTAGAAAAGTAACCTTTCTGATGACATATACTTGTCATTTTTCAACACACTGTATTTGGGAACAGGATTTTAAGAGAAAAATAAATCATGCTGGATCCAGCAGCTCAAAGAGAGGTGAGGCTGCTGCTGCTCCATGTCCCCAAATCCAGCCAGTAGCAAGGCTGAAGATGCATTCCCAGCACGCACATGTACACAAAGCACAAGTGTGCACTACGTATATTCATAGATACATACATACATGACTGGTCATACAGATCCCTAGACAGACACTCGGAGCACTCATGTGAACACAAACATCACCAACAGCCTCATCCTGTTCTCTCTGGCTGAGCAGGTTGCAGGGCCACTAGTGACAAAACATGTGTGTGTATATATATCTCTCTCTCTCTCCATATACACGCAGTGGTTCCCTCCAGCAGCTGGTCTCAGACACTCAATCTGTGTAGTAGGTGCCCCTAGATCCCAGTCTCCCCAGTTACTGGCTGCAGCCCTGCCTGAGTTGCTGGTGCAGACTGTCACACTCACATGCGTGCGCACACACACACACGCATGCACACAGATCTGGCTGGGACTCCCCTGACCCCATAGCCTACCCCCATGCTCTCACCCACCCTGACACATGGGCACTCTCGCAACAGGAGCTGGCCCTTGGGGACCCACTCAGCTTTCAGTGCCAGGACACTTCACCTGCTCACCGGTTCATCCAGCCTGATCTTTGCTAGTGATCACACTGACACCCGTGCTTGTTCCAGTTGCTGGCATCGCGGACGCATGGATCCTCCGACCTGAGGTCTGACCCTCACTGCTGCACTCCCCCCCAGTGCACACACACGTGCACGTAGACACGTGCATAGGGAATGGAGAACCATTACTCAGGGAAGAATTTGGAAGAAATTTAGTATGAAGGTGGGGCAGACTGTGCTGATCAGGCACAGAGCGTGGCCAGGCCAGCGTACTGACCAGCCAGCCATTTACACTCAACTGGCACTTCTTATCCCCTTGTTCCTCTGTTTTAAGATAAGAAATCCTATGAGCTTTCTCTGTCACGCCTTCTTCCTCCTGCTTTTCTGCATGACTTTTTACATCCTCATACCCAAGTTTAAACTTGGGTCAGCTTTGAGATGTTGCAACTAAAAAGGTTGTGTCTTTGATATTGGTGTATCAACAAATCATTGTTTTTTTCAATTCAGCAGCAAAAAAAAAAAAAAAAAAAA
>Ga0065711_1044945_pt1 | contig 13784 bp, 4 predicted proteins | sample Hoacrofraction12_FD_59098 | JGI IMG/M metagenome (GOLD analysis project Ga0065711, IMG submission 59098) | Hoatzin crop microbial communities from Cojedes, Venezuela - Epithelial fraction 12 v2 (version 2) | ecosystem: Host-associated > Birds > Digestive system > Esophagus > Crop | place... | reverse complement strand
AAAAAAAAAAAGTGTGCGCGTATGTGCCCTTGCTGTCAGGAATGTTGTGGCTTTTCTTCCCTGATTACAAATACGTTGCCACGACGTGACCTTCGTACTAGCAGCACTCTTGGGAGTTTGAGAATCCTGTACAGAGAAAAGACTTCACCATACTGTAGAAACTAAGAAACCTTGCAAAATACGGCGTGGGTATCTGCTCTCACAGCTGAAGAAATGTGTGGAAACCAGCACGCTGGCATGTGATCCTGTCGGTGTCATCACTGGTCTGGTGTCAGCTTGTGTGTGGAGGCTGAAGTGATGTAGGTGGTGTCTTAAACTGTCCGTGTGCTTGCCGCAACTTCTTGTCAGTTATGCTGACCTGGATATTTTTGGTTGACTTACTTGGTCTCCCTCAAAACTACCTCGTGCTGATTTGGGGATTTTTGTGTGCATAACCTTCTAAAGGTAACAAGGCTTCGAGGCTCTTCCTTTTTATCGATCAGCCTGAAAGAACCTATAACCCTACATTGTTAGAACAGCTTCCTAGTTCAGATTCTTCCTTCTGTTGTCTTATACAGTCAGTGTAATATTTGCCTCCGTTGCCCGTATGTTATATGACTTCAGTCTGTCTGAAAGAGCTCTGGCTTCTGAGCATTCTGCCTTAATGTGGATTCAGGTGAGAAGAGTTCAGCTTTCAAAAAATTAGAGTACGCTTCAAGTAAGACTTCTTAGTTCTGTGGGGATGGGGTTCCTCCACCCCAACCCTGGATTCATTCAGAGAGAAAAGACAAAATAAAGATGGAAACCAGCAGGCACTTAGTGTAGCAATTGCAGAAAATACAACTTCACCATGTGTATGGATATTATTTTCCACTTTTATATCCTTGACAGAATGGTCAGTGAAGCATGAAAATACTTCCCTCTTCTTCCCATCCTCCCCCTTTACAGCACTTAAACTTCATAATGCTGTTTAGACAACATATTTAATTTTTAAGATGCTGAGTAGGAACCCTTCAAGATATTTTTTTATTAGTTATTTTTGGTACTTCCTTCTTACCATGAAGTATTAACCTGGAATTATTTGACTTTGGTGCTGACCCCGTGCATCTGTTCACCTTCCTGGGATATTTTACAAGGACAGTGGCAGGTGCAGGCAATTGCCCACTTCAGCAGTGCTTTGACATACTTGATCTGTTTCTCCTTCCCACAGGAAAAGCTTTGCCAGCAGAAGTACAATGTCTCCTGCATAATGATCATGCCCCAATACCAAAGGCAAGGATTTGGAAGGTTTCTCATTGATTTCAGTAAGTGAAGTATTTTATTTACACTTGCGGTGCAGGGAGCGGATGGCTGGTACAAGAAACTGTAACATATGAAACTTTATTTAACTTGCTTTGGTTTTCTTATCAATAGATAATGGGATTTCTGTTTGTATTTACATAGGATGGAAAAGCTCCCTGAAGTGACAAACTTACTGCTGCTCTGTTATTGTACTCGAGGAAATTGAGACTGAATCTCTCAGCAGTAATATTAGCTCACAAAGCTATTACCCTGAATGAATTGTCTAAATTACTTTCCATTTTGCCTTGCTCATTAGTATAAGAAGAGGCAATTATTTGTGATTAAAGCTAAGAAGGCGTTAGTCCAAGGCATTCCCTACATTCTAATAATTCTAACTTTTATCTTCTTTTAGCTAAAGAACTGTTTTAGCTGAAGAATTGCTACGTAGAAAGAATGTATTTTGGTTTTTGTCTTGAAGTTCATCACTTCCTTAGTGGAAATTGCTACCAAAAAAAAGCGTAGGTGCTCATGGCTGTGTATGTACTTGCTGCTTTATTTTGCTGAGTTGTCTGACCTGTTGGAAACCTTCAGGCACGCTTGTTTAAATATAGATTTGTTATTCCCCAAGTCTTTAAGCTGCAATGAAACTCTAAACAAAATCGTCTAAAGAAACTTCTCAGCTAAATGTCCTCAGTACTACTGAATCCAACGTTCTACTGTAGTTTAGAGGGAGGATGATAATGAATTAGTGTATATTGTATGTGGTTAGTTTTCACTGTCACTGATGTTTTTCGAAGCACTGTAGAGTTACGTGACAATATAGATAGTTAAGATAATAGGATTCCTGCCCTGAAGGTGTATGCAAGAACATTAAAATGCAAATAAAAATACACTGCAGTATAACAGCAGGACAAAGACATTAATTTGTAACTGTAGAGTTTTCAAGTTCTGTGTCTTGTAGCGCTGTACCCAGCATGACTACACTGGAGTTCATAAAGATGCTTCATGTGTCTCATCATTGCATGGCTTTATAAACAGGCTTCACTGTACCCCTGTGGCTTAGGTGAGGATGGTTCTGGACCACTTAATCCACCGCTGAAATGTAGCCGTCACTGGAGCGGAACACAACAGCTGTTCTGTTGTTTGCCTGCTGCAGCCTTTTAGGAAAGGCAGTGAGAAGTGCTGCGTATTTCTGGAGCTGTGGAGTGAACTTTAAGCTTGCTTAGGTAGAAATTGGCCCTGTGTTAGGATTAGGATCTCTTCTTGCAGAAGGAGATGGGGAAATTGTACTGGGCACAACTGGTAAGTACTTCTAGGCTGCTTCTTTGATTTTTACTCTGTGGTGTCTTTCAGAAAAAGTACTGTCAACAAACATTATTCTGGTTGAGTTTGCGATAGTTACAGCTACAAAACTGATATCACAAGTATGGATTCCACAGAAGGTCTGGATACCAGTGTGCTGTGTCTCTGGATCTGTGCTCTGTCCGTTACTGTGCCGTGTGCTGCTTAGTCGGAAGAATCAGTAGGGTGTTCTGTCCCTCTTATCCTTCTGGAAAAATCTGGAAGCACATTGGGTTGTTGGAGCCATGAGAATTCCTGTGATAGCTTGGCACGTGACCTAAGGGTATCCTTAGCTGGACGCTTACCTGGTGCTGTTGTTGCGCCTTGGCAGACGTGTTCGTGTCACGGGTACAGGCTGCAGCTGTATACGTGCTGGGCATGGCCCAGAGACCAGCTTTAGGTTCCGCTGTAGCGGACAGGCTGGCCGCTTTGGGAGTGTGTGGTCAGTCCTTCCGTGCCTCTCCACAGTGTGTTCCCTCTGTTTTCTGGAGAGAGGTTCTCTTCACGAACTGGGAACCAGGCTGTCTTCATTTCAGACAGAGTGAAGAACTAGAGATGACTGAGAAATTCTGGCTCTGTAGTGAGAGTGAGATGCCAGCTAAATTAAAGGTAGTGAGAGAACTTCTGGTGGCTGGTTTTCCTAGGCTGTATTTATAGCCTTCTGCAGGATGGAGGCTGAATGCCATTAAATGGGGCAGCCACAGCCTCATCTCGATCAGTGAGTCCAAAAATCTGTCTTTGCACAAAAAAACCCCTTCAAAGTCAATTGTTAACTTTTCTCTTGGAATGTTGTGTTTCTGCCTCCTGTGATGTGATTTACTGACTGCCATCTTCACTTGTGGTCTGCTGAGAATCATTGCCCTAGCTGGCCCGAGAAGATGGGATAGAACAAAACCCCAGTTATTAGTCTAAACTTGAACAGAGCAAGTTTATTACAGTTTAAAACAGTTTTTGCCAGTAGCATGATCTAGATAGTTATGTTCTTACAAAGTTATTGGAAGATAAAATTTATGCTCTGAAATGTTAAGCTTTCATTTGTCACGCAGGTAATACGTCTAAACTGCTCTATTTTGAATTCTGTGAGGCAGTTACTGGTACTTGTCTTCTTTATAACTTGTCTTTTTTCTAAAACAGTAACCAGAACAGTTTTTAGATGAAAATAATAAAAATGTAACTGAGCAAGTAATTGTCAGAAAATTGTAGTTACAAACCACAAAAGGGAAGGTGTCAAGAGCTGTGTGCAAGCAGTTGACTGCTCACATGACTCTGTGTGTATCTGGACACTGGACAGTTAGGAAGGCTAGAGAGAACGCGGCTGTAAGCCACTCCGCAGCTTCTGCTTTGTCAGCAGTCTGGTGAAGATGTAGTTTGTGGTCCAGAACGGGCTTCTCTTTCGGTAAGTGGAATACATTTGTTTGTTCAGGTTGTGGTGCATTCTTTTGTCTTGAACTAATTTAATCTTTACAGATGAGTCTATGTGGTCATCCTATGAGTTGCAAGGGAAAAGAAATTCTTTTATTTTGCCAAAAGAAAAATAGGTATTTGTTATCTATGAATTTTTTTCTCAACTGAACTTTTTGCTAACTGCATTTAAATTTATCTATATTTCAAATAGAAACTGATAAGACTGTTATTTCTTACTCTGTAGACACTAACACAAAGCTTTGTGTAAGGTCTATCCATCTGTTTCTTCAGGAATCTGCAATCTCACGTGTGGAAAAGAACATTTTTAGGAAGAATTCTTTAACTTTTGTGAGAAGAAAGCGTGCTGTAAAATGCTTGAGTTCTCTAGCCTGATAATCTTCAGCAAGAACTTTAAATGTGGTTTTCTAGTTGTCATTGGTCAGAAATGTTGGTTTTAAAAACCCAGTAGATGTGACTGTATCTGTTCTGTTTTTTAAAGCCTGCAAAGATTGGGGGGGGGGAGTCCTAGGGAAGTTATGGGGTTAGACTGTTACAGAAACTTGGGCGGTTAGAAATGGAAAAAAAAGTTTAGTTCTAAATATTTATCAAATGGTGAAACTGATGATTTGTGAAGTCGCAGACTTGATACTGCTTCATGTTGCTTAATTCACTTTAAGACTAAATCAGTTTAACTTGTTTTATTTTCTAGAAGCATGTCATACTGAAGACAAAATTGTTTACATGAAGTCTTCATTTTGTTTATACCGAGTTCCTGAAAATGAAGAAGGGTCTTAATTTGCTTGTTATACCTGTACCTTCTTGGCTTTTACAGGGCTGAGAATTCTTGCCAAACTTCTTGGGTTTGGGCTTTTTGTTTTGTTTTAATTTCCTTATTCCTCTTGTGTTCTGTGAGGTTGGCTGGGTTGTGATTGCAGAGTTGTACCTGAGGGAGAATAATTCACTTCTGTGTGAATCTGTTGTATTTGCTGTAAATTAAATATTGGGCAAGTAGACTCCAGCGTAAGGTGATGTAGAAATAAACCAGAGAGCAGGCTTTTATTGTGTCAGATCCCATTCTGGGTTTGTTTCACGTCATGTCCATATGTGAGTCCGTTTGCGGTGATGCAGAGCTATCGTTCCTGTCATGAGGATTATAGATACTTTTGGGCGAGTCTTTTGTGTCCTCTGTCTGTTCAGCCTGCTGTGGTGGTTTTGACAGTGCAAGCACTGAAGGTGCATTGTTGTAGCTGCTCCTCTCCATGCAGTCCCATTTCTTTTATAAACTTCAGCAGCTTCTCCATGAAGTTTTCCCTTTACTTTCTTGATTTGAGCTCTCACAAAGCCTAGAATCTTCGTATGCTTTCTGTTTATATTCATTAGGCTGCAGTGCCAGAAAATATTAGTATTTCTTTATTTGGCATATCTAACACAGCTCAATACTACTAGAATGGAATACTGCAGTATTTCATATTTCTTTTCTGTAAGTTTAAAACAGTCTTTTGATTCACACTTACTCACAAAGCTCAGCTCATCCCAGTCCCGTGTTTCTGCTTACTGGATTGCAGATTCCACGCTGGAGGCCTAGCAGCAGTTGGAGGGAAAAACCGTGTGCGAGGATATCGGGATAAACCTTTCCAGCTGCGCTGGCTAGTATGTTGATGGCTCCCTTACGTCGCAGTAACAACTGGGTTCAGTGCTGAGGAGCAAGGTCCCTGATAGCCCGTTGTCATTTATCTGGAAGGTGTTTCTGGTCCAATTGACTGTAGCAGTTTTCTTCCTCCCCTGCAGAATTCCTGCTTTTGATTTGGTTTATCTGTTCATTGTGAAATGATTATTCTTGCTCGAGAGAGGAAATCTGTTTTAATGGTGCTGGGATTCTAGCTAGGCTACACACTGTTCTTTGTTTTGTTTTGGGTGTGTGGGGGTTTTTTGTTCCACTTGTTCTGTATGGTTGGGAAATTCAGTGCTGACTTTCTGACCTTTTGTATCATTTATTGTGCGCACTTTTAATGGCTTTTTTTTCCATTAGCTTGAACTAACCCCTGATTCCCTTTTGGGATGTGTAGCTCAGTTTTTTTGCAAGGAGACCGTGACAGGGAAAGACAATTCAAGTCTGGCAGTGGCAGAAACAAACAGAATTTATATTACTGAGGAGTTGTATTCTAGTGTAAGAAAAGCAGCTCGGTTACATGTCCTTGTTTGTTCATTTCCCCAAATCTGCTGTTTCTTGGTCAGATATTGTTTTTTCTTCTTCCGTTCAAACAGGTGAGTAAATCTTCAAGTCCTGATTTGCAGGAGTAGTGGAGTACCAGCAGTAGCAGCGCTTGTGCAACAGCTGATGTGTAACACTAGGGAAGGCAACTTTCCAGGGGATGGGAGGAACAAAAAATTGGCTCTACAAGTAAAGGGAAAACAAACTGTTAATGAGAAGTTACGTCTTTCCTCCTAAATGCTTTTCATGAGTAAGCATCAGAGCAATTGATAAAGGCTGTCAGTACCGTTATCAATATTTATAGGAATTGGTATCTGAGAGAGAGAAATCCACATTTTTGCTCAGAATCAATTAGGTTAGTGGCAACATTCATTGGCCAACATTGCTTGTCAATAGGAGATGGCTCAGGAAAAGCCAGTGAACAAGATTTGGTGGAGTGGAGCATTCATTTGCTGTTTAAAGCTTTGAAGAAGTTGACTGAAGATCTGGAACTACAGCCCGTTTCTTTGATCTCTGTTCTAGTCCTGTCTTCTCATCCACTGCAAATTCCGACAATTGCTCGTCCACATGCAACTATTGAGGGGCTTTTGTGCATGAAAGCTGAACCAGTGAAATATCCTGAGCTGAAGGTGGGTGGGGAGTAAGAATAGATGTCCTCAAAGGTGTTTGTTAAACCCAAATCGCATTATGGTCCTGTATGCACTTTTCATTGAGAAGTAAGGGATGGTGTTGGGACAGTGAATAGGCACAAAAAGGATGGATACCTTTGTAAAGTGCGTTCTTCAATTCTTCCCAGTTTGCACGTTTCAGAAAATTTGCATCTCTCTATGGAAATGTGGAAGATCTTCATTGCTAGGGCTCAGTCGTGTGGAAGTGGTAAGCATTGTGGATTGGGGCCAGAGGATTCCTTTGGGCACAAAAGCTGTCACACAAGCATCAACACATAACATAAACCTGTACTGATGAGAATACAGACAGAGGGTTTATTTCTTATTGACAGCAGTTTTGAGACAGTTTTGAAACAAGCTGAAGAAACTGCATTGCATGAAACCTAGGATAGCCTTCAGGCACAGTTGAAGGAGACTGTGAGTAGTATGAGGTTGTCTTCTGGTCTGTAGAGCAGTTCTCTCTGTGAGTCTGGGAAAGAGCTGGCCTAGCCAGCCTGTAAAACATTTTTTTTCTGTGAAAGTGAAGAGGTTTGGTTTCTGCTAAGCTTGAAGAAAAATATGAATATCATTCAAAAATAAAACTGCTTATTTCTGAATGTGCCCAATTCAAACAGCTTTTTCTCTTCTAGGATCTAGTTATTTCAGACTTCCTTCTGGCTCCAGTACTTTAGAAGCTCTGTCTTCTGATGCAGACAAAAGGGTTTTTTTGACTGAAAGTAGGAATTTCTTTTAGACAATTTTGAGTCTAGTGTTCTCACTGGTGTCCATTATGATGTCTTGGGTGTTTGTAATGTCTTCAGAAGGAGTCAGGGTTGAGCTTTCCATGGCTAGTTGCAGTTTGAACAGTGAGCTGCACTTCTAGTTCCATCTTCCACACTGTCTTTGTGGTGCTTTGGTATATTGAGAAGGTTTGGAAGTGTTGCTGTGCCAAAAGATTGATTTCATAACGCTCTTATTTCTAATTCCTGCCATAGTGTTTCTAGATTTTCTGTTTTAATGGCAAATTAGGTTACTCCTCTGTGGAAACCTGAAAAGCGGTGACTTTTTGTGAAGCACTATGCTTGTGCAGTCATAAAAAAAAAAAAAATCAAGTTGAACAAAACTTGAAACTAATAATGGACTAACAATTGGCCGGCCATCTAGGGTAATGTATGGCTGATAGATGGTGCTACCGTTTCAGAAAAAAAATGTCACCCCGGTTCTGAAGATGAGTAGCACTTAAAAAATGCAATAAATGTGTTGGAATTAAGCGGTGAAATAGAATAAAAAAGCTGCCTGATGTTTTTACAGTGGCTGTGAGAAAGCATTATGTCAGTAAAGGAAGGGCTTGGAAAAAGTGATAATTTTCTTTACTGAAGGGCTTTCATTTTTGGTAGGAAGCTGGAATCGGGCAAATGAGCAAAGCCGTTACGTTACGGAAATGGTGGTGTTGCTTCTTTTAAGAATACTTGAACACAGAAATGACAGACTATTAAAAGAAGTGCTAAAAGGGCAAAAGTAGTTAAAAGACATACATTTTTCTACATGATGATGAATTCACACAATTTCTTTGCTGTGTAGCCTTGGCTTGTGTTAAGTAGCTGCGTGGACCTGCCTTACAGTAACAGTTTGGGGAGGGACGACTGGTTTAAAACTCTGTATTCTGCTGGAAACAAGACTCAGACCTTGAACTGAGGGAACTTGTGTTCTTTGTACTAATTCATAAATTGGCTTCTGGAAACCAAAGCAAGCTGGAAAAAAAACAAGGTAAAGGTGGATGCTATCATGGGGCAAATCCGTGACGAGAGATCGGAAGCAGCGTGCTCACCCGTGTGGTCTGTAAGGTCTGGTGCGCTTACGGAGCTGCTGGGAACCACCGCTGCGACCTGCCTGCTGTTCGGGGCCAGGCCCAGGCTGCAGGGTGCTGTGCCAGCTTGGATCTACCTCTTTGGTGTGTGTTTACATAGAATTGGTCATCTAAATCCCATAATCTAGTCATGGGAAATGGGATGATGTTTTACAGTTTGCTGTAACAAGTACTGAAATAGAGTAGAAATACAATTTAGGAATAAACACACTTTCAAAAAAAACAGTTGTTCACAGTTATACTTTGCTGTGCTCTGTAAATGGAATTGAGATGAAGATGAAGTGGGACCATGGTTTTTTGGGTTTTTTTTAAAGGTAAAATTTATTTTCACCAAGAGCATTTCAGCTTTCCCTTTATCACATCACAATCCTGCAAGAACTGTTTTGCTGCTGCTGAGGGTGTGGTAAACAACGGAGGGTGAGGATCAGAGGCTGAGGGTGGAGAGGAACAGTATTTTTTTTTAGTAGGCTTTATTGGAAAAATATATTCTCTACCTACATTGGCAAACTCGACACCACAAACTTAAGGATCTGTATAAAACAGGCCTGTGCCATTTATTACCTATAGTGGCCCATGTAGAATCATTTGGGGTTTTTTGCTTTTAACTACGGAGTGACTGACTTGTGTGCCCCAATACAGAACACGGTGTCCGTCGTATGGTCATTTTCCTTGGTCTGTTTACAGATGTATTGTGTCCAAACAAAAGGTTGAATTATCTGCCTGTTTTCTTTAAGAGGGAGTTGAAAGCGTCTGCCTGTGGGAGCTGTGAATTTGCGAGGGAGCCCGAATGCTGCTGCATATTTTATGTTCTTTGCTTGATGATTGATTATGTTGCTGACCTGAAGGCATGAGTTTGGCCTCTCCTAAATAACTAAGAAGGAACATTCTGTCAAGCTGAGATTTAGATGAGGGGCGAATAAAGATGGATTTTGAATCAAGCTTTGTTGACTTAAGATTATTCCAAGAAAATCAGCCTCTTGGGATTGCTTGGCATTGCTTTTATATAGCTTCAAGACACTGTGCATTTATCAGGACTGCAAAAGAAATCGGGCATGTCACTTCAGATACAGAAGCTAAGACTTTTTTAACTGAAGAGCATCTTTATTTCAGATAGCATTGAAAACAGCTAAAAGGCAAGACCAAACATGGTAACGATGAAAACAAATGTTTATTGGACAAAGCTGTCTTTACAGGGCGTTAGTGAACAGGAGAAGCCATCTGCTGAAGACTGGTGGCTGAAAACAGATTTTAATTAAGTAGTGCATCTTTAATAATCAGGAATTTCTACTTTTGACTGCAGAGTGTAGTTCTGTTGCAGCAAGTCAATAGAGAAAGTGGGTGGTTTGTAGCCTGTTGCCCTGTTGTTGAGGCACGGTGAGGCACCTCAGCTCAATAAGACAGCCTTATGGCTTTCTTCGCGGGTGTCTTTCTTCTCCAGTGCCATCACTTTTATCAGGCAGTTCTGCCTTCTTGTAAAGAAATTATGGTTTTTGCTTGTTTACTGCTGTTTTGAGTAACAGTACTTATATAGCAGATTGCTGTGTCTTGGGCTTAGCTTTTTCAAGTGTGCTGGAATAGATGGATTTTTGTGTTCAGTGCTTGGTAGATGATGTGTGCTTTTTCTTTTATCACACAGTTTCTGTAGCTGCTGGCTAACCAGGTATCACCATGAGATTCCCTAATAAACACTTTTGTCTGCTGATTCTTTCTTCTAAATCTTACTCAGTTAATTCCTTGTTCTGCAGCATGCTGGAGTAGAGGAAATGAACAGCAATGACGTTTTCCTGCTCACAGAAGACAAACGCAGTTTGCATCTTCTGTTCTGTGTTATGGAATATGTGCATCGTGACCACTTACCTGAGCAGATACAGTACTTGGGGTGGTTTCCTAGATGTGCCTTTTGCCTTCTCAGTACTGACTCCTGATACTGCTTTTGTTCATGTTCTTTAGTACTACTAGGCTATCTTTTCTAGGTAGGACTGAAACAATGATAGGAAGAGCTCCTGGGCTCTGGAACTTGGTGATCTACTCTAAAGCTGTTAAAACCATCGCTGACACAGTTTTGGTCCAGAGCATCTGTCACTTTGCAAGTGTGACAACAATTTTCCTGAGCCATGAGCCTGGGAGAGTGATGTCAGCAGCCAGGTTGACACTGGCTGAGAGTTGGAGCTTAATGGTATGGGTGCTGGGTGGCTGGCCTCAGCGCCGTGGACTGGTTCTGGGCAAGTTCAGTTTACTTGTTCCGTTAGGCTTAGCTTCCTAAGTCCATCTCCCTGTCTTGTCAGTTGAGTCTTGTAGGAGTATGTGGAGCCTGTAAGAAGGCAAATAGTATTTTCTAAGAGTGTGTTTGATAGATTTTTAATGGTATTCATATGCTGTCAACATGAAACACCAGAAGATAATGTCAGTTGTTAAAGGAAATTCATTCATCATTTACAGTTGTATAAATAATTTACTGTTCAGCATCACTTATTTAATAATTTAAAAATTAAGTGTAAATAATAGCTTAAAACATTGCTTATAAAATTGAGAACAATCCAGCCTTGTTAATGATGTTCTAAACTACTTAACCTACTGACAAATTTATTCATCCAATTGGTAGTCAGGACTGATGCCCTCTGTGTGTGCAAGTCTTGCTTTTAAGGGTACTTCAGTTCCTTTTATCTTGCTTATGCTTTCAGTCTGCTTGTAAGTAGTCCACTTTGTACACAGAACCCCTGCTCAAGGGGTTCACTGGCAACTGGCACAGGTAAAATAAGTGTTAGCCAATTAATTCACTCAAAGGGTGCCTTTTGTTGGTCAGACTGCAATGCAGTCATCTTTACCTTTCCGTCCCTTCATGTAGGGCATTTGTTTAGCCCTAACCTCTTCTGTGAAGCTGTCTATAAAGGAACTAAAGGTTTTGGGCCCCCTGTGTTGAGTTTACTTGAGGATGTGAAGAGGAATGAGAGCTGGTGTTATTTCTTGTAACAATAATGAGAGAATCTTTGGCTTGCTCTGTTCATCACGAAGAAAGCTTTTCTTTAACCAGACAAAGAAGAAAAGAGAATGTAGCAGGTTGTTCACTGATCTAAGCATCTCAAGTTACAGCTAGTCAGTCTTTTTTTATAGTGTTTGTGTGGAGCTTGGCATTGGGGTCCTTTGAAGCTGCCTCAAAAGTGCTTTCAAAGAGTGTACTAACACCTATTTAAGGTCGTCTATCTTTGACCTTCCTCCCATTGACATAGACAAAAACAGTTCAGAGGCACACAGAATAGTTATGGAAAAAACAGTAACATGAACTATAGTTTTAGGAATCTTAAGTCTTAATAAGCTCGCACTTTTGCCTTGCCTATTTCTGCCTTCCACGCGTGGTCGTACCTCTGAACTTGGAACACTGAGCTGACCTGACCGTGTTGAGCTGTTCTGTCTGAATACTCAGCTGTTTGGATTTTTCTGACTACCCTTTTGAACCTGTCTTCACAACTTGTTCATGTAATTTCAAAACAAAATATCTGATGTTTTATGAGACAAAAGGAAGTCTCTTAGGATGGCTTGAAATGCTGGTTTGAGGGAGATCGTCTCTTCAGATAGTGGTGTATTAGAAGAACAGTTACTAGCACGTGCTGTTCTTTCAGAGCTCTGGTTTGATACAGAACATTGCATGAAAACTTGAGAGTTCTTCCTTTCCATGTTAAGGGACTTATTTTACTTGGTTATCGTTCAAACAAAACAAAGTTTAGTGAACAAGTTGATTTGATTCGATCTGTCTGAGTCTGGTAATTCATTTGTGGTGCCTGGCCTTTAAAGAGGCTGCGAAGAACTCAGAACATGAAGGGCAAATAGTTCACTGGTTGCTTCTTTTGTTCTAGATAGATTCTCACAAATACATGTTCTTCTGACACAGATAGTAACAAAATACAAACAGGAGTTGAACAGTGCTGATTATATAAGGGCAATCCTGTGAGCACAAGCTCTTGCTTACGACTTTCTGAAAGGCTCCGTTTTATGACTAGGGGCCTCTGAGAAGTAGAGCTCAAGCTGTTTCCAGGTTCTGGCAGTGGTTTGGTTTTGTGGAGGCTCTCGTCTGCTCAGGGCTTTTAAGCAGTGCATTGGCATCTTTAAAGCGTGTATCTGGAAAGCTGTCATAAGTAACCTGGTTCTGTCTTCTGGAGGAGAGTTACTTTGGTGGTGTTGGGATAGCTTTGTTGTGTGTGAAAGCGTATGTGAACATCTGTATGTGGGATTGTCATGTGCCTCCGTGCAGAACTGTGAACCTGAGATGGACAGGCTTAAGTTGTACAACACATGAGGTAAAGCTATTATCAGTCAGGCTGAAGTCCGGAATGCTAGCGTGCTGATGTAGCGTGTACGCTTCTGAATAGACTTCTGCTGTGAGGGCTACATTCAGTCTAACCTGGGGAAAGATCAGTAAACTCAAATCTGTTCTTATGAGCCGAGCAACCTGCTCCTGTGTGACTCCCATTTTCCTGACATCGGTACACTGTTCCTATCCCTTTGCTGCCGTCCAGCAGCTCTGGGTGGTGGTGATGTTTCTGATCTCATTTCACTGGCAGGTAGACTAGTTCAGTGGACTTCATTGCTGACATTGCATAACGTGATGAGTAACTGCTATGATCCAAATGCTTAACTGCATGTATTGTTGCTCTGATTTTCCATGCAGTTAATCTGTGCAGCTGGTGCAGAGGTACGCCATGCATTTGAGGTCCAGATGTTCCTGTTTATTTTGTGACTGCTCTGGAGCAAGCGATTAGTTGAAATAACTCTGAGTTTGTTATCTGTTAGTTAAACAGTTGCGAGTACGTACAGTTTAGAGAGTATATTCATGCTAAATGTAACACTTCCTGGTAGGAAAACAGTGTTTAAAATGGGCAGAAATGCATCTACAATGTTAATAAAACAGAATCACAGAATCACAGAATAGTAGGGGTTGGAAGGGGACCTCTGTGGGTCATCTAGTCCAACCCTCCTGCCGAAGCAGGGTCACCTACAGCAAGCTGCACAGGACCTTGTCCAGGCGGGTCTTGAATATCTCCAGAGAAGGAGACTCCAC
>Ga0065711_1011839_pt1 | contig 13784 bp, 8 predicted proteins | sample Hoacrofraction12_FD_59098 | JGI IMG/M metagenome (GOLD analysis project Ga0065711, IMG submission 59098) | Hoatzin crop microbial communities from Cojedes, Venezuela - Epithelial fraction 12 v2 (version 2) | ecosystem: Host-associated > Birds > Digestive system > Esophagus > Crop | place... | reverse complement strand
GCCCCACTGGCCGCAGCCTCCCCGGCTCCGGGCAGTCTGGCAGCAGCCTGCTGAATTATGCTCCTTTCTCTTCCCAGAGCTTTCCTCTTCTGCAGAAGTGGCCTCTTTTTTGCAGTTTCTGTCCCCAAAACAATGCATTTTGTCTTTCAGCCTCATGATATTTCATCTCTCTCAAATTGCATCAGACAAAAAAACACCCTCTATCCACTCATTGTCAAGTAACTCTTACACAAAAGCAAAAAGCAAAAAAAAAGATATTGTAGCCTCTGTACTAACAAAATTGCATTGTAGTGTTTTCATTTAAAGGCAATGGGGCTGAAATCTTTGGAGCTGAGAGGTTGGAGCAAGTGTATGATTTGCTCCACTGGTGTCTGTGATACGTAAGCTTGTATGTCCTAGGTAAATCTTCACGTCTCTTTTAGGAAAGTTTTACTAAATGGTATGTAAATGTAATCAGGATCGGGACCATAAAGTTTAGCAGTTCTGAATAAAGTAAATGAATATATATATATATGAAAAATTATGTCTAAAAAGTCATGAAACATCTCCATGGCCCAATGCTGGGCTCATCATACTTTTTTCAAGTGTTAAGGAATGAAGTTATTCTTCAGAGGAGTCCTCCAGGGCTGCATTTATTACAGGGACCAGCAGTATGGAGTTCAAAGCATAAAACTGTAAGCAACACTTATAATTCATAAAAAAAGCCTTTTTAAAGAAAGAACAAATATTCAGAGTGAGCTCTGTGGTGCCTCTACATTTGTGTCTGCTATATAATGTACACTTTAATAGGCAGGTGTTAATGAGCAAGGTCTTGAAGTCTGATCTATTCTCTGAAGAAAATGTCTGCTTCAGAAATAAAGCCCTTTAACCTAAACAGAGTGAAAAAGCTTAAACCTTGACTGTATGTGGAACTGCAGCCTGTCTGGGGAAGAATAAATCCAGAGAGCAGCTCACTGCTGAAAGCTTCACAGATTTATATAATGCAGAAACCAGACGGTATCCAGGATACTGAAGATCCCAACTCTGCTGAAGTTGTTAATGAATCAAGTTACTCGCTTTCTACCAGGCAAACGTGGATAATCAGAACAGTTGTAACTGACCGGATAAATGTAGATTGTGTTGTTTTGCTTTTGCTTTCAAGGGTACTTTTGAATTCAAACATGTAAAGACCGTTTTCGCATAACTCCTTTAAAAATGACCCACTGCAAATCCCAAATGCATGTCGCTACAGCAGAGATAGTGCAGGCAGGGCAACAGCCACAATTCATCAAGAAAAGCAGCTGAGAAAGGCAGACGAAAAATATAATCAGAATAAAAAAAGACGAGGGTTTGTTAGCAAAGTTATTACTGCTAACTTAATCAAAACATTGTATTTTTATTCCTATTTTAAGTGGGTTTCTTCTTATGTCCCCCTTCAATTATCTGAAGACATACTGAATAACTTAGCCCTTAGTACTAACAGACATAGTATGTCTTCCATGTATTTAGTCTCTTTAGTTCTGAAGCATTCTCAAGAGATTCATCAAATTTACAAGCCATATATAAACAAATAATATACAAATTATGTTTGTTTGGACTATCACTACTGTCCCTGACCACATCCTGGAAAAAACAAACCTAAACATTCCCTGGCTTTACATTAAAAAGTCATAAAGCAGAAATTTCTGAACTACAAAATATGCATTACTAAAGGGTTAATGAAATACATCACACTGTGGAGGAGGAAAGCAAGATTGCAGACAGTGCTCTGAGTGCAAGGCTGTCTTCCTTCCCTGATAAAACTAACAAGGTGATTTCAGCACAACTAATTGTCAGAGATAAGAAACAAATGCCTAGCAGGGAGGTGAATCTGGAGTCTGACACGCAGAACGTGTTCAACACCTTACCTGCCTTAGCAGCTGAGATGCTCCTTAGCCCAAATGAGATCAGAACAGAGAGATTAAGCCTCATTTGCTAAGCAGAGAACTGTGGATGTGGTTTGTATCCAAAATACTCATAGTCAAAAAAGCACTTCAGTAATGGACCAAAAAAAAGAAAGGTTCAATACGCTTTCCCCACAGGGTTTGCCTGTTTTGCAAGAAGTCTTTCACCCAACTCAGAAACAAAGAGAAACATAAATCAGAGAGCTGTGTAAATAAAGCATTTGCAAATGTATGTTTTCTATCATTAGCCAAACCGCTCATTGTTGCAAGTGTTCCTAGGAGTACCATTTTATCACAGCCAAAGCAACATATTTGTACTACAGAAGCCTTCGATAAGTACTTATTAAAGTCAACTTTACAATGCGTTAAGTGGAAACCATTTATAAATATAATCTGAGAGTTAAATGTTATTAGTCATTTTGAAAGTATTGATAGAGGCTCTTATTAGAACGATTAGAGATATTACTTACCCAGCCACTTACTCAGGAATGAAAGTGCGTGATGGAGCAGAATCAGTGCTGCTATGCTCAGCAAAACCTTTACTATTACGCAGCATTTGTCTACACGTTGGATGGCAGGTTTTGAGTCAAGGATTGTGTTCCCAGTATGTTTAATGCATGCAGACTAAGCCCAGGTATAGCTCTGTGCTAGAAATTCTGCAGAAGCATCGCAGTTGCCTACACCCGGTTTACACACCTCAGGGGCTATACAGTAATGTTTAAATACTATAAGTGAGCAGCGTGTGAACTGCAACTAATTCTGATTTTTAACAAAGTTTCTGTCATTTCCAAAGCCGACTGCTTTCAGGTAGGGAGGAAGACAGCATTTTCCTGGGAAGAATTTTTCTTCAAATGCAATGAAAAGAAATATAAGGTTAAAATAAAAGTTACAGGAAAGCACAACAAGACCACAAGGAAGAGGGTAGGAAACAGAAATTCCCTGTGGACTATGAAATGAAAAAGGCTTACTAATTCATAAACTAAAGGTGTCAGTGCTGTAAAAGAGAAAACTTCTGGGACCCACACTTCAATTTTTCCATTTTATTAACCATATGATGTGCTATAGGCATGTAATTTCTGAAGTCTGGAATTCACTCACTTTCTCAGCTCTGTCTTACAATACCTGCCAACACCTTGAAATAAGAGCGTTACGCAGCGACAATATCCACTGGCAAAGGCTCATGTCTGTGGTGGGAAAATCCATTTCGTGTTCTGCGGGGCTGGCAGGAAGGAAAGGGGTGAGTGGGAGCAAGAAAAGGGAAATGGAGAGGTGAAGAAAAGGGAAGAAAAATAGTTTCTCTCAATACTCTACTGACTATTTTCTCTTTTTAAAGAGATATTATAATTGTTGTTATTATTACACTGTGTTGTAATAAGACTAGTATCCTGCTGTGACCCTAGAGCAGCTGAGGTGCTCTGCATTCACACACCTTCTGTATCCCGAGAATAGGGTTTGGAAATAGAAAAAAAACTCCGTGGAATATAGGAAGTGGTGTTATCACCTTTCTACATGCAGAGACACAGAATTAAGTGCAGAGAGAATAGAGGAAAGAGTGGTGGCAGCACAAATCAACTTCAAGTCTCCTGGGTTGTAGTCTTGATGCTTTCCCTATGGCAGTTCAAAACATATAAAATTTGCTAGTGGTGATTTCTGAGAGGAGGAAGGATTATTCTTTACCTGCCACATTATTAAATTCCTCCATAATCATCACTGCCACAGAGCAGAAGCTTGCTAAATATATCCTCAGCCTGACCAGCAGTAGCAGTTCTTATGTTCTTAATATTGCTTAAGACTGACAACATCAGAAACAAGATATTTTTCTTCTGTTCAAACCGTTATTAATTTATAACTCTGGTTTTCAAATGGACCGTATGATGAGATTATAAACTGTTTTAATTATTTGAATTCTGCTTTCTAATTTGCATTTGAGGTATTATTGTGGAGTGCTGTATTACCACTAAAGAGGAACTGTTGCATGGGGTACGAATGGGAACAGCTACAGGTGATACCTCAGTCTTTCAGGAGGTGATTTATGAACCCTTCTGGATAAAGTAGTAGTGTTAGCAGTAAAAAGAAGCTCTCAGGGGAAGAGTAAAGCCAGAGCAGAGAGTGAAGAATTGAAAGAAGCAGTAAAGAAAGATTATTTCACTTAATTATGCTTCTCAGTTCAAGGACTGGTTCCCTCCAGTGATGGCAAGACACCTACATTGTAGTGCAGGGAGAGAGGGGCACATATGGCATCTGCTGTTTCCTGTAGATATGTCTTTAAAAAAATAGACAAATCTGGTTCATCAGAGTACCTGTGAGACTTCCTGGCTTCCTAATTTACCTCTTCCCCCAGATGGCATATGACTACCTCAACACACAGAAAATTCCTGGTAGAAGAAAGCTCTTCTCCAGCTCAGGAGGCAAATCTGTAGCAAGATCCAGTGCTCAAAAGCAGAGGCTGGGTGCGGTTGGGTCTGCAGTGAAGGTAGCCCTAACGGTGTGAGCAAGAGCTGCCTGGCATTTACCTAGAGTTAGGAATGTATTTTGATAAAACATGTCTCAGAAGTTGTTACACCAAGACCGGTGCCTTTCAGAGAGGGGACCAGTGGTTAGGCTGATGGGGGAATTGTCAGGGGCTGGCACCCCCCAAAGAAGTGGGCACGTGTTTTGTGGAGCACTCTGCACAGCTCCAGAGTGTACCTACTTCACCAAAGCAAAACCTGTGTGTGTTTAAACTCTGTCCCAAAATATGCAACACCCGAGGTAAAGCATTTTCAGCCCTTCACACCCCTTATCTGCACCACCTTAGTGGGCCTAGCTCTGGCGTAAGGCATTGCTCAGCCGTAAAAGGAGCTGCCTTTAGGATACTGCCTTGCTGATTTACTGTTTTCATTTTGGAAAGTCTGAATTTAAAGTCCTGGACAAAGTATAGGGCAGCAAAGTTTAGACAATAAGTCAAATAATTGCATTGCCAATTAGAAATATTTCTAAAGTATTTTTATGCATTATCTCACATGATTAAATATTGCTGTGACATTTTAAACTCTTAATGTGTGCTGCTTGTGGAAGTTTGCTAGTTAAATGCAAACTGAATTCTTCAGGCTGAATTGTAACTAATTATTCAAAATACTACTATTAGTAGGTGAGAGTAAATTCTATGAAAACTAAAATGAGCATCAGATATCTAAATTTTATACTGTAGGAGAATAGCTCTCAGAGATTTCCCTGAACATAAATTTATAGTACTCAGTATCGCTGGATATACTGTAATTGCATTGTGATGATTTTGCAGTAATAACATTCCTATTGCTAACAGCAGGGGACCAGCAAAAACCATGTATTTCGGGTGGTCACATTTGAGCGGTAACACCTACCTGGTAAATCAGGGGTGAATTTTATGAGGTGTGCTATAGTGGAGAGAGAGGGAGCCAGTCTTTATCCTGATTTTCTGCAACTGGACCAGTCTCTAAGCACTGTCAAAGCTCTTTGCAAAGGTGACTCTAAAAACTTCAGACTAGCGTATAGAAAAGCATTCTCACTATGAGGAGCAGCTGCGACTTTAATGTAACTATAAGACAGCTATATAGAGATGGATTTATACTATTTTGAACTTGACCTGGAGTGTGTACTTAATCTTCAGCACTCATTTTCACTCTGTGAACCACAGTCACCTTTCCAGTGGCCCACAAACTCATGGCCCGATGGCTTTGAATGGCTAAGGGAAAGCAGCAGAAATTCGGCTGAAGTCACCAAACATCAAAACCTGGTGAGATTTAACTGAGTTTTGTCAAAACAAAGGAACATCCCCCAAGACCTTAACATTTCCAGTTCCACTAGCTGAAAAGACAATCCTCGAAATAATTTTAAAATGCCCCTGACAAATATTGAAGGAACTGTGAATTCTGCAGTTAGAGTTTAAAAATTATTCACTTTTTAGCTTTCCTTAGTGTACAGAAGTTTTATTCTGTATATATCTAAAAGGAAACAGTGGTTTCTGTAAGAAGACACAAGCCAATATTTATGTGTCAATAGCAAAGGCAGGCTAACTCTAACTACGAGACACATTTGAGTGATTTCCGTATGTTAATGACAAATCCTTCCTTTCTGCAGTGTTGCAAAGCTGATGGAGAAAATAAACTGACATAATCCAATTTCATATCAGGAGCTGTCTTCTAATTTCAGAAAAACAACATTTACTAATCTGTTAAGTCACTGAAATGATAAAAATTATGCTTAATATGATAAGACTTCATTTTGCATTAAAGTCACCCCTCTCACATCAGGGAATTCTAGTCTCGCTAATACTCTCCAGAAGCCTTCTGATTTAAATGACTTTAGGTTAAGTAAAACAAGATATGCTTAATGATTTTACAGCCATTTCAGTGCAGCAACATTAGCGTTATCAGCCAACCCCCCAGCAAACAGGCAGCGTGCTCAGCTAACGAGCAGGACGCGAGTTCAGCCAGCTCTCGGATGAGGAGGATGGGAAGGTGGCACTCTGGGCTGGAGGCCGCGTCTCTGCAGCAGCCCTTGACCCTCAGCTCAACTTCCCCAGAGAGCTGGGCTGCAGTCCTTTAAAAAGATGTCCCCTATGGTTTTAACGTAAAGACAGGGAAAACGTCATGGATCCGAGTTTTTCTTGCAATGTGGAAAGTTTTTATAGCCAGAAACCAATGCAATAATGTCAAGATATTAACAGGCAGTTTGTGCTAGTATTTTCCACCCCGACAAATGGGATGTGTTATGGGGCATGAGTTTGCTATGGTGATATTGCCAACATTTTTCTTGTTTAGGTATGGGAATTCACTTGCTTCAGATCCGTAGTCTTTTATTTCCACATTTGCTGTTTGACAAGGACCTGTCACTACATGCTCTGGAAAAGAGTAGGTGTCTGCAGCACGCCAATTTGAGATGCTAGCCACTCCATCTTCATTCATAGTCATTAAATAGGTGGCTTTAAACCCAGATGCATGAGGCTTCACGTCTCTCATAAAATTTTCTAGCTAAATATGCTCTAAATATATGCACATCTTTTTACTTAAGTATAAAAAGATAGAATAGTATTATTATATGCTGGATGCTTTTGTTAACCCCACCGATGACCAGCTTTTAGAATCCAGCTATGTTTTTTGCATCAAGATTATTCACGACAATTAATTTGGCTAACAATTCCTCTTTATCCACTTAGGTTGTGTCACTGTTCAATGACCTCTCATTTGTACAATCTGAGATGGTGAGAACCTCTCTCTGCCATTCATTATTGGATATAATGCCTCCACTTTTTCTGTGTCCAAAGTGAACAGCCTTGCTTTTTCACATGCCTTGATAATTCCCGATTCCTCCCACCATGTGGAAGTTGTTTCTGTAACTGCAGGTGAAGTATCGGCAAGTGGTCAGCAAACCTTTGTTCCGTACACCTGCTAGATTAGGTAGCACCTTTTTCCAGAAATTTATGTCATAATGAAAATTTGTGTTATACCTTATCCTTTTTATCCTTCTCATATATGATCCCCATCTGTGGTGCCTGCAAATATCCTGTTGGAGAGATGAGGGGGGATACCTACCTAGCAAAGCAATAATAATAAAGAACTCTGGCAGGCTAAAGGAGTGCTTTGCTTTGAACTCCGATGTGGGGGACCAGAATCACCACTCTGACCCCATCCATGAGCAGCTGGGAGCAGTCAAAACCTTTGGCCTTTCTGCCTCAGCTGGTGCCAGAGCCAGCTCTCGCTGTACAAACCCAGAGGANCAAAGCAAAGGGGGAGGTTTAGGCAAACTCCTGGCCAGAAAAGGCAGAGGCCGCACAGCTGTGCCTGTGACACCTTGCTTTTTGTAGGTATGTGTCAAACAAAGCTGCTGAGAGTTGTGAGTTATGTTAGATTACGAAAATGAGATGGGAGATAGTAGTGACTCTGTCAGATAAGTAAGTCGTAATTCATCCAAGAGAAAGGAGTCTAAGGATAACTCAACCTAGAGTTTGGAAAGGGAAATGCTAATGAGCTTAAATCAAAGCTTATTTGCATGCAAGAATGCAAACTCTTGAAGTATTAGCTTTGTAAGCTGTACGATAACCTCTCAGAGACACGAGTAATGTGCCTGGTTTCAGGAGAAGATGCTGGGCTGCCAGCCCTGAAGCCTGAAGGGCTGTTTGCCCAGAGACGAGACGCAGCAGCATCGGCAAGGGTGCGCGATGCTTCCTCGGGCTGCACGGCCGCCGCTGCACCCCTCGGGCTGGGCACCTCCCTCCATCCTCACTGCAAACAAATCTGCTCTCTGCCATGTGTTTACCCTTGCGCTCTGCCTTCCTGCCTCGGCATGCATTTTTAATTAGGTGCACTCCAGCTCTTTCCCTGCTTGCTCGCGCTTTAATTTGGGCAGCACAGTTTTCATTAGCTCTGCAAATACCCACTGTTCTTTGCAAAGTCAAATCTATTACTTGCAAAATAACCTTGCTTAGTCCTGGTTATCAGTTATACCAATAATACTGTGCTCTCTAATTAGTCCAGCTGTTAACTGTTCAAATTCACATGACTTAGCTGTTTTGTGTAGCTCTGCATCAACCTGATCAATGCTCGCACTTGGCAGATATTTTCTTGCAGAGAAAAGTGACTTCTCCAAGCTCCTGGAAGAGGTACAGGTTTGGGTTTTTTCTTTACGCTTCAGAATGGTTTTGTCTTGCAGTCTGCACTTTTGTTCGTAATCCCACTGTAATTTAGTGCCCATTTCTAACGCCTCTAAACCTGCTGCCTGTAGCAAGTAGAGGATTTCTCTGTCTTCAACAGCTCTCCAGAAGCACTCACTTCTGATGAAAACCACAAGCACTATAATCTTCCCTTCCAGTCCTGGGCCACGTTCAGCTCCTGGCTGAGGGATTCCAGTGGCTTCATTTTCTGCCAGAGGTTTGCTCGCTGCTGACATCCCAGCGGTGTGTGGGTGTATTGAGGAGATCAGGGGGGGTTTATGTTTTCTGGCTCCGAGAGACAGAGAAGGAGTAAAACAAGAAGGACCCCCCTTTCTGAGGGAAACTTTAGATACAACTAATGATGGATCCAATGCAGGTCCTTCACAATTGCTAGGCTTTATCTACCATTTCATATTTGTAAGAGCATTCTCAGAAATCAGTCTTTTGTGTTAACTTCTCTACCCTGAGCATCAAAGAGCAGTATAACCTTTCCTATGGACCATTTCAAAAATCTGACAGGCTATTTCAAAACCTGATGCTTTTCTTAAACTATTAAATTTTGTCAGATTGATTCAGTGAAAAGAAACTGAAAAAAAACCAGTAAAGCACCAGGTTTGTCCATACTTTTCGCACTAAATTCAATGTGATTTTTTTAATTTTTAGCTTCAATGTTTACTTTCTAAAGTATTTTCATCTTGTAAAGATGTTCAAGCAAGCTTTCAAGTAGGAAAGGGTATTTAATTTTGGATTTCAATGGAACATTTGTTCAACTCAGAAAGAAAGCTTAATTATTATTTTTAAGTCTGCCAAAAGCTTCGACAAATTTTCATGTCATGTTGACTGAAACTTTTTTTAAAAATTTGAAAATAGACAACAAAATCTTTTCCAAAGCTGTACCTACAATTATTCTTTTCAGTTAGAAAGAAGATGCAGTGTAAATGTGCACAGGTGGATGGCTACGGCGGAGGGAGATTAATTCTCACCCCTTCCAGCCTTGTATGGTATCACAGATTGAGAGCAGACCCACCGGTCTGAGCCGAACCTGTTCACAAAATAAAGCGTTGCTCGCTGCGAACATATGCTCAGCTTTTGTTCCTAAATCAGTAAACCCTCCAGAAGGAAGGCACAGGCAGCTTTTGCTGTTGCTTGCAGAGGAGCCGGGCAGATTGGAAACCCCTGTGCAGACCCAGGGCGAGTGAAGTGCCTCTGACTGCTCTGCACGTGCGCGGGGAGAAGTCCAGGTTCAAGAGCTACTCATACTGGTGGAAAAGTTAACCCAGAACTGAAAGCAAATGCACTTACAGTGGCGAGGAGAAATGTGGTTACTATTACAGTGTGTTATCGCCCTCTTTAAACTTGTTTGAAACAATCTGAGAGCATAAAGCAATATTTTTCCACATTTCACTAGTGAAGTTTTTTTAGAGGATGTTCAGCAGCACTAAAGATGAAGGTTTGCCTTGCCTTTGATGTAGCCAGGGAGTCTGATAGACTTCTCAGCTGATTTGCAAAATGGATCTGGTTTGAATTTAATTTTTAAAGACGAGTCCAGCCATGTCCCCCAAGGAAGGGAGGTGTCAGCCAGACCTGTGGTGCAGAATGGCAGGTCACCATTCACTAGTGGAGTCCTCTCTAAAGCCTAAGGGTCCATCAGGACTATTTAGGGTACATCATTAAGCATTATTTATAATTTTTACCTTAATAATTTTCTTTATAGCAGTATATATCTCTTAACTTTGATTTACCATGACAAGCAAGAAAGGATGAAATTTATCACTGTAACTTAAATAAACACCCAAAAGCTTGAAAACTCACCAGAGACTATGCAGGCCATGAGGAATTCCTCCAGTCTGGTGAAAGACAGGGAAAAGGTGTTTTCCAGGCCTTTCAGGTAAAAGCGGAGGGATTGTTGTGGCAGGGCACAGCCCCTTCCTCACCACGTCCTCTCCCCCAGTGCAGAGCATCCCATGCTTCAGGTGCAGAGTGTGTTGGAGCTGCGTCACACCGGTGGGTGCCATCATTTGGGTAGAACCAGATCTCCTGAGCTCCTCTTTACCAAGGTCACCACGGGAGATGGCTTAGACAAATCCATTTCAGAATTCGGGCCAACTCAAGGTTCCAGCATGCGCAGAAATATTTAAACTTTTCAGGAAATATATGCAGAAGTGCTCTAAAGAGAGCTGGAAACGAAACTGTCAGTTAAGAAACCAAATCATCATAACTCAGCTGATCTACAGCCAGGTAAAAAGTAGGAGGTATTCAGATAAAGAATTTGAAAAAAACTTGCAGGTGGAAATATGTTGAGCTTAGGCAAGAGAAATCCATGCACAGAGATCACAATATGTATATAAAAGATTGCTGAAAGGGAAAGAATGGTCCTAATATTTCAGAGAATTTATTTATATCAAATAGTTTAGGCAGGACTAAAGATGTACTACTCTCTATCTAGACAAATGTCTTGAAAAAGCTTTCTTATACAATATTGCAAACTGTTGAATAACAGGCTGGCCAGTGGCTTCATGTCTTTCCTAGTCCACAAGGAGACATTGGTAGTTCATACAGAGACCCCTAAACTCCGTTCTGGATAACAAAGTTCTTCAGCCCATACCGTGCTGATGATTTGTGTGTGCAGTTGCTAATTGTCCTTCAGGCACTACTGGTCTGCTCTCGGGGTCTAATCCAGCTCTGACAAATCTTCCCGAGAGATCACCATGAAAGGTAGAGGGATCAGGGACTATCCGTGACAAGTTTATAGAAACACGATGATAAGCGCTTGGGCTATTGTAGAACCTCAGTAATGTTAAGCTCAACTTCAGATATCAAATTAGCAAAAGTAAATATTTTTTCTCTTTCTTTGTTAAATTGGGTTAGACTATCCTTTGTACAATAAATAATGCATTGCATTTACATTCAAGCATTGCTTTTTGTATTAGCCTATGTAGGGAGTAAAACGCTATTTGCTGCAACATCTCACTCGAGTTTCCAGAAAGTTGTCCTTGCAATAAATAAATAAATAAGTGTATGAGTAAATGCATATTAATTGGGAAGCCTGATTTTCAGCAGGGACACACTGGCATTTTAAACAGACATTGCACTCAAGCTTGGTAAACTTAAATCTGGGTTTGTAACTCATCATCACTTCACTTCCTGGAAAAAATGCATCCAACCGTACTTTTCCAGTGTAATAAGATGCAAGTTCCATTACCTGGCCAGAACTATGATCCAGCTAGAGTTCAGATTTTTAATTTCTTTACCTGCAGGTACATGTCTGTTTAAAAAAACTGCTAATACTTCCACCTTAGGTAGGATGCTTAAGGAAAAATCTCACTAGATAACATCTGTGCATATTTTCTTGCAGAGGCTCCTCAGGTTATGGCTAGATGATCGTTAGGTGCTGTGGAAACATTTGACATGAGAGAAATGGCTGTTCTCCAACAATTTCACTTTAATTCCCCCTCTTTATGTGGGTCAGAGTGCCTTATGCCTGTCTATCTGAGGCTGTAAAGACCTCTGGTGTCATCTCCTCATAATTCCTGCTGCACTAAGGCAAGAGAGAAGAAAGTGTGCTTTCTCCTTTGTTGTTCTTCAGGATCAAAGGTTTTAATGGCTGTGATTGAGATTGCCAAGCAGAAAAGGGATTTATGCATCTAGAAAAGTGAAAATAGGATTTCAATTATTTGTAGGTAGTATATAGATTTTTTTACCACTAATCCTGACAAGCCCTTTTTAGCATTTGACAAGCAGAAGAGTGTGCATTTCTATCAAAGGAATCATATGGGGGAAAGGAAAGTAATTTGATTACACTTGGTGGGAGGTAGGTGACTAATGGACACGTGAAGGACTATATTGTAAATTGGACTAGATCAGGTACAAGATGTAGGTGCTAAATGGCAGCTCTTCTTACTCCTACTTTCTCTGCCTTGGAGCAGACTGCAGAATCCACCATGGAGGCTCTTCCTCCTATACTTGAAGAAAATTAGGCACCTGAAGGTCAGGTAAACCCTGCATCTCTTAGGCAGAAATAGTACCTGTGTATCCATTTGCAGCACAGAGAGAAGATCTTGCCTCTGACCGCTGAGCAGGAAAATTCATAAAACAAACAGGCTCAGCAGGTCCGTAGAGAAACCTCAGAGCATAAGCAAAGTTTAAACTCCAGGCTCTTTGACAGCTTGCTCAGGGCTGCGGCAAAGTTGCTCTGTTGAAACAAGGTCTTCCTGTAAGTGCTGGTGGGTGGTAGGACCTTCATCCCAGGCTCCTGCTGCTGGGCATGAATCACAGAATCACAGAATGTTTGGGGTTGGAAGGGACCTCTGTGGATCATCTAGTCCAACCCCCTGCCAAAGCAGGGTCACCCAGAGCAGGCTGCACAAGACCGCGTCCAGGTGGGTCTTGAATATCTCCAGAGAAGGAGACTCCACAACCTCCCTGGGCAGCCTGTGCCAGGGCTCCGTCATCCTCAGAGTGAAGAAGTTCTTCCTCATGTTCAGCTGGAGCTTCCTCTGCTTCAGTTTGTGCCCGTTGCCCCTTGTCAGTGGTGCCCAGCGACAGGACAAGAGTCCGGCCCCGTCCTCCTGACCCCCACCCTTAAGTTATTTAGAGGCATTTCTAAGGTCCCCTCGCAGCCTTCTCTTCTTTAGGCTGAACAAGCCCAGCTCCCTCAGCCTCTCCTTGTAGGAGAGATGCTCCAGTCCCCTCATCATCTCGTAGCCCTGTGCTGGACTCTGTCCAGTAGCTCCTCATCTTTCTTGAACTGGGGAGCCCAGAACTGGACGCAGCACTGCAGATGGGGCCTCACCAGGGCAGAGCAGAGGGGGAGGAGAACCTCCCTCGAACGAACATGCACTGGACTTTTCTTTGACAGCTCTTTGTGGCCACCAGGTCATCAGCTGCCTTCCTGCCAATGGAAACTAGATTCGAATTTAAAAAAAAAGTCTACCTGTAATGTTTTTTTCCTGCTGCGATGTATGGAGCCATGCCCAGGGCTCCTAGGGCAGCCCTGCAACCCCCAAAGCTCAGGTGTGTTTGTGCTCTACCCACTTGTGCTAAATGCTGATGGTTTCCTCTTTGGGGAAACACTTCCTTACTGAAATCAGGCTCCAGGGTGGCAAAAATGAGGCGCTTTCCAAACTGATCTCTAGGGCTGGGGCGAGGAGGACACCATAAGCTGCAGGGTTTGGGGAATAAGGCACATTCTC
>Ga0065711_1011028_pt1 | contig 13784 bp, 10 predicted proteins | sample Hoacrofraction12_FD_59098 | JGI IMG/M metagenome (GOLD analysis project Ga0065711, IMG submission 59098) | Hoatzin crop microbial communities from Cojedes, Venezuela - Epithelial fraction 12 v2 (version 2) | ecosystem: Host-associated > Birds > Digestive system > Esophagus > Crop | place... | reverse complement strand
CTGAACATGAGGAGGAACTTCTTCCCTCTGAGGGTGACGGAGCACTGGAACAGGCTGCCCAGGGAGGTTGTGGAGTCTCCTTCTCTGGAGATACTCAAGACCTGCCTGGACAAGGTCCTGAGCAGCCTGCTGTAGGTGACCCTGCTTTGGCAGGGGGGTTGGACTAGATGACCCACAGAGGTCCCTTCCAACCCCGAACATTCTGTGATTCTGTGATTCATTTGGAAAGGTAACTTACATACAAAACAAACTGCATCCAGTCATTCCTTTTGCTCATGTTCATGAATAGATTAGGGGCTAAGACTAATATTCCTACGCCTCTTTAGCTGCCCTGTAGTTAGAAAAAATAATTTAATATTCCAGAAGTTTATATTTTTCTTTGTTTAAACCTAAAATAAAAATAGATGCTGGCATTCCTTAAAATGAAAGTGCTTCAAGGACAGTGGAGTCAGATAAAAATATATTGCCTGTTGGCTAGATCACCATCACCGGAGAAGTGAAAACTGCTATTCCAAGTACCGCAGCCAGGAAGTATTTAGGACAGATATTCAGCCAACTTGAACTAACTGCTGAGCAACAAGTCAACAAAGCCTAGGATCTGTAAATGCTCTGACAATTTATAACATAAAAAAAGGGTCAAAGTTTTCAAAATTTCCTAGATCCTTTTAAAAATATAAAAAAGAACATGCAGGTAGAAGGTGAATGCATCAAACAATAACATTTCAAAAAACAGTTAAGTGAAAAACCCTAACCTTAGGGAGAACAGTTAAATCAGGCAATAGTGCACTTCACTAGAAAATCAGTTCTGGCGATGAAATGGGTAAAAGTACAATGAAAGTAAAGTAAAAGTATAACTTTGATGTCCAAATGTAGAAATCGGTTGGAAATTCTGTGAACACAAATCCTAATCCCAAGAAATCTTTCACCTTCAGATATGGCCACGTAAACAGGTAAAATTAATGCCCAGGAATCTCAAATGACCTCACTCCAAGGCCATCACTCTGAGACTGTCTTCATCAGTCCAGTGTCATTACTAACAGTATTTCTGTGATTCCCAGCCACGTCCGGGCTCACTGCGGCATACTGCAAACCTGCTATTGACTTCAATGGTATATGAATTACGAATACAAAAAAATGAACGTTATAAGGCAACAGAGCTCACATTTCTATGTTTGCTTCTTAAAAAATGAAGAACACTAACTCGTTATTATTCTACATGTTAAAAGAAAAAAATATTTAAGGATCAAAATTAATGTTAAAACGTAGAAGCTTCAAAAAGAAGGTGTGAAAGGTTGTAGTTGTGGACCCTTAAAGTTTTGCTAAACTAACTATTTAGTAAAACATTTACCACCTACAATTTTGATAAGGTACTATGGAATTTGGAAAAAAAAACCAAACCAGTTCTCTCCTATTCCCCTTCCTGAGCAGTGACAACCCCAACAAACAGCTGACGAGTCTCAGGCAGACTTTGTTCCCCTTGGGCACCCCTTTTTTCCCTCCAGAGCGCAAGCTGGGGTAGCTCCCCTCTTTCCCTGCTGTTGGGGTCTCCTGCTCTTCTCCTCCTCAAACATCCAGGCTTTCTGCAAGTCACACACTTCATTGCAACACATGCTTACTGCCTCTGTGCTCGGCAGAAGGTTACAATTAGGAACGCTTCTGTAATTACTCAGATGAGCTGTTGTACACCTCTGAATTTGTCTTCATATTCTCAAGCGCAAACCGCAGACTCAGCTTCTCAGGAGCCACTGCAGCTGCATACCAGTAAATAAATAAAAACTACTTTTTCTGACAAATGATTCAGCGTTTAAGAAAATAAAAACAGCTGTACTGTGTTAGACCAAGGTCCATCCAGCCCAGTATCCTGTTTCCAAAGGCAGTCAGCAGCAAATGCCGAGGGAGTAGTATAAGAACAAGGAAACCATTTAATGATATATACTGAAAATATTTTTCACATATCCTTGATGGAAAACAGAGATGGAATTTTGACAGGGAAAAAAAAAGCAAAAGAAAACAAAGAGTCCAACACACACTCCCTTTGCAAAAGCATGAAACATTCCTTTCAAAATAAAAAGAGAACCAAGGGGAAAATAAATCTTACAGGTTTGGGTTTTTTTCTTTTGAAAAAAAGCCCACAGGAGCAAGAAAAAAACCAGAATCTCGTTGCTATTCACAGAAACAGCGTAAGCACACACTGATGCACATCATCTGCTAGACAATATTTAAGAACCCTTGACTATGAGTGTCAATGACTTTTCTCTTGCAAAAAGGTCCTCACGGAAACCTACAGGTAGGTTTTCATGTTGTGATATCACAGTTGAGAGCTCCCAAAGTATTTAAATTAATGGATTTCTAATACAGCTTCAAAAAGGATATACCTCAGGCAAAGGGAAAGCCTGTTCCACTTGGTTCCCCAGGCAGGGAAACCATCGTTCAGGCAGCACAGTGGAAACGGGCAAAACAGGCACACTTCATAAGGTACAGAAAATCTGGGGACAGTGAAGCGCCCCATGAAGTCAACTGGAGGTTTACAGCTGACTTAGTTAGACATGGGATGAGTGTCAGCAGAAGGCATCCATGGGGACATAGGCTGGAGGGGCTATGAAGTCACAGATGGAGAAACCAACCGCTTTGATTACGCTGTTCAGCTTCGTACCTCCGGGACACCAGATCTGTGTTTTTCAGAAGCTCCAGACAAGCTAGTGCAATGTGCCGATGACTCAAGCTCATTTGGCAATGGGAAGAGAGGAGAATCAGGGTATGACAGAAGATGATGACCTTGAAATCCGGAGAACGAGAACCAGTGTGAAAGAACAAAGTATTTCTAACCAGCGACATGAACCCCACGTGTCAGTTCAGACGCAGCTAGGAAGGTGTCTGGCTATAACCTGGGGATGGAGCTAGCTGTGCCAGAGGAGAACATCGTGTGGGTGCTTTGATCAACCACTGACTGATGGTGGAGACACCAGCGCAACGAAACTGGGGGAAAGGCAAACACAGCCCCAAGGATGTATCGAACAAGGACCGTCTAGGAAGGGCAGCAGCCTCTTGCAGCAGGGCTGCTTCTCTCGCAGCGAATCTCTACTTGCAATGCTGCGCGTGCTTCTTTCTGGTCACCACCATCCAAATAAGATGGATTTGGCCTGGAGCAGGCATGGGCAAGGGCTGCCAAAGAAAGCCTGTCTCACAGGCAGAGAAATAGAGTGTGATGGGGTTTTCTGGCTGAGTAAAAAACAAAGGCTGAGGAGGACTTTGCCTGTTGCCAGTGAATGTCCTGGGGGAAGCTGGGGTGGCAGGGAGGGGTAGTGGGAACGGGGAATGCAGTTGCTTCAGCTGCAGAATAACAGTGGCATTCAGCTGAATGAAGGAAAACTGGCAGTGAATAAACCCATGCTGGAAATGAGAAGAATGCACATGAGAAGTGAAGCTATAAGAAAGTCTTCCGAAGGAAGCAGAAAACAACCCCACTCACGTTTAGTATGGAGATCAGTAAATAACTTCAGCGAGGAGGTCATGTGGCAGCCAATGATAAAAAACAGCGTGGAAATCTCTGACTCCATAACTCCCTCAACGCTATCTTTCTAACCTGTCATTAATAAAATAGGTATCTGCTAATGTACGGGAATGGCACCAGGGATTCTGAAGTCCTTCCCCAGAAGAGCACACAAAAGCAAAGCACTTGAGCGGCCTCAGGTCCCTCCTGCCTCAGCAAAGCACGGAGTGTAAAATGCTGCAGCGGGATGCTGGAGGGAAAACCTTTGTTGAGCAGCAGACGAGGCGTAGGAGATATGTATATAAAACAGATATCACATATATAAAAAAATAGGTATCATATGTATATGATACCTATTACAAAAATAAAGAAACACTCAACCTCACGGGATTTCTGAGCCTCACAGAGAGATGCATTACAGGTGAAAATTAAAATAGGCAAGGAAAGAGTGTGTTCAGATGTCACCATATACCTTTCAAGGGCCAGTTTTGATGAGTAGAGAAAACTTCAATCAAAGAGCACACTTTCCCACTCAGAAGCTAACAGAGAAGATGATATCAAGCTTCAGCAGATACCATAGCATGAAAACAAAAATTCTGTGTGCTTGTTAAGTTTTGAGAATTTGTGGCGTGCCTTATTAAAAAAAAAAAATGGAAATGAAGTCTCACTCCTTGCGGGAGCAGACGTTAGTCTCTTCCAGCACAAATGAGCACTTGTAGCCCACTCTCTGCAAAGCCTCCAGCATAGTGCCGGGCTGTGGGTGCGGCTGCGAGGCGGCTAGGAGATGTCCCTCGCTTCAGCAGCTTCTCAGGCCACCTGCCTCCACTTTGGGGAGCCCAGATTTCAACACCTGGGCTAACAGCTCGAAAGGGTTAGGTACTACATCCAGGGCACCTAAACCAATGACCTGTGTTTCCCCTGAGCACTGGATTCCAACTTACACTTCAGCCACCAAGCTGCTAGAGGTAGACAACAGTCCCTCCATAATTTTGGGTATGAATCTATTCCCTGAGCTGCAGAAGCAAATCTATGATGCTCTTAATTCCTCAGCTTTACCCTAATCTATCAGTTTTTGAGGCACTGGAGGCAAATGGTAATTGCACTGCAGGAGTGACTCTGTGTCCAACACATTCTGGATCCACCAACTGTAGTGCACAGTGCATACTAAATATTCCATGTCTGTATACACCTGTACGCGATCTATACATTCGTGGACTCCTACGTGAATAATAAATTGCGTTACAGATGCAACATCTCCCAGATATTTTAAAATGCTATTTTTTTTTGACGAGTGAGTATTGACAGGCACTCTATAATTATCTATAAATATACCCAAAGAAGGGCTTGTGAGCACAAAAGTTTGTCTGTTTTTTTTCCAGCTATGTTAGCAGGTGTAATAGAAAGTACTGCCTCTCCCTGCTAACCTTGAACAGCTTATTAATTTCTCCTAATTCTAAAAGAAAAAGAGAGGATAAGTAAAAGAAAAAAAACAAACAACCAAGAGAGTTACATCCCTTTCACACAGGGAAAAACAAAGGCACGAAGTAACAACTTGCTTCAAATAACACCGCACATCATGTCAAAAGCCATCATTTAAATAAACATCTTCCAATAGCCAAGGTTATCTGTTATCCAATAGAGGTCTGCTATGACATGAGTGGTTACTGTGACTCGTAGGCTAAGGACTTACGATTTCAGCTCAAAACAGGCAGACAGAAGTATTTTCCAAGCAGAGGTGTGCTGAAATGTACATCTAAATATCAACACCTTCCGATTCACCGCTCACTAATTTTCAGATTGGTATAAGAGGAAAGCTATACCCACAGCAGATCTAAAACTAAGAAAACATTTACAAATACGGCAAATTTTACACAGATTTTTAACAGAGCTCTGCGCTGTCATTGTCAGACAAATGCAGCCTTATACGGAAAACAGAAAAATATACCAGATTTAGGAAACTGTAATTAAATAAAATTTAAGCACGTCCCCTCCACATGCTTTGGGGAAGAGAAAGCATGTTACTGTATTTATATTGATAAATTATGGTTATATATTTAAACTGGAGTCTTAACTGCACGTAGTATGAACATAAGAAATGCAAAGTCAAAAGAAAAACCATACCAATCAATTTTAATAAGGATCCTACAGACGCCGTATCCGAAAGTTTCAGCCCTCCCTTCAGATCACTTCAGGTGTTTTTTCATTTTTCTTTGTCTATAGTTACACAGCAAATTTTCGTTCTGCATGGTAACGCTGTTCTCCAAGCCAAATCTGAATTAAACAGCCAGCCATTCTGACTTCAACAGTCAGCCAGGGAACACACGATACCATCTGAACACCCTCGTAACAATGCTGTCACTCCTGTGCTATCTATACCTGCCGGTTTTTATCATCCTACCAGAAGACGATGAGCTCGGAGAGAAGGTTCCTCCATTTCACTTGCAACAGCAGCACACAGGTCTACCCGCAGCTTTCCCCCTTCTAGGCGCTCGCGTCACTGAAAAACCAGCACAGCGTTTCCCAAACCGCCTTGTCCCGCCTGCGGTCTCCTCCCGGCATCCGCAGCGATGGGGGGCCCCAGGGTCTGCTCCTGGGCCGTGCTACCTCAGCAGTGCCACCCTCTTCCTTTGGGCTGCTCTACTCGCACCTCGTTTCAAGCAATGAAGCAGTGTCAGGCCACAAGCAGGCTGGGATCAACAAAACCTGTTAGGTGTATCAGTTAATTAACTCCTGTGGAACTGAGCCAAAAACCAGTTTGCCATCATTTCTCTACGGCATCTACAGAAGCTACGCATTTATTAACTTCTTGCACTACTTTTCCACTTGATATTTCCACACCTATATACGTAAGCATGCCCACTAAGTAGAAATTGGCCACGTCTACAGATACGTTAGGAATTATTGGACCTTCACTTGCTACTTTCTTAGCCAGTGATAACATTTCTCATTTCACATAAAAAACTCGCTGGCTGCTTTCAGACCCCTGACTCTCCTGTGCAGCAGCGCTGCGACGCACAGCTGCTTTATAGCCAACCAAAGCACGCCAAGACGCCATTGCCACAGATAACAGCAGATCTTTTCTCAATATCCAGGACTGAAAGGCAAATAACTAATTAGAAAGAACAGCCTTATTCAATTACCTAATAATAAACTCCCTTGCTCATTAAACACATTACACATATTGTAACAGCTGGCATGCTGAAATATCTGATAAAGGAAAACCTGCTTATAGAATTGTTGGCGCTTTAGGGAAAGCTGGCTAAATCTGTTTTCCTTATAGTGGTACTTATTTAAAAGATCATCTACACATGAAACAGTGAAGGTCTTAACTACACTGCAAAAACTTCAATGTTGGGGAAAGGATGAGAGCGCAAATATCTCCTAGGCCAGCCCTGAGTAACGCCAAAGAGCAGCTTACTCCTGCACTGGGACACAGGAAGAGCCTCGCAGGCTGCTGCCCAGAAAACAAAACGAGATGGCAAGAGCTCAGGACAAAATGGCATATGGTTCTTATGTAAAATGTAGTCACCTCTGCTTCCAGGACAGTTTTCGGGGTTTTTCATTAAGTGGCTTTCTGAAGAAAAAATGCCCCAAGAAACCTAGCAGCAGAGATGGTAACTGCAGGCTCCCTCCTTCCAGACGAGCTCCAAGCACACACTCTAGAGAATTACACCTTCTCTTGCTCTCTCTTACTCCCTTTTGCAATTTCTGTGCTGCTTTCTATACGATAGCCAGCTTCAGTGAGGGGTGTCGCTGCTGCCCTTCCTCACCTATTATCCAGGATCCTTTCACCGCCTCGCATCCATCTAAAGTAAGACCCAAACCTGCATTCCTGACGGAAATTTGCTTCTGCCTGCAGAAAAAGAAGTAAAGGTGAGTACCAACGACTCAGTAAGATACATCTGCTGTTTGTAAAGGTCGAAAAAGGAAAATATTATGAAAACTACGCTTAACAAGCAAGCGGAGGCTAAAGGTAAGAGGGAACTACTCCAAGCAGTCCTCTGCAACAGCTGCTGCTCAGTGCAAAAACCGCTAGCACCATTAAATGGGTACGTCTGGGAGCACCGGCCCAAAGGCAGGCAGGGGTTCTACCCATTTGATTGCAAATCCCCAAACCCGGCTTCCTTGTGGTTAACTGAGTTTTAAGGACCTCCTCTTGCCTGCGCTCTCTGAGCCGCTCCTTTCATTTGGGAGGGCTTATAGGTCTCTCTCTCTTTCTCCACCCTACTGTTTGGCTGCCTGTTTTTACAAAACTTGTGGGAACTTCATTGTCCTTGAGACTATGGTCTCTTTGTCAAACCTGGCTGAAACTGGCCAGCGGGTTCACAAGTTAACAGGGGAGCAGGGAAAGAGAGGCAGTCTGACTGCGTAAGCCTCATTTCCTCAAGAATCCGGGCTAAAAACAATTACAGCCAGAAGGTTCAATTAAAGAAAGAGAATCGTAGACTTCTCCTGCACTTTGAACACAAACCAGTTCATGCATACCAATCAGCTAACGCTGCTCTCACTGAAGAGATGAGAATTTTACAGCAAATTAATATTTGTATTGATTTATACTGAGGACTGTCGCAGGCTGGAACTTCAACAACATCAACGTGTTCGGCATGAAGCCCAAAACGACCTTCATACCAACGTTGTTTGCAGATGCTCACAGTATCTCCATAGCTATATCCACACACCTCCACCTCTGAACATGCAAACCCCACGCCTCTGTTCTTAATAACACTGACATATATTGTATGACCAGTGCTATGAAGCATACAGGTGAGGCAAAACGCATTTGGGGAGTAGCCTGCATTTTCACGACATTCATTATTATCCACTACCTCATAAAAATCACTTTGAAAATCTTTGAAAAGCAAAAATTTTTTCCCATTTTGTATCAGAAACCAGCTACGTGTGTATTTGATGGCACTTAACATACGTTCACATCTGCAGATGAAGTAACAGAGAATTATACTTCAGCGGGATGGAATCACAGAATGGTAGGGGTTGGAAGGGACCTCTGTGGGTCATCTAATCCAATCCCCCTGCCGAAGCAGGGTCACCTACAGCAGGCTGCACAGGATCGCCTCCAGGCAGGTCTTGAATATCTCCAGAGAGGGAGACTCCACAACCTCCCTGGGCAGCCTGTTCCAGTGCTCCGTCACCCTCAGAGGGAAGAAATTCTTCCTTGTGTTCAGACAGAACTTCCTGTGCTTCAGTTTGCGCCCATTGCCCCTTGTCCTGTCGCTGGCCACCACTGAAAAGAGCTTGGCCCCATCCTCCTGACACCCACCCTTAAGATATTTATAAGCATTTATAAGGTCCCCTCTCAGCCTTCTCTTCTTCAGGCTAAAGAAACCTCCCTCAGCCTTTCCTTGTAGGAGAGATGCTCCAGTCCCCTCATCATCTTCATAGCCCTCCGCTGGACTCTCTCCAGTAGCTCCTCATCTTTCTTGAACCGGGGAGCCCAGAACTGGATTTCCACAAGGGCATTCTTCTGCTATAGAAAACAGTTTCTTCTGGGTTTGGCATATACGCCAGCTTTCCTCTTAGCCAGGTCATCACTGTGGCACATGCACTGTCCACCTTTTTACTGAAAGCAGTTGCCGTCAGTCTCCAGTTAGTACAAGAGCTAACGCTGCTTACTGAGAAGGGCTTCACTCTGTTGCCATAGAGAAGTCAGCAGGACCATTTGGAGGACCCGGGGACATCCTGGACCTCTGCGTGGTGCCAGCAGATGACACACTCCTCTGACACGTCGCTGGAGAGCCATCAAGAGCACTCTAGGGCATCTCCAATAGTATCAGAGGCCTCTGTTTGGGTAACTGAATCAAGCCAAAAGACTCAGTTCCTATCCACAGCAAATAAATGCTTATTAATTAAGTGATGGCCTAATCTAGACAGCCATCTCAGAAAAAAAAGCATTATACTTCTCTCGACAGCTACAGCTAGCTGAAGAAGCTGGCTTGTGTCGAGTTTTTCCCTTGGCTGGGGTGGGGGCCGGGGTTTGTCTGACAACAGCCAGTGGGGCTTAGTCTAGTACCCAGCACACTGGATTTTATTTTTTGGCTCACAGAATCACAGAATGTTCGGGGTCGGAAGGGACCTCTGTGGGTCATCTAGTCCAAACCCCCTGCTGAAGCAGGGTCGCCTACAGCAGGCTGCAGAGGACCTTGTCCAGGCGGGTCTCGAATATCTCCAGAGAAGGAGACTCCACAACCTCCCTGGGCAGCCTGTTCCAGTGCTCGCTGTGAACCAACACAGAAGTTCCCAGCAGCTCTGTTAACTTCTCTGTTACTACTGTGTCTTTCTTACAGCCACCGCGTTACCTTCCCAGGTGCCACCAGACCAGCACTCAGTGAGCCCCTCTCCTGCCAACACGTAAGATGGTACGTGAGCCCGCTCAGTCAGGGGTATAGCTTCAACTGCAGGGTGCACAAGGCCCAAACCGAATTTCAAACAGAAGCAAATAAATCAGGTTTTTACATGTTTTAAAAGGTACCTGGCCTATGGCATGGGCAGGTGGGGTGGTAGCAGCACGCATGATGGGCTGCTCGCCCAGGCCATCCACGCAGCTGCCACGACACCGGGCATCCCCTCTCGCTCAAGCAAATGAACTCAAGAGCAAGCAAGGGCTGAAAACTTGCAACATCTCAGGAAAATGGATACGTCCGCACCACAGTGACTGCACCAACCCCTCGTTTGGCTGGGAGCGTGGCCTGGCACAGTGCCATGCTGTGGAGCCACAGGTGAGCCGGCCGGGCTACAGCTGCCCACGGGGAACAGGATGGCTCCGTCGGCCCCATGAGCCATCAGATGCACGCAAGGGTGTTGCACCACAGCTGCTACGTCTCTCGTACACCTCCACCCTGTTTTCTACTGATTGTCTACTTCTTTCTTCTTACCCCTCAATGATGTGTCTTTCCAAGCACCGGGGCTATCTGACTTTTGGGACGTTGTTCACAACACCTCGCCATACAGCTCATGGACAAAGCCAACAAAACGACAGTTTCTTTTCCCCATTATTTTTTTTCTCCTCTGTTGTGGCGAAGACCTTGCAGGAACCTAATTCCCGGTGGCACAGCATGCCTGCAGCCACCAGAAACACACAAATGTGGAAGAAAACAGATGCTTACGATTTCCTCTTGCATTTCCGTTGCGGGACAGGTACCTCACAGCAGGCTTTCAATGGTATGTTCCAACATCGCTAAAACCACAACAGCTTTCCTCTTTTTGCAGTGGGTTTATGACACAATCCACCTCCTCAAAAACAAGGTGCCAGTCTTCGTATGAGATATGAGTTGGGTGAGGGGTATGGTTGTCAAACACCCTTGCAAATAAACTCCCCAATCCTTGTTGTGTTTGATTTTTCAGATTTAAAATATCTTTCCAGTGCTGGGGATGATCTGGACTAATAGGAACATGGGTGTTGTCTCTGCTAGGCTTTTACATCAGGAATCTCCTGGCATCTGAGAACAACCTTGTCTTTTGTATTGATGATGCATTCAAAGAATAACAGCTTGGGATGAACAGCTGATGCCTGAGCTGAGAGAAAGCTACGTACACAGAGCCAAGGGAAAAAAAGAGCCTGGAATGAAAGAGGAGCCACCTGCCAGAAAAATAAAGGAGTAGGTGGGGAGACCTGGAGAGAGCAAGCCTGTGGGAACAGTGACCTGAGTTAATAGGGAGCGTGGGTGACGGAGGAGTGGGCAGCGAGCAATTGCTCTTGTGTTCAAAATCCTAGCAATGGGATGAGTCAGAGACTCTGATTGAATTCTGCCTTCGCGACACCCACAGACTGGTTATTATAAAGCTTCGGGGAGCATGTGTCGGTGCAGCAACAAGAACCACAGTGAATCAATGGGTATATGAAGCACCCCCAAGTGCCCAAAATTCTGAAGAACATCTGCCAAACACCGTGCCCTTCCACACAAGGTTTCCTGCAGCTCTAACCAGTCTGCCCAGCTGCTCTTCCTCGTGTAATAAGACTTGGACTGATAACTGAGTAGCAGCTGCATCTGAGATGAAGGGGTATGACAATGTACCAGGGAAAAATGCTCTTCACGAGTGTCCACTAGGGCTTCTGGAAGCAGCAAGCCCCAGGAGTTATCTCAACCCAGCAAGACCACTGCCCAGGAACTACTAAACGCTCTTACAGTCCCTCAGGACAACGCAATTCAGTGAAAAAGAAGAGGTTTTACTGCAACCTTCCGTTACTGTTCTGCTCACCCTTCTCCCCAGGCCAAGGATCACGTGACCTGCTCAGCAAGTTCTACCACACCAAAAAGGACAGAGAAAACTGCCGGTAAACACCCACCCGCTCACATCGGGCGGTCATAATGGGCCAAAGGAGGCACAAGCTGTTGCGACAGGTCTCCCGCTTGTGAAAGGCATCTGCTCTGATCACTGAGGGGCTTTGCCACTGAACCGTGAGACTGGGAAGAGGGGCTTCAGAGAGAAGGAGGGTCTGGGTAGCTCCGTGATCGAGTGTCCAGTGGGGCTCTCCTTCGGCAATGTAACATACCAAGTTAAAACAAGGTGCCTGGGTTTAAAATCTGACAGGTCAGGTGGTGACAGGGGGTACGAGTGACAGCCCGGACAGCTTTGCGCTCTCCATGCTGCTGCCGAGAGGGGCAAACAAGGAAACAAAACAGGGCCTGAAGGAGACACCCGGCTTTTCTAGCAGCCTACATAATGAACCTCAACTGGTTCAACTTCTCTGCTTTTCATAGCTTCAGTCTGAGGGCAGAGGCACTGAAACACGGTGTACCACAACAGCTAAAGGCTTATTTCAGTTTTGTTTGACTCTCTCCTAACCAATTCAAGCCAAGCTCACGGATTTTTAGGGGTGTCCGCCCAGCAGTTCGGCGAGTTGTTTTTTAACCCTACTTTCAGTTAAGCCAGAAGAGCTGGCATGGAGATAGCTATGCGAATAGACGTGAGGGAGGCAAACAGAAAAAAGGAGGTGTTAAAGGAACTTGTGCATGCTGCGAGGACTACAGGAAACAACTCAAAAATAAAAACAGAGAGGTTTGCAGAGAACAAACCAGAACAGCTGACTGACACCACAGGGAATACTGAGAGTCCCTAAGCCCAGCGATAAGGGAGGATCTTCCGAAAGAGATTCTCCTTTCTTAAAACCCACTGTATCTCAATTTACACTAGGCTTTGCTGCGTAAATTAAGAGTTTCATCTTACTTTTTTACACCTTTAAACACACACATCTGCCCTCTGCCTGGAAGTGTTCAAGGCCAGGCTGGATGGGGCTTTGAGCAACCTGGTCTAGTGGAAGGTGTCCCTGCCCATCGCAGGGGGGCTGCAACCAGATGATCTTCAAGGTCCCTTCCAACCCAAACCACTCTGTGACTCTATGACATTTACTGAAGTTCTTCCCTTTCCTCTGGATCAGCTGAAACAAGTTGCATGGCTGCACAATCACTTGAAGAGAGCTAAAAATGGGGAGCTAGGTGTGACAGGACACAGGACTGGATGTAACCACCTCTTTTTAAGCAGCAGCTCACGGCTGCACGGGCTGGGTATAAAACAAAATATAGTCTCAGGAAATAGGATGGCATAATTTCATGCAACATCTGACCCTCTGCACTTTATTCTGACCTACAAAATTTCCATAGCCTGGAAAAGCAGGACCTTCAGGAGGCACACCTGTCCCGGAACAGCATTTTCATGGAGTAGATTTAAAACAGTGAGTCTTATCTCATGAGATTTCCTTTGAACTCACTGGGGAAAAACATGCCCCTCCCAGAGAGAAGTCAGTGGGAAAAAAACCACCCAGACTGATCCTTAGGATAATTCATAGGAGATTCTGTTCTGCTTTTCTGATACAAAAACTGTGGGTTATCCACGAGACAAGAATGTTTGCAACGAACAACAGAAGATGGTTTCCACGCTGTGTGTAATGAAGTTGTGGAAGCCCTTGCTGCAGCATGCTGTGGGTGCTGAAGGTGTACACGGTTCAAAAGGCCACAGGACACATCCAGGGGAAAGACATTCACTGACACCTGCGAAGAACAACCACACAGCACCCGGCTCTCAACATCCCTGACCAGCACACCACTAGGAGAGCACTTGAGGAAGCCATTGCATGCTTGCACACCACCTTCTAAATGGCCAGTACTGGCCACCACTGGGCTACATGGAGCTTTGGTCTGATCCAGGGTGGCCACTGCTATTCTGAATCACAGAATCACAGAATCACAGAATAGTAGGGGTTGGAAGGGACCTCTGTGGGTCATCTAGTCCAACCCCCCTGCCAAAGCAGGGTCACCTACAGCAGGCTGCACAGGATCTT
>Ga0065711_1009209_pt1 | contig 13785 bp, 11 predicted proteins | sample Hoacrofraction12_FD_59098 | JGI IMG/M metagenome (GOLD analysis project Ga0065711, IMG submission 59098) | Hoatzin crop microbial communities from Cojedes, Venezuela - Epithelial fraction 12 v2 (version 2) | ecosystem: Host-associated > Birds > Digestive system > Esophagus > Crop | place... | reverse complement strand
GACGTTAAAGAAATACAGTATATCAAATGCAGGAATTAAGATGGTTATTCAAAAGCTAGAGCTGTGCTAAGTGTAGGAGACCACCACAGGTGAAAAAGTCAATTTAATATCCAAGACAGACAGAGAAACTCCCAGCCACGTACACGCAGCGTGCCTGCAAGCAAGGGCGCCCTGCAGAAGACCGCATCTGCACCCAGACGGGCAACACCCGTGCCAGCCATGCGGGGAAGCTGCTGGGCACCCCGCCATCTCTTCTGCTTCCCGCTGCAACCGTAGCCGCGGCCGGGCTGGAAAAGCAGGGAAGGAGGAACGCAGCCCGAAATTCCAGCGCGGGAAAAGAGAGAGCGCACCAGTTTAAGAAGCTTCAGCAAAAAGACGTCCTAAGACAGATGTCTGAAATTTCAGGCTGGGTATTGCAGGCGAACAAAATCATAAGCAAGTGGAAACAGGATCCTTCGCAATAGCATGTTAGCCAGCTTTCAAAAGGATGCGTTACAGCTAGCTCTACCCAGGTCAGTACTAAGTAACAAAACCAAGAGACTTTTGTCATCCTGCGATTTGTCAGAAGTGGCATTTCCAAACCATCTCCAGCTGCAAATTAAGCGTTAGGGGACATGGAGGGGGGGGAAAAAACAACCCAAAAGCCCTTGAGAACAACAGTCTTCTCCATTTCCCGTTGAATTTCAACCTCAATCCACCTCCCTCCCGCCAGGTCTCACCTTGCCATGGCTTCTCTCCACCTTTCGGAAACACTTGTTCAAGGAGAGGTTGTGTCGGACCGAGTTCTTCCAGCCGGTGGGTGCCGTGGCGAAGTAGGGGAAGCGCTCCAGGATCCAGCTGTAGATTTCTTTGACTGGCAAGCTCTTGTTGGGGGAATGCTCGATCGCCATGTAAATGAGAAGGCTGAAAGAGTAGGGAGGTTTGGAAGTGGAAGATTTTTTTTCGGGGTTCTGGTAGCAGGCCGGCGAGAAGGACGGCACGCTGTCGCCCTCAATGTCATATAGGGGGCTAACGATCGGAAGACCCTCACTTCCGAGGCTGAAGTTTGTTAGAAGGTTAGTACTTTCATGTAGCCAGTTCAAATTTGTGAGCTCGTCGTCTGCCGAATCTCTGTCCACCACAGTGGCCTTCGGCCTGCCAGCGTCACCTGCATCGGGCAAGCTGCCCATCCCATGCAACTGCCGTAGTCCTGCAGCTTTTTCTGCTCCTGGTGTTTCAGCTTTCTTATCTGGAGTCATTCCAGTGACTGGACCCATTTAGCTTTATTGGTCTGCAACAAAGGAGACAGTCAGCAATCAATGCAAACCTTGGAAATCACTTTCAGTGGCAGCCCACCAAACCCAAATGCAGGGTTGTACCATCCCCACACTCTGCAAGAACATTGTAGTCATGGATGAGAGCTGGAGTCCAACATGAGCCCCCTGGTAATCTCATGAACATGTGTCAACTCCCCCCAGTTTATAACCAGAATGTATGGTAAGCACTTGGAAACTGCTGTATCCATCCTGAAACACCAGTCTGGACACAGAAATAATGGCTATTTTGATGTCAACAGCTGAAACCTGAAAAAGACCTTAACAGGTAGGATCTAATCCATCCAGCTCTCACAGCAACCCTTTAGTTATACTCATGGTATTGTAAATTGACCCTGTTTAGAAGCATTTGCCTTTGGTGCCCAAAGAGTACAAAATAAGTTGCAAAACTTAGATCAGCATAAAGTGAAGTTATGATCTCAGTGCAAATGAAGTCTTTATGGCTCCCTGAAAGTCACAGTCATTCCTAAGTACTGCCTCCTGTTTCCACCAGGGAAAGATCTGGCCAGCCCATTGCTTCAGCTGGGTCCCAGGTGCGAAAGACCACCTTTCCCCTCATGCAAGGGCTTGCTGTCCCAACCTGGGCTCCCTCGCAGAGAAGAGGGCAGTAGGACCAGCTCTCAACGGGAAGAAACCGTCCCCTGGCGTGGCAGCTCAGACCTGCTGCAGCAATAAAGGCTGGCCACTTGCTTTGAACTTTTCCCTAAAGGAAAATATACATATAAAATATAAAGTTGTATCTATTAAAAACTGCCACCCAGAACACACAGCCTTAACAGGCTACCCATGCTTTAGAGGCGTGACACTAACAGAAAGCATCTTTTTGCTCCCAGAGTTCTAAAAGGGCTCATCCAGCAAAACATGTTGTGCTAACAGCTGTTTCTTCTGCTGGCGTGACCACGCGAGAGCTTCACTGCACCTACAGCTTTGGCCAACGTAACTGTACCAGAAGTACAGACCAACAAAACCACTCTAAAGACATGGTGCCAGTTCCCTGTCCCAGTACGTGTGCTATTGTTCTGGTTTCACGCTCCAGCTCCTTCTTCAGTTGCAAGACTAGGACAGTTTCCGTATCGCACCTCACCAGACAGCTCTACGCAGTTACTGGGTATTTCCTCACAACATCTTTTAGTAAACACATGGCTTCGTGCGCTCGCGTCTTCTCTTACAAAGTGGAGGCAAGGAGGCGTGACATGGCGACACAGAAAGGCGACAGGATACATCCATTTTCTGCTCCCCACGAGGAGCCAGAGCTCTGCCTGCCCCTGCCTGGTGCCAGGCAGGTGTGGGGTGCAGAATTTGTGCCTCCCCCAGAAAACACACCGGGTTTCCCACCAGCAGTTTCTTCTCCTCTCTTCATCCGCTCACACGCTTTGGCACCAGCTATTGCAAAGCTGTTTTGACAGTAACGCACCTGCACCTATGCTTACCAGTGCTAGTGCTGGAAACCATCCCCAAATTTTCTATTTTTGTGCAGGGACAGACATGATTAACTACCAGCTCAGTCATTAAAAAAAAAAAAAAAAAAATTAAAGCAAAGCAAACTGCTCAAATAGCTGGTCAAAAATAGCTTTGCTCTCCCTACAATTTACTTCTCCCCCAAGCCGTCAGAGCAGATTTATACTGGCAGTCAGTGACTACTGGCTTTAAACACAGCGATATATACATATGCTTATGTCATTTTTTCAATCCTTTCTTAAATTAAGAAAACAAACAAAGAGCTAGTGATAAAATTCCTACAGCAAGACAAACCCCAGCTGCACCATTTTCCTTATAACGCTTAGCTTTACCGCCCTGTTCAGAGCCTCTTTAGCCAGCTACATACTAGCTTACACCTCTCAGCCGTGTATTTGTAATTTTAGCACTCGGTTCATGTTGCATCAGATATCCCTTTGCAAATCTTCCATCAGCACAGCAGATCAAGCACATGCACATGCACATACACACACACGTGCAAGTTTTAGGTCACTGTATTTATCCTTTTGGTGAAACGGGGCAATCAAGTCTGTTTTACAAGACAAATATGGCCTGGGCACACTCACAGTCTTCCCAAAAATATAGAGGGAAGGAAAACATATCAATTTATTAAACTGGCACTTAAAATCAGGTAGGCTTTGTGGTGTCAATGCACTATTTGCTTGCACACTATTATGTGTTAGCAGAGAATCATCAGAATAATTAATACCCTACTTTTTTTAAAAAAAACTATTTGCAACCAATATACTTACAGTAATAATATAGGCTAGTGCCACATTTCTCTTAGTAGACACATTACAAAAATCCAAATGTCTCTTATTACCTTTGTAGTGCCTACTTCACCACCTCACACATCTTCTACATAAACACATCAGCAGAAATTAAAATATTTTTTCTAGAAAGCTACAAAGGCCATTATTAGACTATTACCATCTAATAAATAAAAACCAACAAACCAACCAACCAATCACGGTTCCATAACTACTGCGGTTTTCAAAGGGTGTTCTCCAGCGGTCTAAATGCTGCATCAGGGATAATTTAAATATAGAAACAGCAGAGTATGCAACAGGAAGAGTTATTTTAATGAAGTAATACTTAACGCCATTGCAACGGCAGTAACGAGACGGGTAACACTAAGGACCTTCAAATGATAATTTTGGTGCTGCCTTTCTGGGGATAGCCAGTGTTCCTAGAGAGCGTCACCTCAGCCCCAACGACACAGTGCTTTATACCATGCTAACCTGCCCTTGCTTCGCTTGATCCCAGAATCTTGTAACCTCTAATTCTGTCCAGTTTACTCTAGCCTGCTGCTGCATCAGTCTGGAGAAGAAACCAACATTGGCAGCGTTCCTACTGCAAAGGACTGCAAAGCCATCAAACGCTTGCCCTTCCCCTAGACAAAGATCAACCACCACAGCTCCAAGAGGTACCCCACAGACAGGCTCATTAACAGACATATTAATGTCTCACTTCTCAAGCACCTAAGGACCACGTGGGCCATAGGACCTCCTCACCTCTCAAGCACCCAAGGACCACGTGGGCCATAGGACCTCCTCACCTCTCAAGCACCCAAGGGCCATGCGGCCCATAGGACCTCCTCACCTCTCAAGCACACAAGGACCATGTGGACCATAGGACCATCTCTAACTGTTCAGCTGAGCCAGCACTGCTTTCTGCCTGTAGCAGCCTAGTGGGGAGCAGCAGCAGATTCAGACACACTCCAGTGGCACACAAGTGGACAGCCTGCGTGCTCTCCAAAGCCCCTCTTCATTCATGCAGACCCTTAATGACATCCAAAGTTTACAATTTCTTTTTCCCCATGTGTGCTCTGCTTGGCCGTAAGCAGATGGGACTATGAGAACACAGCTTCCAAGCTGTCCTCTTCAAGATTACCACTTCCAATATTTGGGGTTTCATATTTTATACAAGGGTGATGCCATTCACCGAAGCCGTCTTTGCTATAAGCTAGCAGGGTTTTGTGGACAGGGATGACCCAGTGGGAAACCCACAGTAAGAGCAAGGGGAGCAGACTGTGAAAAGAAAAGAGCACGGAAGAAGCTCACCAGTGCAGACGTCGTGATAAAACCATACAAGCTTGGACTCTCAGATTTTTCCCTAACATTTCTCACTGGCAAGAAGGGTCGATGGGAACAAGGTGAGAGGTAGCCACTAGGACCTGCTCTCCACAGCGCTCCCAGCCAACCTGAATTAGCAGCACCAATGTGAAATGGGGAGGGGGGAGGGAGGGGAAACCTAGCAGAGAGGCAGGGTTAAGAGCCCACACAAGCGTTTCACAGCCACTCAGTGAAATTAATCTTCCACTCCTTCATTCCCTTCGTGCCACCTTCCCCGCCTCTTCAGCTACTCCAGGGGCAGCAAAAGCCTTGCAAGAAAACCATCCCCAAATGACACGCGCCTGCTCAGCTGCTGAGACGCGCTCCCTGTCCCTCTCCCATGGCTCTCCCCAAGCCACATCTTACCGAAGGAGGATGGCAGACGGCAACCATTTAACCGACCTCTCCGGCTGGCGCGCTGAATGCCCAGAGACTCGCTGCAGCTCCCACGGGGACAGCCCCAGCCCCGCAAGCAGAGCCAAAAGGCGACCTCCAAATGCAGAAATAAAATGCTTGAAGTGCACCTCTGAAAAATGTGCAACAGTTTACGCTCTGTCCCACGTGCTTTGCCCTACCAATAAGTAGGCAGCCACACAGCACGCTGCTGTCAATTAGTATCAACACTTGCAACTGGAAGCGGAGCATCCAGACCCTAAGGAACTCAAGCATCCACCTCCTGCAAGCACCTTCAAAAGAAAAGGCAGCCAAAACATCTGCTCCTCAAATACAACGCACTGCAGTGGAGGTGCATGTTGTTTTGCATGGTGATTACAGACAGAGGACTGTGATTCTAGGGTCGGAAGATTAAAAGGCTGCAAAGTCAACCGAGGGTGCTCGAATAAAAGTTAGGGTGCATCAGAAAAGAGGCGAGAGAGACAACCTTCTTTCCAGCAGTCTTGTGACTTTTGGCATCGCTCAAGAGCTCACGGAGAAGCCAGGAGAGGACCTCTCTTCCAACAGATGCCGGTCCAGCACCCAAAGTCCAGTGAAGTCCTGCTCTTCCAGGCCCCTCACTACCCAGACAGCACAGCCCGTGTCCGAAGGGGCTGGTTAAGGCTGCAGGTGTATCCAGGTGGCAGTCAGGTTCAGAGAAGCACTAACACATCAGATGAGGAGATTCAACGTCGCAAGACAAGACAATATTTTCTGCAGCCTTCTTTCAAACTCACTGAAGAGCTAAGTTTGGGAACAGTTATGGGGGCTGGAAGTTCCTCAGACTAGCAGAGCACATCTGGCGTTAAACCAGGCTTGCACGCCCCCATATACGTCACCAGCTATAACTTTCTTTTTACAGAAGACCTTGAGCACTGCTATATTCTGCCACAGAAGTGAACACTTTGATGCATAAGCATTTTATGAAGACAAAGCTGCTTCAACCTAGGCCAACTGTTTAACACCACTGGAAGTCTGCTTGGGCATATCCTCAGGCAAGCATGCCTTTTTTTGCAGCAGCAGCCCTTCTTGAAGAAGTCTAAGCTCCAGCAGAGTCCAGGTCCAGGGGACAAAGCAGTAGCAGATACCTCCATCCCACCAAAAGTGACCTTCTCTAAAACCAGCAGCGTTGCAGGTAACGGCGCACAGTCGTCGTTTCAGTACTACGGTCACCATGCCTGGACTCATCAACCCAGCAAGAAAGAATTCAGCCTTTTTGTTAAAAGATGCCACAGCCTCATCTGTGACAAGTTAGAGCACAAGCAGAGCTGCTGCTTGACCCTTCTTCACTCTCCAGCAGCGTCGGATGAAAGGTGCCATTTGGCATCAGCATAGCATCAGTGCCCCGGGTTAGGACAACCTTCTCTGCAGCTAAACATACCTATTTACTTCTGCAGGACCAGCCGAGCAGCTCAGTCACCTCTGCTAGTAGTGGGAAGACCTGGAACCTGCTAACTGTGCAGTAACTTCCCTCTGGATTTAAAAAATAAAAATTAACAATAACAAAAATCTTACTATACATTGTTGAGTAGAATACTATTTTAATCCAAGAGAAGAGAGAGATTTTTAGCCACATCACGCTTGCATTAATGAGAGCAGCTCTGCAACAAGCTCAGGGCATGCAGCCTTCGTTACAGAACTGGCGCGTTTGTGCACTCCACACACACAACTTCCGTACTAACACATAGCAGGCTCCGAGAGAGTCTTTAAAAAGATGGGTACATGCTTTTGCATGCAAGCAACTATACCAAAAGCAACCTCTTCTAATGATTTTTCATACTCCCTGCATTTATGGGAAGCATATTGACACCAGGGACTGTCCTGACTTAAACATATCAAAGTAGGCATCGTGTTGCTAAAACAGCCCAAGAATTACACAAATAAATGACTGTCACCACTTGCCTACACAAGTTTCGGATAAAATTCCAAGCCAGCAGGCACACAGCAAGAGACCGGCTACAAGTTTTTGTGCGTTAGAGGGAAGAGCAACAAAAAAATCCTGGCAACCACCAGCAAAAACCCATCGACAAAGCGCACCACATCCGCTTGACGGGGAGCATTAGAAGCATGACAGCAGCCCATTTTTCCCCCCCATTAATTCAACCTTCCCCCCTCCCTCATCTCCTTTGTCTCGGGCTGCCCTGCTCCATCCCCTGCCCACCTCACACAGGCGGCTTGGCGGGCTCGAGGTCAGCCTGAAATCCCCCCTCCCAGTCCTGCAAAAGCCCTATATTTGATTACAACAGTATATGATGTCACGTATCCAAGACAACTAAAGGCATTACAGTCTCCTGGGGACAAAACCGCCTCGCGGCCATAGATTTCGGCGAGCCGGGACCTGTTGTCTGCGGAGGAGAGGAGTGGGCAGCCTCACCCCTCGGTGACAAAAGGCACTCAGAGATGCTCCCCCAGGGCAGCACCCAGGGCAGGAGGGGCCCTTTCCGCTCCTGTTGGCTTGCAAAGTGGGGGGAAATTTAAAATAATTGTCAAAAAATCCATTAAAAAGAAGCTTATCGAATTCTCAAAGCCAGCCTGAAAAAGAAAAAAAACCAAAACCAGCCAAGGACCGGACAAGCCGTAAGTTCGGGGGTTTCTTTTCAACCTTGGCATCAGTAGGCTCAAAGGAGAAGAGAGGGTTTCCAGGTATTTGCTGAAATGCTTCCAAGGCTCTCCCATTTTAATGCCCCTTTAATGTTAATATTCTCCTGCACTCTCTGATCTAATCAAAGGCCGGGGGAAAAACCCAAAAACAAATGGTAACAAAAACCAATTAAAGGGTCCAGTATCAGGAAAAATTAAGAAACACTGTAAAACTTAATAAGGGAAGGGATCGAACCCTTATCATAGCCCGGGGCAGGGCAGGGAGCAAGAGTGACATTTCACCCAGGAGCTCACTTGTATGAAAAAAGTTTTCTTCTTCTTCTTAAGTACACATATACACGCACACACAAGTGGGTTTTGTGATTGAAATAAATACCCAACACAAAAATGATACACGAACTCACGGACAGGCCCAGAGCCCAGCCCAGACCCTGTGGACGGCCCGGAGCCTCTGGGACATTTATTCCAGCGCTGGCTGGAGGGACTCTGCGATCGCTAAGCCCTTCCCAAGGCTGCAGTCACTACTGGACCGGGTTCCCTGGGCCTCAGATTTGAAACATGTACACGAAAACCGCCCAACTGAGAAACTGGGAAGTGCAAAAAAAACCCCAGCAGTGAAATCTAAACTATTAAGAAAACCCCTTCGTGTCACAGAAAGGGTGGAGGGAGGAGAAGTGCTTTTAAGAAAAATGCTTTACTGCCAACAGCAGCTTTTCGAAAGATGCCTTCAGGTCATGTTCCTTAAATTCAGTACCTTGCTTGCTAAATCGACTAAAATGCAAAAACAATGTAAGCCACTGATCTGTTCACAAGTGAGCTACTTGAGCAAATGCCTTGCAAAATAATTCTGATGCTAACTCCCTTTCCAGGGTAACCCTTCCACGTGTTTCTCTACCATCCTCTTGAAACAGAAGTGAATATAGCTAAATTTCAGCTGGCATCAGTACCAATTCACCAACACTAGAAAACATAATGCTATCTTTCCCACCCAGCTTTTCTGCCTTCTTCAGCCTTAAAGTACCAGAGCTCCCATTTTTCAGCTGAAAACCAACAATCTGAAGCTTCGCCCCAAGCGACCCTTCTGCAAGATTTAATTTACAAACATCATTGGAGCCGTAACACAAAGCCACCGCCACGTTACCAGTACAACTCTGTGATTGTGAAGCTGTCGCCGACTGCTGCTTCCCAGCTCCTGCTCCCGAAGCGCAAGTTTTCCTCCAGAGCCACGGGCACGGCAAAGCGATGCTCTTCACCGTGAACACCTCCCCGGCCAACTTGCTCTTAATTGTACCCCACAACAGCTGAACTTGGCTTCCTGTTTCAAAATTACTTCGTATCAGAATAATCCCTCTGCTCATAATGGTTGTGGCATAAAATTATCTTCTCTTCTGTACGGTGACCCCACACTGGAAGAACCGGACTGAGCCTCTTTCTTGTATGGAAAAATGGCTCAGTTTAACCACACAGGGTCTGTATGTTGAGGTACACCTTCAGAAGAAAGTCCACCGAAGGTAGAAGTTTCTCCAAACACAGAAAGAAAGGCACCTTTGCTAGCAAAACTAGACCGTCAAAGTACAAGATGCCATCTGACCCTTCTCATACGGCACGGTCAAAAGCCCAAAAGCATACTAGCTCATACTTTTGACTACTCAACATCCCTAAACCAACCCAAACTGGCTGATAACCAGCTCAGTGGTGGTCCTCACAGGCAGAGGATGAGAGACGAGTGGTTGCTGCTGCTGCTTGGCAGCAAGCTTCCCAGTTCCCACTCACTCAGCGCAACTTTGTGCAAGTTTTCCAGTCACTGAGCTATCTCCACTTCCACTAAGTGGCTCTTAGACAACCATATACTTGCCCCAAATCTAAGCACAATGCAATCCAGTGAGAGTGTTGGAAAGGAAGCAAGCAGGGGACCACAGGTGAACCAGGAAACTATAAGTAGCTACAAACTGCAAGGCAGGAATGAAAATAATCTGTGAGAAGAAACAAAGCCTGAGCTTCAAGATAAGCTGCTCCAGGGGATGGGCTCTGGGAATACATCCAGTCACACATCAGCAAGTCCACAATAAAAAGGCGATGGCAATTTGTACAGCGCACGCTGGTGGGACTCCCAGATGCGCAAGCGAAGTGACAGGAGGACCGAGCAGCATCACCTGCACACCACCCACCCAGCACTCAACAGCCGGAAGACGCGGTCGCGCCGACAAAGCCGAAGGTACCCAGCGACACCGTTCATTCAATGGCACATCGCGGCGTGCGGGTCTGTGGCTGCAACGCACAGACCAGGTTTGTCGCCGGCCGTCGGGGAAGGCCCGCACACGGCCGTAAGCGCCACAGCCGGAGGCTGTAGACCGGATCTCAGCCCAGCCCTGCATTTCAAACTTGTCCCGTTAGCAAAGTCAGAGAAGCGGCGTCAGCCACCTCAGATGATCAACCACCATCCTGCAACATCATCCAACGTACACGGGTACCGCTGACCCGAGTAGATCACGTTAGGATCTTCTGCCAGCAGGAACTGGGTGAAAACGTTCCCAAACTACACTCTCATCCTTATGGAGGGTGCGGAGGGGCAGGGGTGGGGGGCGATTTCTGCAGCAGCAGTAGCCAGTTTAGAGGAGTCTCTCACACACCTTAACCTTTCAGGGAAGAGTAGGGAGCTCTTCGTCTAGTTTGAACATAACACAAAAAAAATTTGAACACACTAGGGGGAAAAAAAAATAGTAAAAATCCACATTGTTGACTTTTGGTATAAATCATCTTATCTGCACAAATTCCAGGCTTCTCTTAAAACGGTCCTGGTACGCAAGCAACCGTTTGGTACCGCGGGTGTTTCTGCCCCAGACACAACAGCTAGTCTTCCCGGGCGCCGACCGCGCCGGCCTCCAGGCACTCGGCACTGAGGGGCACCCAGCAGCGCGCTCCCAAAGCAAGCGTGACCCAACCCGCGGCCTTCCGCAGCCGTCATGTTTCACAGGGAGCAGGCCGAGCACCAGGGGTCACAAAGACGCTGGCTGGCATCAGACAGTGCTTCTTCCGTATGACATCTTTTATTATCAAAGCATGGGCGAGCTGTCTCCCACTTGCTGACTTAAATTGTATTTTGCAAGCACCTCGGAGCACCGCTGTGTGCTTTTACTCAGCATGGTGAGGATGGGACGGAGAGTTCGTCATCACACAGCGTGCACTAAGTCAGAAGGCATGTGTTAACACGACAGGGAACGAATAAACACGTATCTACACGTCAAGGTCCAGCCAGGAAAATAGCGAAGCGGCATCTCAGGGTTTTCTTGTTTTCCTCGTGGTTGCCTTCTCTGGGAGCCACAGAAGCTGCTGGATCCAGGGAGAGATGCTCTGCAGGCGCCCAGACCGACTCCCTCCATCGCCACGCTGGGATGCGGACGGGGTTCGCAGCCTGCAAGCATGCGCTTGTTGAGAGACGCAGCCGCGCGCCGCCGTGAGTCACCGAGTGCCGCCGACGGCAGCGTCTCGGCGCAGGAAGTTGCCCAACACCAGCTCGGCTGCCGAGCGGCGAGGCACGGGCGCCTGCTGCCTCCATCCACCTCCCTCAGAGAAGCTGCAGGCAATGCAGCCACATCCTACATCCGAGCCGAGACACAACCCACCTCACCACGGTGGCAGGGGGAGGAACAGCCACGGCCATAAAAAGAAAACCCAAAGGAATAAAGCGGGCACAATTTACACCTGTTGCTAAAAGGCAGGGAGTGCGCACCCACTGACAGCCTTTACTTACGGGGACTAAAGGCCGCTTTTCATTGATTTGCAGCCAGGAAAGCAAAGCTGTATTTCACACAGCTCATTCTGCGCCGCGGCGGTGCAGTGAGACTGCCCCGTGGAAGGCGATGGCGTGGGAGATGCACGGCGGCGGCAGCTGTGGGCACACCGTCGCTCCTCCCAACACCCCGACTTTCTGTCACCCCGCCGGCTGTAATCCTGCTGTCCACCTCGTTCCAATAACACGAACTTGTGTTTGGAAAAAATCTTCTGAGCACCTGGAGTATTTCCTTGCATAAATGCCAGCTCCTTTTAACCCCAGCAACAAGTGGCCACAGAACAACGGCAGGGGAGGAAGGCAGAATCACAATCGAAGTGAAACCAGAGTCAAAACTTCCACAGTTTTTATGGGTGCCAGTGTTTCCCTGCAAGAACTGCACCGTTCTCTCATCAGATTAAACGAAATCCATGCACAGCATCTTCGGGTGTCAAGCTATCTCCTTGACCAAAAGAGTCCGGCTCTGCCCAGCGTGTCAGGTTTCCAAGCCGACTGCGTTGAGCGGGCAGAGCCTGTGGTTAACAGAGATGGCAAAAATGAGCTTGACGTGCCCCAAAGCCTCTGTCTTCTTTCCCAGGCACTATGGTTGCTTGCCAGGCAGTGCTTTTCTAGCCCACGACTGGGACCATGACATGTCCCTCTATCTGCTTCATTACTTACTGGACTGGCACGTCCTGACACTGAGATAGCTGCTGGCAATGCTGGTGCCTTCCATCCCGAGCTCCCCACAGCACACGGGAAGGCTCCTCCAGCAGAAAACCTGTGGCAGTTGGAGCTGTTGAGGCAACGTGCTCTTTGGTTGGTGTCCCTTCTGGATTAAAAAAAAGAAAATCTTACTTCTGGGCTGAGCAATCCCTGCGGAGCTCCTCCAGCACGGCCTTGGCGGCAGCACCCAAAGGGTCACAACTTCATCCTCCGGTCAAGACGCTGACAACAAAGACACCAACCGAGTATTATTCCGGCAAGGTCCCCAGGAGCACTCGGGGCCGCACGCGTGGGGCGATGTGGGCTCGGTGCCACCGGCTCCTCCAGCCCCCCGCTCCCCGGGGCTGTGCCGCAGCTAGAGCCAACGCCACGTCTCCACTGCACTCTGCAAGCGTGACCACTGCTCACCTCATGGGCACATTTAAAAAAAAAATACTAAGTGCACAGAAAAGTCCTACGCGTATTTTCAGCAACTCGGACACACAAAGTGAGAACTACCATCTCCTCCCTGTTTCCATGAAACTCCAGTCACGCAGCTGGACACAAGCGAACCCCCAGAAGAAGCCAAAACCGCTGCGGCAGCATGGGGCCGAGCTCAGAAATAACGTACCCCAGCACTCAGCTAAGTTCATTAGCTCAAGCTCCGTGCCACTTTAATTGCTACTGTACAGCTTTCGGTTCAGAGCTGATGTGTCCAGCCACCTCCTGCAGAACTTGGGAACCGTGAGTCGGCACCTGCCAAGAAAAAGAAAGACAACAACTGCAAAGCAGTTCAAGTTTTCCGACACGAGACAGGGCCGGCTTCATTTACCTTGCACAGACGGAGCACCACGACAGACTTCCAGGAGGCCAGAAAGACCCTGAACCAAGAAACGCGCCAGAAGTTAAGCAATTCACACATCAACGTCTTGCAACCCACCTGTTACCAAAGTCCATCTAACTGCAAGTCCACCAATAACCAGATGTGGAGAGAGAGTGTGTAGAGATATATATATATGTAGCATAATATATATGTAGCATAGCCTATGAGGAAAGGCTGAGGGAGCTGGGCCTGTTTAGCCTGAAGAGAAGGCTGAGAGGGGACCTTACAAATATCTCAAGGCTGGGTGTCAGGAGGATGGGGCCTGACTCTTTTCAGTGGTGCCCAGCGACAGGACAAGGGGCAATGGGCACAAACTGAAGCATAGGAAGTTCCAGGTGAACATGAGGAAGAACTTCTTCCCTCTGAGGGTGACGGAGCCCTAGAACAGGCTGCCCAGGGAGGTTGTGGAGTCTCCTTCTCTGGAGATATTCAAGACCCGCCTGGACAAGGTCCTGTGCAGCCTGCTGTAGGTGACCCTGCTTCGGCAGGAGG
>Ga0065711_1044944_pt1 | contig 13786 bp, 12 predicted proteins | sample Hoacrofraction12_FD_59098 | JGI IMG/M metagenome (GOLD analysis project Ga0065711, IMG submission 59098) | Hoatzin crop microbial communities from Cojedes, Venezuela - Epithelial fraction 12 v2 (version 2) | ecosystem: Host-associated > Birds > Digestive system > Esophagus > Crop | place... | reverse complement strand
CCTTCCTTCCTTCCTTCCTTCCTTCCTTCCTTCCTTCCTTCCTTCCTTCCTTCCTTCCTCTTTCTCTCTCTCTTTCTTCCTCTCTCTTGTAGGAATAACTTTTTTTTTCCAGAATGAGGTGGAAGCCAAATCAGGGAAGTAAGCGTGCATACATACCAGTACTTGTGCATACCACAAAACCTATACATATATCATGCTCAAAAATACATGTTGAAAGGATATGATTGTCTACAAACTTAAGCTCTTAAAACTTAGGAAATGCTGGTATCAAGTTTGCCTGTGCACATTTAATTTATCTCTGTTCTGTTTTTGTATTACAATGAGTGCTTGATCATACAGCTACACGTTTTTTACCTACAGGTGCCTGGGATGGATTAGGATCACTTGCTGGGCAGCTTTTCAATATTCTGTTTTATCTTCATAGTTCAGCACGTGGCCCCATGTCTCGGGTATTGCACTCTATTCAAGCTGTGCTCTGGATACGTAATTATTAATTTCATCAGCAGCTTTTTGGTGGCAGTCACTGCTATTGTTTTCAAGTGGCTCGTGAATAGCGGTGAATTCTGTTTTCTCTCTCTGAGATGAGGGGACATTGTTATCTTCATTTTTCAGGTGAAACGAAAAGACAGAGGAAGATTAAAGTCCAGAGGTTCCACTAATTTCAACCACCAAAGATCTCTGCTAATTACCCTTGTGGAAAGCTGATAGTGTTAGCAATAGCCTTTATGTTGTTCAGTGCTAAAAAGTCTCACCAGTGGCCATCACAGCTATTTGCTGATGGGGGAGGCTCTGGAGCCCTGGGTGCCTCCCAAACTGCTTGAGGCAAATGTGCTGTAGACAAACGCAGGCTCGTCTGCTCATCCCCTCCACAGCACACGATCTGTGAGCACCTGGCTCCCCCACTCCCCATCCTCGCCTCCCGCTGAAGAGGGCAGTTTCGTCCCTGTGCCACCAAAAGCGAGCCAACCAGGGCTCTGCTGCCGGTGCTGGTGACCGTCCGCAGCCGGGCGGCAGCAGCCTGGGCAGCAGCTGCTGGGCGATGCCACCGCACCCCAGCGGGGACCGTGCCCAGAAAGCACAGAATCTTTGAGGACTTTAACTGCTTTCCTGTGCTAAGTGTGCTTGGACTGTGACCTCAGGAAGGCATGTAACATGGCCAAATTTGGGTTGATTTGCACAGGAGTAGCAAATGACCTGTTAAGCTTTCAAGAAGATGAGGCCAGGGTGTATACTTTTCCTTAAAATTGTTCTTAGAAAAAATGTGAACAGTCTGGAGTTGGATATTTCCCTAAGTATGCAGCCTGCAGGGAAATCTGCCTAGAAGACTTCGGCCCAACAGGTTGAAGCCTAGCAAAATTGTTAGCAGATGAAGCAGGGAAATCCTGGATGACTTTACTATTGAGTAGTTCTTGCAGTGGCCTTGCTGCTAATGAGAAGGCATATCCACGCACGTAGGCACCCACACACAGACTATGAGCGCATACACAAGCACAATAATTAGCAGGATGCTGGATGCCCACTCATTTATTTTACTTGTTCTTTTCTGTAGAGCTTAATCTTGCAGACAGTTTGCTTTAATCCTGAGCGGATGGGAATGGCAGGAGCTTGTATAAAATTGGTGTAAGTTTTCAGCCGCTGAGAGCAGAACCCATCAGAAGGCAATGCTGAATAAATCCAGAGGAACACCATGGCATTAATTGTGCACCGTGCTGAGCATACCTGCTGCGGTAGAAGGTGACTCCCACCCCAGTGATGGATGGGATCCTGAATGTGCTAGGACCTCCTCATGTTTCTCCAACACAGAATTGCTTAAAGCTTCATGTTGTGGCCTAATTAAAATTAAATGAATTTAAATGGTAAACACAGAATCATACAAATAACTGAAGTAAAAAGCAAAGGAACCACTGCAGTCATTCCTCTTTTGGAAACCTGGTAACACCTTTGGAGGAAAAATCTTGAGACATGGAGGAAAAAAATCCCCGAACATTAGCCTACGGGGAAAAAAAAAGTGTTAGACCTTTTAAAAAAGGGACCTGCGAGATGTTTTGTGTATCAATTATGTCTTTATACATAATCTAAATGGGGGTAATGCATGTATCAGTAAGAGCTCAAATTCACAAGGAGCATGAAACAATAATTTAATCCTCCTGAGACATACTGTCAATGCCGGTCCCATGCTTTTTATATGCATGTAAAGTTCAGTGGAAACCATCTTAGCTATTTTCCTTCTTATTAAACAGTCTTCCAAAATCTATAATTCAGTGAGACATTAAGCAGTTGGCATTTGTTGCTATACAATCCTGTTCCACAATCCCCACTGTGAATTCAGCGGGGCATTCGGTACTATCCAGCTTTCGTTATCAGTAACTCTACATGAAAGAACTTGCATTTTCCTGTTAATGAAACAAACCAAAGAATAATAAAGTTGTTCAGTATTTTAAAACCTTATTTTGGATTGCAGCTCTGAGGTCTCAACACAGGGAACTGTTGAGATGCTCTCAAATCCAAGTGTCTCTCACTGCTAAGTGTCTGTATGCTTTTATCTCCTGCAGATGAACATGCACAAGTTATAGCAACGTTTAGACATCAGAAGGATGACATCACTAAATTCTGATAGGGAATCTCAAATATTCAATGAGCTGTATGTGTGTTAGGGAACTACCAGTTAAAAAGGCAGACTAGACCCTTGGGTCTGAAGATGGTGAGCAATACAAGCTGAAAACACAAGGTAAAAAGATTAGATCCTGACAGAACACCTCCCCTTATCTTCCTAGGGTGATCATTGCTTTTTAGGAGCCTTATGCTTGGAGGATGATAACAGGTTTTGCCCCTCACGCAGTTTATTGACTGATAAGCCTGTCAGCGGTGGTCCGGTCACAGGCACCGACCTCAAAAGCCTCTGTGGACTGAGGTCCCGACAGCTCCTTTATCACCACCCATGAGTATGCGTGGTGCCTGCCACCGCCTCCCCTGCGTGAGCCCAGCTGGGCTCCAGGGGCTGCGTTTTGCTCAGCAAAGCGGCCAGCCTTGCTCACGAGATGACTGAGGTGCGATGGATGCAGTGGGCAGCAGGTTTCTAAGGGTGAAGCGGCCGCACTGGATGCGGTGGCATGGGGCTGCAGCTCTTGGGAGCTCCCAGCACAGCAGGGATCAGCTGGGGCATCTCCGGGGCAATCTGAGCAAGTGCCTCTGGGTTCTGGAAGGGTGAAAATGGAGATGATGAGAAGATGAGTCAAAGCTATCTTAAACTGTGGCATCTGGCCTGTGCTTAACTCTATCCCATGCTTCTGAGGCCATTCCTATACTGTCAGTGTGCCCAATGGGGTCTCTTCATCCCCTTTTTTCTTTTCAGTTACTTGCCTGAAGAACAGGGTATTTACCTGTGCTGTGATGCCTAACAGCTGGCTCATTTCTCATTTTCATTAAGCAAAGGGGTACAACATCACTTTTGGAAAACCACAGCCCTACCTCACTTCCTTGGATTTCGTTGTCCATCTGCCTCCATCCTGCTCCACAGAAGAAGGGAATTAACTGGATTTATCAGCATTGTGGGAGTAACACACGCTGTCACATTAAGCTGGACAAATTCTTTCAAAAGGGAGGAATTTCAATTTAGCAGATAAAATACTGTTTTTAGGAAGCAAGTGCTCTGAGTTTGGACTCTGTCAGTGGAGGAAAGACTGTATCCCACAATCAGTAATATTAGGGTGAGTTTGCAGCACTGAAAACAGGACTAGTTTTGCTGCTTATCTACAGATGGGCAGGCCAGAGACTTAAACTTTTCTGCGCTTGTATTTTTTAGCTTTTTTTGACTAGTTGAATTATTGCCAGAAAAATATTGCTAAAATCATTGTCAAGAACCAGCTGCAAACATCTGCCTTTTACAGAAAAATGCTCCATCTCTCTCCCTTCTGCACCCACAAATATGAGATATCCCATTTGCTCTTCTTGTTAAGGGGCATCACATCAGAGCTAGGACAACTGTGCAGAGGGAGAGAAGGGCCAGTCAGCAAAGTTACAGAAGATGTTGCATGGGGTTTGATTTGCCCAGCACAACATTGTGCCAGGAGAAGGTTTCTAGGCTGTGCAAAACTATGTAAGGCATTAATGGTCCTGCTTTTTAATGAATTTTAAAATGAATTTGTGCTGGCGTGATCAGTTTTGTTAACTGCTGAGCAACAGTATTTGTCTTGACAATTAGTTGTGGAAGTACAATGGCGGGCATGTAGATAGATGCTCTATTTAAGCCAGCACTTTCCAATTAAATACGTGGCTGATAACTACACGACTGGAAACTTGTAACAATGGTATTGTCAGGAAAGATCAAACAGGTGTTTGAAGACACAGTGCAAAAGCAACTTGAAGGCTGAAATTTTGCACTCTGTGATGTCTGTGAGGAAAGCTGGATCTTTTCACTCCAAAAACCTAAACTGTGGCTGTGAATGGGAAGTAATGAAAAAGACCATGAACTTCTGACCAGGGAGGGTTAAAAGGACTCTAAATGTGCCAGGACAGCAGGGTCTCAGGGCCTCAGTTTTGTCCCTTGGTCTAGGAAAATGGGGTTTGTTCCCATTGTGGAACACTGTGGAGACACAGCATCAGCCCCTGTGTGCAATAATTGCAACTTTAAACTATTCTGTTTGGATAAGATTTCTTAGAAAGCGAGTAGTTAGGTGTATGGATTGCTCCAGCTGAAGACAAAGAACACCACTGTATTTTAGTATTTTAGAAGATGTTCCTTAATGTTAGGACATTGGAAGGTGACATTCATTGCCTCAACAATGACAACTCAGGATCACTGTGGCATTAACTGATTTACCTTCTCTCTTTTTTTTTTTTTCTTTTACTTTGGGACATATAAGGATGAGGAGTAGTTGCCTGTTTTTAGACTTCTTCAGGGAAGAAGACCAGAATCTTCTTACACTTTGAAATTGCCATATGGTATGGGAAGTTCTGAGTGAAAAAACATGGCGTGCAATTGTTCATTTGCCAAAGCTTTTTTGCTGATGTCTTTTTGTAGATCATTTGGCAATGCATGGTTAAGATGTGTGCAACACATCCCACCAGTCTGCCTGTCATGGTGTAGGCTAATGTGCAATCAGCCATCAGGATACCCATCTCTGTGGTATCCTTGAGGACAGTGCAGCAGCTTTGAATAACCTTCAACTGTGCTATTGTTGTTGTGTGTGTTGGAGAAGAGTTCCTGAGCTTCCTGAATTTGTGGATATGTGGGACAAGCAAAGTGTCTTTCTCTGTGAATTGTAGGCACCTGAGAGAGATCCTCCTTTCCTTCATGCTCTTGGCCACCAGCAGCCGTGCAGGGGGACAGATGAGGACTGCTGAGTCACTTCCTGAGTCACTTCCCAAATCACTTCCCAAATCACCTCCTGATTGACTTCCCAAGTTTCTGCCATTGCAGAAGGGGACTCAGAAGCCCTTTCTGAGTCCCTGCTGTTGGATGCCAAACTTGACTTCCCTGAGTCACTAAGTTTGAAGATCTTGTGGTAGGTCATTCCCATGAGAATGATCTTATTTCCTAGCCAAAGAGGTAGAGTTTCCTAAATTTACTATAAATCTTGGAGAAAAAATGGGGAGAGTGCCATAGAGATGGAGGGATAGCGAGGCATCCTTCTACCTATTCACCTCAGATGCCTTACAGCCAGCAGGAGTGTCTCAGGACACTGGAGGATACTCAAGACAGAGAAAACACTGGCCAATTTTTTTCTTGTCTGTCTATGTTTTCACCTGCATGTAGCCAGCTGAAGACACAGAAAGCAGCCAGTGTATTATTACCTCAAACAAGTGTCTATTTCTTGGCAGGAAATATGCAGGCTGAGACACAGTAAGATACACTCCACACGTGCTGGGAGCAGCAAGGAGATGGGCTTGGAGCAACGTCCACATCCAGCAGTGAACATCTGTCCTAGCTGCTGGTGCTGCAGAGATGGGAGGGTGAGTGGAGGGGCTGCTGTAGGCACCTGCCGTCTGCTGCCTGTGTGCAGCCCGTGCCGCAGGCAGCCCAGTCCCACTCCAGGGGTGCACAGACCTCCCAGTGCCGGGATGAGAGACCGCGAAGGGGTCTTGTCCTGCATTATCCTTCGAAACAGGGATTACCAGTGCTAAAGATGAACAGCTGTTCTTCTGAACAGCTTCACTCTTCTCCTTCTATTGCCTCTTTGTGGAGGAGGCTGCCCAGCCCCAGCACAGTTGCTGGACCGACTGCGGTTTTCTGACTTGCTGATTTTGCCATGGGCTAAAGGGAGGTTGATCAGGAGGAGTTAAGTCACTGGGCTGATGATACAGACTGGATGGCTTGGAAATAGCATGGTCTGAAGAGAATAGAACAGAACTGAACTGAACTGAACAGAACAGAATGTATTTTTCAAGCTGATAGCTGCTTCACCATCCTGTTCCCTGGCCTGCTGATCTTGAGGCTGACTCCTCTGCTGTGGCAGAAAGAGCAAGAGAGGTTAACTGCGGAATTAACCACTCCTCATACAACCATCACAGTTTCTGCACCAGAGAGACATAAACAGCAAAATGAGCAGCTTTCAAGGAAAAGTGCTAGTGTGGGTTCCTGGCAGGGTGGGGGAAATAAAGGGATTTTAGTCCCCTGAGACTCTGGGCTACAGTTAAGGGGCTTTTGGGCACTTAGTCTGCGCAAAGAAAAAGGTTTGACACATAGAGGGGCAGCTCGGGAGGTATTATTTAGATGTCAAGATCACATGATAACTGAACAGTTAATTTGTTATTTCAAAAAAACCCCACCCTGATTTTAAAAGCATCCCTTGCCTCAGGTGGTTAGTCAAAGGGCCCTCTTCTTACAAAGCTTGTGAAAGCGTTGTGGAGAATTATTTGTCAAACAATCGCACAACTGAAAACGGTATCACAATAACCAGACTTCTGCAGTGCTTTGAGGTCCTCCCCAAGGAGCCTGCTGCAGGGCAGAGGGGAAGGGGCTGAGGGCAAGTCACCCATTCTTGCAAAATTTTCTGTGGTTTAAAAATTTTGCTGCTGAAGAAAAACAGATCATGACAGAACTACATCTATTCTATATGCACAAGGCTATAAAAATCAGCTCTGTGCTTGCTTTGCATTGCCCGTCCTTCCCCCCACACCTCTTTGTCATTCAAAGTATGCTCATAGGAAACTTCAAGAGAAGCTGCCAACAACATTATCAACATCAAGAGAGACAGACACACCAGTGACACAGGATGTAAGTGAAAGGATACCACTGAGAAAAGCTACACAGATGGTTTTATAGATTAAAAAAGCTGGCATTTCTAAAGCTCAGGATTGTTAAAAACAGAGACAGATAGAGGGGGAGAGAGAGAGAGAGAGGAGTAACTTGTTCAGTCCTTCTGGTCTGATATTTCTGTAGGCCCCATCTGTACTTTGCAAGAATGGGTTTGTGCTTTTGGTTGTACTCCCAGCTTGTTCTTCTTGGTGTTTATAGACTATCCCAGATGTCAAGTTCCTCTTTGCAAAGCAAGTTGATAGCTTCTCGCAGCAAGAATTGTTCTGTTCTGGGACTGTGCCGAGGCATTTTGCATTTGTAAAGTGATTTACAGTCCAGAGAAGTCCTACGAGGAATGACTTTGCTGTTCCTAGGGCAGATGAGCACTAGGTCTCTCTCTTGGCCTGCCTTCCTTTTAACTAGAACAACAAGTTCTTAGTTAATAGCCATTGTTTTTTCATTCCCTCTCTGCCTAAAATGATATAACGTATTCTAGTAGTTCCCAAACCACAATCTCTTGTATCACATCAAGCAGGGCTTTCTAGGGTGCTTTCCACTGAAGGCTTCAGGAAGGGGATGTGTTCTGAGAAAGATTCGAAAAAAGTTTTGGGAAAACAGACTGACCTTTCACAAGATTTCTGGTCTTACCAGCAGTGAGATTTCGATCAGCAGATAAAAATGGTAAGAGGGACCTCACAAGCCTTCTAGAATATTTGCCCAAAGTTTCAAGGTTTCAGGAATTCTGACTTCTGAACAAACTACCCCCAAAGAGCCATCTCCTTCCTGCTAAGTAATTTATGCTAAATGGGTGCTACTTCTGGGCACCCAGTTCACATCTCCTGGCCCTGTCCCTCCTCCTGGCTCTCCTTCTGGGTGCTGCACCCAAGCATCCCCCAGCTTTGCCATGCACACCTAGTGCCTTGCGTATGGTCCCAGCCAAAAAGAAGGCAATAAAGAGATCCAGAAATATTTTCATCTGTCGCAGTCCCCTAGCTAGCTTGGGTTGTGCTGAAGTTTCAAGTTTCCTTCTGTACAACATCCATGAGAGTAATAAAATTGCTGCTGACTTTGGAGGTCTTGGAGAGTCACTGCAGGCACAAACTGTCCTTGGGTCACCTGCTGCATCTTGCATGAAAGAGGAGTTATTCCAGGAAGCCGATTATGGCACTCGGTTTCATAACCCAAGCGAAGGGAATCCTGTATCTCTGTCACTGTCTCTGTTTAAGTGTTTGGGATTGTGGCAAGTGTTTGATGCAACAACCTTTTCTAAGTGAAGAAATGTTATTTTATTTCTGAGGACCAGAATGAAATGAGCTTCTGAGAAGTAAATGGACAGACAGAAACGTATAGAAAGACAAACATGCAGATGATAAAATGGGTCTTTTACTCTGATCTGCTTCTAGCATATTTCAAAATAGCAGCTTTGGAAGATGGCGCTTCCTTTAATAGTCCTTTTCAGAAGCAATAAATGTAGTTTGCTAGAATTTTGGTCTAACTATTTAATCATCACATTACCTTTTAGTAAAGGTTTGCCTCCCATCATTAAGTAATTCACTCAAGGTAAAAAGTGAGATAAAGCCTGAGGGATACAGTAGTCTCAGATGTATTTTACAATAAAGAACAGTGTGGTTAGGCTTTCTCCAGAGGGTATTTTTTGTGTGTGTTTTCTTGCCTTGCTGCAGCTTGCAGAAAGCAGGGATTACAATATGTATCTCCTGATCAATATTAAACTAGTAGAGTAAAATGTCAAGGAGAAAAAAAATTGAAATCATACTACATTTCAACACCAACAGAGAAAATCCCAGCATTGCTAAATGGCAGCAATAAAACTAGCAATTGTTATTTAATTTTAAGTAATGAACCAAATAAAAAAAACAGAACTTGCTACATTGCCTCCCAAATGGAGCTTATTACACTGCTGCTTGAATGTTTGTACAATCTTTAATTTAAACATTTTCTCTTCAGGTCTTAATAATAGGCATGAGTAGTTGCAATTTACTTCCTCTTCAAAGGCAAAAAATGAAAGAGGAAAACAAAATGCTTTAACAACTCAGATGTTAACAGAAGTGGCTTGTTCAGCCAGAGGAGGTTGGTAGGGTTGAAAGTCAGAGAATTTCACCCCACGATTTATCTTTCAGCCAGGTAAGGGCAGGATTAGCAAGTGGGCTTTCCGAAGCTGCTCCCCCAGTGAGAAGGAAGAGCCATTCATCACTGTTTACTGGGCCTTTGTTCTGCTGCAAACCCTTGCAATGAAGAAATATAAAGAGTAATTTGTGTTTCTCAAAAGGAGACCAACACACAATCTCGTAGATGCTTCAAGGTTTTTTTTTTATTATTGTATTTTTAATATATAAGCAACCAAGGAAAGCATTTAGAGGTGAATGTTAATATATTCCACTGCTCGTGGCCCACAGGATTCTCAATTCTCAGTTCAGTTTTTTCATTATGCATCCTTTGTTTCTGGAATTACTGTGATAGTTTACTGGTTTGAAGGATTTTAGAGTTGCAGTCATAAATAGGAGCAAATCTTAACCTTGAAACTTGAATGACAAAATAATCCTATTTGAAACAACTCCTGAGTGGCACATGGAGGAGAAAGAAAGAAATTAAGTCCCTTTTTTCCTGTACATGATTACCTCGAGCTCATGCTGCTGTTTAAAATTGATCATCTGATAAAATCCCAAATTTTAAAAAGCTTGGCTCTGATTTACTTATGAAGGAACAGAAGTGGGCTGAGGTGTTTATTCCTGGCCTTGGGACCTGTGGATGCATGACCCTCTGTTTCCTCACTCCCCTCAGGGCACCAGTGCTTACAGCTCTACGAGCAGGCAGAAATAATTTTGAAAAGCTTGAGTTCAGGTGCTCACCTGCAAGGTAAATAAGGAAATTTTCCTCTTGGGCTACGTTTGATTTCTTCAAATATTTTTGTTCTTTGATATCTGGTGTGCCTTTGCAGTGAAGCATGGCTCGTTATTCACCCTGGTGCATCTGAAGCAGGACCCGAATGGAGGGGCGCACAGCCTCCCGCCAGGCACCCGCCTGCTCGGCTGGCTGGCTGTGATGGCCAGGTCAAGCCTGGCAAGGAGCATTGTGGGGAGGCTGGAGGAGCGGGGGACCCCCCCCTTTACTGCCTCAGACTTGGCTGAGCCGCAGCTACGAGGGCTTTTCTCCGAATCCATCCTTGCTCTTATCAGTCCTGGGTAGCTGGGAGACCTCAGCCGCTTTCCTCTGTGACCCACAGCATGGCTTTCCATGGGATATGTAAAGCTATAGGCTATAAGCTTTATACAAACTCCTGGAGTGACATTTAATAGGTCACAGCATACAGAAGGGTGGATTAGAGAGCATCGTACAGCATTTAGTGTTAATTTTTAATGTACCTATGACCTTTATCCTTCCTTATAGGAAACTCTTCCTCCTGATGGTCCCATCTGTACTAAAAATAGAAAAAAAAAAAGAACGTCCTTAGCACAGTAAAGTAAATCTGACAGTAAAACATGATGCCATGAAATAAGGCATTCAAATAATCAAGCCCTGAGTGGTTTCACCTCAGCAGCGTGCAGAGAAGCCAAGACTTGGCTCGCCCTTCCGCAGGGCAGACGAGGATGCCCCACACAAACCTGATGCCACTTGGGCTGAGATCCTGATACATCCTCCAGACTGTTTCTATCTGCATTAAGGCGTTCTCTGGAGCATGCTGGGACAATCACCATGCTTCAGACTTTGCTATCCTTTTCCAGGTCTGCAGAAACCTTCAGGACAGGACAGATTTCCCCCATATCTGCAATAGCTGATAGAAGAAGCCAGGAGCATGTGACAATGACATCTGGAAAATGCATCCTGAAATGATGTCCAGAAGAATTTGGATTTGGCTGGCTTTTGCAAGGGAAACTGAGAAAGAATATGTGTTTAGTAGTGAGATATTATGGCAAGGAGTATATTAGAGGTCTAGCACAGCTATATAGTACCTGAGGTAAGAGAATATTGCTGAAATGTTATCAGTATTTGCACCTGCATAATGCTTTTCATGCTCTAGGATCTGCTTCAGATAGACTCATACAACCACCGTAAACCATATTGAAACCACACGTTTTTTCCAGGTTAATCTAGGAAACAGCTGGGAACACAGTATTCATTTCTGTCTTCCCTATTCGTTGCGTTGAGAGTTTCAAACACGTTCAAACTATTGGTCAGCCACTAATCTGTGAGCTGCAAGAGGCTGGCCATAAGAAATTAAGGTAGGAGATGATTTTCCAAATTATGCTACAGACTTTTTCCTCCACTAAAGTTAAGTTAAAGGAAAAAGCAATTAGAAAGGTATTATTTAAGCCTGAGTATATACAAGGCAAAGAGATAGTTCTTACTGCCAGCAGCAAGACTCTGGGGGTCTATCAGATATCCAGTGTTGAGATAGACTATTTAAAATCTAGGACCAATTAAATATCCAGACAAACTACAATTTAAAAGGGACTAGAATTTTCAATTATGTATAAAAATTTAAGAAAGGTTACGTATAGTTAAGAGGACATCACTCATTGCTGCTTATGCTGAGGGATGGAAATGTTGAAGAAAAAATGCCAGGGCTGTACGGCAGACAGAGAAAAGTGAATTCTAAATCTAACGGGTTACCTAATGAAGTTCAGAGCTCTTATGTGATTGCAGATAGTCAGAAGAAAGTGTTGTCATAAAGGTAAACCTCAAGTGCTCACTGTTCTGAGAGAGAATCTAGTTTAGGAAAAAAATAAAACACACATGCACACACACATACTTATGTATATCTGCGCAAAACATGGGAAGCTTTGGTGATAATCCATCATGACCATTCATGAGGAAGACTTGCAGCCACATCAAGTAACCAGGAGTGTGTGGGCCACAGCTGGAGGTACTCAACCAGGCTGCAGTCATCCTAATTTTTTCAGTAATTCATCGCTTCTTTTTAATCAAGGACTATTGTGTACCTTCATAAACGTGGGAACCAGCGTAGTGTTGTTCTCGTCACCCAGGCCCACACCAGTACAAAGCCGGGGAATTTCAGGCAGTACTTCCTACATCTTTGGATCCTTCATCCTTGCCTGAGAGCAGGGTATATCCTTGGGACCTCCAACAAACTAAGTAGGCACTCAGCAGTGCGATCATTTCACAATGATTTCAGGAGATGTTAGCACCTTCCCCTAGAGGGAAACAGAGTTAATCTATCTTATTAGTAACTACATAAGCAAAAAGAAAAAAAAGTTAAGGGAGTTTCAGTACAGCTGATACAATTGAGGAGTCTGCTATTTTTTGGGAAGTGTTTTTGAGTCTGGCGCAGATTAACCGTGATCAAAATACACTTTTATCCTCAAAAGGCAAGAGGATGCTTTTGTCTCAGGCCTTTGCTCAATGACAAAGGTTAGGGTTTTGCATCTGCAGATCTGACCTGAGGCTGCAGAAGTGCGCAAACAGGAGAATGAGGAAAGCAAGGAGGAATTATCTGCAGCTAAAAGGCAAGCCTCTCCATACAGGTTAAAGCTTTTTTGCTTTCAGCTGCTGTCTCTCATCTGATGTTGTCTGATCTAGCATCTAGCTGACAGTCGGATACACCCTGCAAAACGAGGCATAACAAAGCTGGGAGATAGAGGGGAATCACTTCCCTCTACATCAGGGGCTTATGCTGAGTGCCAGACAGGAGAGCAAGGCATGGGCATGCGGTCTGAAGGCTTTGTCCCTTGCTAGGTGAAGAAGCCTTAAGAAAACGTCCAATATTTATAGGGGCTACCGAATAGGAAAGGAAATTATAATAGAGTGAAGGAAGGGACCCCCTGTTTGAGCCAGGAGAAAGGCAGAAACGTAATCTTGAATGAAGGATTTCCTTCGAAGGAAAAAGCAGAAGAGGGTGCTATCCCTGCTTAGAAGATAAGACCAAAAGGAAAGGCAGACCAAGAAAGAGTTGCTCAGTTAGGGAGGGAAAAATAATCATAGTGGGAGAAATGATGCATTCTGCACCATAACAGCAAGTACTAAATATAGAAGGTGAATGAAATTTTAAGAGAGACAGTGGGACTCAGTGCTTGTTACAACTAATGCCAAGCAATATTAATTTACCCCACCAGGTATTAGTGAATATTAATATTATGTCATTAGCAAGCTTTCAGCACCACTGGCAGCATGTTATGCCTTTTCTGAGGTGAAATTAAATAACTCAGTTTCTAGCCCTACTAATTTTATATCTTTTATGAGCAACACATTCACTTTTAAGAATAAAATACAGTATGTAAAAGTAGTAATTTACAGCTAAAGCAACCATTTTCTAGTGTTCTCATTAAGCCTATTTTATGCACCTGTCTTCTATTCACTCTTTTGAAATTGCAGACCGCAAATAAGTGTACTGGGAGTGAGTAATTAGCCATAATTATTGTTTCTTTGTAGTATTTTGGGATGGTGAGAAGATTTCTTACGTAAGGATGTCCTTTGTGAGGGGGGAAATACACCTAGGGATGCTGAAGCTTATGGCTTGAACCTGCCCATTGACAGCAGCCTGCAGTGAGTAGAACAAGAGAGAATTAAAGGGGG